>Ga0123355_10006019_pt1 | contig 17887 bp, 12 predicted proteins | sample TergutEmb28metaG_3_FD_89872 | JGI IMG/M metagenome (GOLD analysis project Ga0123355, IMG submission 89872) | Embiratermes neotenicus P1 segment gut microbial communities from Petit-Saut dam, French Guiana - Emb289 P1 | ecosystem: Host-associated > Arthropoda: Insects > Digestive system > Gut ... | reverse complement strand
ATGCTGTATAATACAATTTTGACCTCCTGATGATGAGCACATAGTGCTCGAAACATGTAGAGGCATATAATAAACTTATTATAAAACAAGAATTTGTGCATTAAGTTGGTTAATTACTAAGATGATAATAGAAAACCAGTTTTATGTGATCGAGTGACAAATATCGCAGCCAGTGATGGTATTTGTTAGTTGTAAGCTCCTTACAAGAATTTTCGAAATTTCGAAAATTTTACAGCGGTGAGGGTTGTGACATCGCCCAGCCTTTCGGACGATTACCGACATTTCAGAGGAACTTGCTGCTTCCATATCCATTGTTCCTATTTACCGACTCCTTGGCCGGGGCCGACGAGAATATCCTGTTATTCGTAAATGACAGGCCAGTTAACCTAAACCAGTAACTGAGAACATATGACGGGAATATGAGGCTGGAGAAGGTTTCAGTGCTGAGAAATGTATTTCCACCGCCTGAGAATATCCGAGTTTAGAACTTGAGCGCCCACGCGGGACTGTGTGGCAAGATGTGCGAGGATGGTCTATCCATCTGCGCTTCTCTCCTTCACTTGTTTAAATACGAAGACGTATGACTAATCGTTCCCACCGTAAAACCTCGAGATCCAAACCCGCGTCGTGGGGTATCATTCGCCTCCCGCAGTTCAGAGGTCCTGTGTTATGACTCTGAGATAAACTGTACTCACCTGCGTTCCGTACTCTTTTGTATTGTTTGTGCTCTGGATGCAGTATAAAAATGTACTGTATTTTATTTTGGAGATCCTCACTTCTCACACATGGTACAGAGAGATCAGTATCTCAATGGGGTGCACTGAAATCAGCGAGTTTTGGATTTCGACCCTTCGTGATCCGTCTCTGTGGTCGAACATTTTGATTCACGAGGGACACGTACTTCAGAAGTGCGATGGGTAGTCTGTGGAGTGTTATCTGTTTACCTTAAAGTGCATTTCTTTGCAATTTTACCTACGTCATTCGCCTTGATGTTTATTTGTTGTGGGTGTAAATCTGTTGCTGCAGCTATCGTACTGTGATTTTCAAGCACATGACACCACAATTGTAGTCCTGCAGGGACATATCGAAGTTTTGGAACAATATTGTGCTTCCATGTTCCTGAAGATGGCACTAATATCTTGAGGAAGATGGTGTGTGCTCCACCAAAATATTGCTATCTACTGTACTACAACGTGTGATTTGCCAGACGATACTACTAATATTAACCGCTGGGGAATCTGAATCTAACTACAAACATCAGACTGCTTTTCTTTGTGTTTTTTTTTTTTAAATATTCATCACACCAAGAGGTGTTTTAAATAAAAGTTGGAGACCATCAACCAGTGTGCAGTTTACTGTGTATAAATTCTTTTTGCCGTGAGCTAGTTTGTACAAATGTGATCAAGTTAAATGTAGCCTGCATGTACAGTAGAGTGTTATAACTGACCACCACGGATTAAATTCGCCTTACAGGTTCCAATTTAGATGTCCACAGATGTCAAATGCAATCGAAAATTGTTTTGTAGTTTAGGAAATGAAAAGTTGGTGAACGTGTGTGGACACTACCGGACCGTGAGGCTTTCATTTTTGGGCACGTTATGCAAATAAAGTTTAAGAATCATCAGTATTTAATTTTGGATTCTCAGTTGTCTTATGGAATAGAGCCATATTTGTTACGGTGTATAATGGAACACCAAATGTGCACTCACTGCGGCTAAACGAGCGCCCTTCATAGCCGGATCCGTTGTAAGACCAAATTCGCGAAATAATAATAATAATAATAATAATAATAATAATAATAATAATAATAATAATAATAATAATAATAATAAGCTGAAGACCAAGCAATTAGTACAAGCTATTTCAAGCAAAAAATTTTGAAGGAAGAAATTGAGAGTAAATGCCGGTTATGTAAGCAACGTGAAGAAACTGTTGACCACCTAACCTCGGGATGCCCAATTTTGGCGAAGAACGAATATTTAATGAGACACGATAAAGTTCTTACACATTTGCACTACTCAATATGCAAAGCCTTAGGCATTGAAACCACAGACAAATGGTACACACACATGCCCAAGCCAGTGTATGAAGAGGGAGATGTCACAGTGTTGTGGAATCAAGCAGTATACACAGACAGAGAAGTTACAGCAAATTGACCAAATATGATAATTAAAAACAAAAAAGAGAAAACATGCACAATGATAGATGTGGCAATACCCGCAGACAGAAATGTTGTGCAAAAGGAAGCGGAAAAGAAGTTAAAATACAAGAGTTTATGTATATAGATACAACGAATGTGGAACCTGAAATGTACGATTATACCAGTAATAATTGGAGCCACTGGTATTGTAACGAGAAACTTAAGGAAAAATTTGGAAGTTCTACCAGGGAAAAAATCGATAGATTCGCTACAAAAGACAGCTATACTTGGAATATCACACATAATACGGAAAGTACTGCAGTGTGAAACTTGAAGCCTGAGCGGTGGGGATCACTGCTGGTTCAAGAGAAGTACCGGGAAGAAATGGCCTGTGACAAGAGACATCCATATCGTATACTACTACTACTACTACTACTACTAATAATAATAATAATAAGTTACGATACAGTGGTCACTACAGGTCCTTTGTATTCTAAAGTATGTGGATCAGTTCCTTCCAGCACTTTATATTTGCCTGCATTGCACGATATTAATTCTTTACCGTGGAGCTTGTTTCGTATGCGAAATCCAACAGCAGATTTCAGCCCAATATATCCCGTGCCCTCAGTTGAACTGACGTTGAGTTTTATGTACTTATGTTTAAATGAAGTCGGTGCACATAAAATGTTGGTACGTGACTAATACCTATCGATAAAATTTGAGCTAGTTGTAGGTGTATTGTAAATAAGTATGAAAAGAAAAGCGAAAGATAATTGACAACTGTCTGAAAGTAGTCATGATGTTTATGATGATTATCAACTTTGTGGGTAGTCGAAATAAATAAATAAATGTTACAAAGACAAAACTACACCTCCAAAACATCACAATGAAGGCAGCACTGAGATATGGTTCCAAAGTGTGGTTTTTAAGTAGAAGGTATACGGGAAATTAGAAGAGGCACAGAAGAGATTTCTGAGACCACTTTTAGGTTTAACGAGGCTTGTCAAAGAAACGCAAACTTTTGTGAACAGATAGAAGTAACAAACAGTTGAAGACGTCATCCACGAACGAAAATGGCGGTAACATGTGCGAAGAATTGAAGATTGTCTCTCAGTATCGTCCGAGCGGACGCCGTGATATGGGGAGACCAAATCAAAGATGGAGAGATGAAGTGGGTCAAGAGGAACAGGCCTTAATGGTCCTGCGTCTTAATTGTTCATGATGATATGTGCATGTACTATGTTAAATAAACTAATGTAACTTAATTAGCCAACCAAAGGACTGCGTGAAAAAAGAATTTGTCATGAGAGCCTCACAATCCGAAATTGCACTTTGGGATGTTAGTCTATGTCAACTGGTACCTCGTTGTCTACTTTGCGAGGGGATTTTGAATATGAGAAGGCACGTTTAAACAAACTGAGCGCCAGCAAATGAAGCTTAATGTTGTCCGGGGCTTGTTCTCATCGCTTCGTAGATTATTACCAGCGTTTCTGAGTGACCTGCTGCCTCCATTCTCCGGGTTGTACAGGGATGCTGATAAGTCCTTAGCTCGATAAGGAAGGAAACAAGCTAATGTTTCTGTCAGAATGGCGTGAATTTTCTTCGGCGCCTTGCCTTGCAGGGGGGGGAACTTGACCGCTCATGTCTCGATGTTGTTGAAATAGCGAGCGTCCGACATGCTTCCGAGCTTGTTTCCTTCCTGGTCGGACTAAGGAGTTATCAGCTTCCCGGTATGATTGAATAGCTAATTTTAAGTCATGTGTCTTGCAGTTTAGAATGCCATGTAGTTTTGTAGGTGGTTACCAACGTTTCGTAGATATATCTGACTTCATCTTCTTCGAAGATCCCAATCTTAAGAATACAGCCTATCTTTTAATTGATTACTGTGTATTATTTGTACCACGAAGATGGTCTTGTTGCGAAATGTACGGCTGCAACTCGAGAGTTACGGTCAAGTGAGGAGTGGGCTGCGAAATTAAATGCATGCGTGTCAGGGAGCTGTTCCCTACTAGTTATGTGCGTTGTACGGTTGTTACTTGTTATTTTATCATGTAGCGCCGACCTCTGGAGGTCACAGCGGTCACCTTTGCATGAAGACCAGCTCAGTTCAGACGAGCACATTTACCGCGGATACGGCTGTAGCACATCCAGCTTTTACTGCAAAATTTAATGATTTGATGTTTGTGAGAGAACTCATTTTGCCGTTGGCGAGTTATTGTCTGTGTGGCAGACAGTTGGCCTGCCGGTTAAATACTGCTTTTATTACAGTAACAGAGTGAGTGAAAATGGCGAAAGTTGACGTCAACCCTGTGCATAGTATTAGGGTTTATGGTGCGAGTGGAGGTATAGCTCCACTGATACTTAAACTCGGTACTAGATGGAGGTGAGTGTTCAGTATTACGCTTCGGCCGATTTACCCTTCCCTCATGGAGGGAACCTCCAGTGCCCATTGAATAAGAGACTGGTCGGTCCTTGAAGTCGGCCTGACCTTTCGGGGAACAGGGGCCCTTGCCCATGTTGGTAATCGAACCATGGTACCAGGGTCATTACAAAATTATACGAGAAGTAGGGTGTAAGAATATAGGGTGATTATTCACAAAAATGCTCTTACATTTCTGTAGTACCTAATAAATAATTTACTGTGTGCGTGTAGAACTTGAATCCGTCGGGTTTCATTCGCTCACGGTGAAATCATTACGAGTCTGAACACAAATGCAACGCCGTGTGTGTGTGTGTGTGTGTGTGTGTGCGTGCGCGCGCGCGTGTGTGTGAGAGAGAGAGAGACCGTTTTAATGCAACTTTAACAAAATAAGCGAGATTGAAATTTTAATTGTTTAGATTCTTTTTTTAGGTTTGAAGGTGCTGATCTGTACTTCTTCTTCTTCGGTGGCGCTACAGCCCGGGGTGGGCCTTGGCCTCATTTACAATACGCCTCCAAGCCTCTCGATCCCTTGCTCTATCTCTCCATTGCTGATATGTACTGCTCACCCAATATTTTTTGGTGATCAAATTGAGAAGAATGAGATGGGTGGGACATGTAGCACGTATGGGGAAGAAGTATTTACAGGGTTTTGGTGGGAAACCTGAGGGAAGGAACCACTTCGAAGACCCAGGCGTAGATGGGAGGATAATATTAAGATGGATCTTCAGGAAGTTGGATGTGGGGGTATGTACCGGATTGAGCTGGCTCAGGACAAGGATAGGTGGCGGAGATTTGTGAATGCGGTATTGAACCTTCGGGTTCCATAAAATGCGGGGAATTTCTTAACTAGCTGAGAACCGGTTAGCTTGTCAAGAAGGACTGCTGCGTGGAGTAAGTAAGTAAGGCTTATTGCGCAAATTCTCATGGGCCGTTCGAAACTGGTATTTCATGCTGGAAACTCACGGGGGGGCGTTTTATGTGTGTGTGATGTGGGTGGGTGTTTTAGCATGTACCTGTGGAGGTATGCCTTGCCATGGGCTGAGGCTCTCGTCCAAGAAACAATGAACTTAGTACAGCTTCTCCTGAACACGTACTCCCTAAACGCCCAGCGAGTTAAAGAAAATTATAGCGATGTGACGGCACGTTAAACGTTATTCGTATACAAACGCATACGTACAGCACAGTGCATGCGCACACATACATAAATACATACATATATAGTTACATACATAATGACATACACATTAGTAACATGCCTCCTTGCTTTGTAGTACACATACATAAATAAAATCTCCAGTACATAAGGAAATGTAAGTTTTGAAAATAAAGACTTTGTGCAGACACAAGCCTCGGTGTCCCTATTACGTGTAGGTATATTTGTGCTCCTGTTTTAAATTAATGTAGACTTCCCTACTAAATTAGGGCCGAGTAAGTTGTACATCTGCTTCGTATTGGGCAAGTCCTGAGTTCAAAGCTCGGCCGGCAGATTGGCCATCTTGCCTGTGACATTTCCTCTTTTTCTTCGTCCTTCAAGCAGATGTCGAAATATGAAATTTAGATTACACTACCGTCACTTCCTTACACATCCCTTCCAATTCATTATTTACGAACAATCCTGTCACCTGTTGGTATATATATATATATATATATATATATATTGTGGGCAATTTTAAAGCGTAATTAAACGAATAATACACGCCTACTTATAACGGGGTGTGAAGTCGAGGTAAGTCTACTCCGTATTATCCTTGTAAATAACCAACGTGACGCACAATTTTTCATGTATGTTTATTTATATTCTCTACATGTTTCGGGCAGCTATGTGCCCATCATCAGGAGAATTATTGTATCAGTGCGACACTTGGTTTATGCTCTCTGTGTAGTTGGCCGTCTGGTATGCAGGTATGCATACCAGACGGTCCTCTACACAGAGTGACATAAACCAGGTGTCGCATTGATACAATAATTCTCCTGATGATGGGCACATGGCTGCCCGAAACATGTAGAGAATATAAATAAACATACATGAAAAACTGTGCTTCAATTTGGTTATTTACAAGGATAATACCAGGATGCACGGACAACAAAACAATAAGTTCTCCTCCGTATTCTTTGTATGAGTGTCACAACATAGAAAAAGCCATCCAGACTGAATCTGATTTATCTTGGTCCATTTGTAAAGGTGAAATAACTAACAGTTGATAACAATTCACCAATAAATAAATTCCGAACATTTTCGCCAGGCAGCACTGCCCGAGGGAATACAATGAAGCAGTGCACCGGCTCTTTATAGACTTCAAGAAAGCTTATGATTCACTAAGGTGGGAGGTCTTGTATAATATTCTCGTTGCGTTGGTATCCCCATGAAACTGGTAAGGCTAATAAAAATGTGTCTGACTGCAACGTATTGCAGAGTCCGGGTAGGCAAAAATTTATATGACATGCTTCCTTTTAGGAATGGTTTGAAACAAGGAGATGCTTTGTCGCCATTGCTTTTTAACTTTGATTTAGAGTATGCCATTAGGAGGGTTCAGGTAATCCAGGATGGCTTGAAATTAAATGGTACACATTAGCGTCTGGTTTTTGCTGATGATGTTAATACAGTATATTGGATGGAAGCGTACATACTGTAAAGGAACACGCAGATACTTTGCTAGTGGCTAATAAGGAGATTGGAATAGAAATAAATACTGATAAAACTAAGTACATGGTCATATGTTGATCAGAATGCAGGACGAAGTCACAGTAAAAAGACTGATAATAATTCCTTGGAAAGAGTGGAAGAGTTCAAATACTTGGGAACAACCTTAACAAATTAAAATTCTATTTAGGAAGTTATTAAGAGCAGACCGAAGTCAGGGAATGCTTGCTATCATTCGGTGCAGAATCTTTTGTCTTCCGGTTTGCTATCCAATAATTTAAAGATTAAGATATACGGGACCATAATTTTGCCTGTTTTGTATGGGTGTGAAACTTAGTCGCTCACATTGAGCGAGACACGTAAGCTGACGGTGTTTGAGAATAGGGTGTTGAAGAGAATGTTTGGTCCTAAGAGGGACGAGGTAACAAAGGAGTGGAGAAAACTACATAATGAGGAACCTAATGATCTGTACTCCTCACCCAATATCGGTCGGGTGATCAAATCGAGAAGAATGTGGTGACGGGGCATGTAGCACGTAATAGGGATAGGAGAGGCGTAGATGGGAGGATAATATTAAGATGGATCTTCAGGAAGTTGGATGTGTGGGTATAAACTGGATCGATCTGGCTTAGGATAGGGACAGCTGGCGGGCACTTGTGAATGCGGTAATGAACTTTCGGGTTCCATAAAATGCGGGGAATTTCGTGACTAGCTGAAAACTGGTTGGCTTCTGAAGACGGACTCTACTCCACGGAGTAAAGAATAATGTGTAATCATCCCTGTATTGGAGCCAAACCGGATGCATCCTGTGCGACCCATACGTGTCGGCCTCTCGGTGTGTCTCAGCTGGTGTGCTTCTGATTCATGATTATATGTACTTTAATGTTGTGGAATGCAAATGTTATGTTTTGTATTACATTGTGGATATAGTACTGTTATATGCAAATTATGCATTTAGGTCATAACAGCATACAGTTACATAATTTTTCATATTTTCTCGTATTTGCTCTACACTGTAATGTTTTAAAATAGCTATTTTTATTGTTAATATTTTATCATCATTTGATATACAAGTTTTTTAGAATAGTGAACTTCAAGGACACGTGGTCCCTGGGATACAGGAAGGTTTAGTGGTGGCTTAGACTAGCTCTGTCGACTGGCCACTGCAATGGCCGCTCTCTTAGTCTGTTGACGGTCGATATCCGCTGAGGTGAACCACTTCTTACCGCCACCTCATCGGTCATGGAAATCACGAATGGCAAACTTGACTGTGGGAGGTTCGCCTTCACCTTTCATTGCACCGGGGCCTTGCAAACACTTGCTGTGAATTCTCGTGGATATTAATATCAAGAAGGCCGCCAATTAATTGCGATGTGATGCGTATGACTCATTGCGATTAATAGAATTTATAAGGTGGTTAAAATCTTAGTTCTCGTATGCAAACGTAACGCTTCATCACACAGAATAAGCGGACATTGAGCTGTAATCTGTGCAAACTAAGTGGCAAATCGACAAATAAATTTCAATAATGAACTGATTTGAATATTATTAAGGTGTTAATTGATTTAGAGGTTAACTCAGGAACGGGGTGAACAAATTAACATGCTACGAGATTCCCCGATCAAGAGCACGACAGATTTACTGGTGCCAGATTAACATGTTAACCGAATAACTGACTCGTCGATTGGCTATATTGCACTCTAACGACTGCTTTGATTATCAGACTAATCGATAGACTGATTAACTGAGTAACTAATTAAGTGGTTAAACTCCAGGGACTGAAGAAGATATTGCTGACGAGCCGAAATGCTGGTGTGGGGTACCCAAGTAATGAGACGCACTGGTAATTCAAATGCTAATTAAGCGCCGCTTCAAGAATGACTTGCGGTGTGGGGAAATGAGGTAATGGCTCCAGTATTAAATTCCAGCACAAGATGCAGACGAACGGCACTTACTTTTTGTCCGCTGTGCACGAGGCGGAGTGGACACGGCGGCGAAGAGAAGTCTCCGCCTCCGCCGGGAATCGAAATCCAGTTCGCTGGTATACAGCTTGAAGCTTGGTCATTATACTGACAAACGTATGTAGACGTGTCTGTGTTAAACCAATAGTCGTTATACGTGAGAGAGACCAACAAGATGGCCTCATTTTCTCATTAATTTATTCCAATTAAAATATCCTCTACATATTTCGAACCAATAATTGTTTATCATCAGGAGGTTATTTCTGTACACGCAGCTTACAGTATTGTACCATGCATCTGTGGAGTTCCAATCACGTTGTGTTAGCGGCTAGACACCCCGTAGATGCATGGTAATATACTGTATGCTGCGTGTACAGAAATAACCTCTGATGGTGAACAATTATTGGTTCCAAATATGTAGAGGATAATATTAGTAATTAACCAACTTAATGCACAACATCTTGTTTTATAACAAGTTTATTATAAGCCTCTACATGTTTCGAGCACTATGTGCTCATCATCAGGAGGTCAAAATTGTATTATACAGCATCTGGTATCGTCACACTCTGTTGGTGGCTGTCCCGTGCACAGGTTGAGAGAGCTGTCTCAACCTGTGCACGGGACAGCCACCTATAAGTGTGGTGATACCAGATGCTGTATAATACAATTTTGAACTCCTGATGATGAGGACATAGTGCTCGAAACATGTAGAGGCATATAATAGGCTTATTATAAAACAAGATTTTGTGCATTAATTTGGTTGATTACTAACATTATACCGAGATGCACAGTCAACAAAAACATAAAAAAAATGTAGAGGATAGTTTAATTGGAATAAATTAATGAGAAAAAGTGTGCATCTTGTTGGTCTCCCTCACGTGTGTGTATCACGATGCACGGTTCAGAGAATGTTAAGTTTACATTAGTCGTTAATTACCTGGAAGTCGGTAGTGTAGTGGTTATTATGAATTTCACTGTCAGCGAGAGTTACGATATCAGTGACAGATATTAGATACCAAAGTTGAGTTATTTTTTGACATTTGAACCTGTGTTGCAGTGACGGTTATCGATTACGCAGCCGGCCACCTCCATTTCATCGTGCGATCAGCATACGTATTAGAGGAGTTTGGAAATGTTGAAGTCATTTTCGATCTAGTTACTTATTCGGTCATTAATATTGATCTGTCACCGGGCCACTGTGCATAATCGCTAATACTGACAGTGTTCATAGTCGGTATGTAGATGACACTCGATTAGCGTGTCGCATCTTTAACCAACTTGTCGGATGGACGAATATTTAGAATCGGGCCTAAGATTGTATCAGTCTGTAACGTCCTAACCAGTGCAAGCTGCAAACAATTCGAAAAATGTCCTCATAGATTTGCTAATGAAGTTACGAGTTGTCTGGGATATGACGAGCTGTCGATATATAAGTAATTAGCGAAGTCGTGGGCTGATCAGGCCTTGAAGATGGAAGCAGCAAGCTCCTCTCTTATGTCGGTCGCTGTTTAACAACGGACACAGCGTTATGTGAGGAGCTTAGGTCGGTATTTAGACTAGGTCACGTGTCAGTGGCAGACAGGAGTATGGGAAGTGTAATTTTATAAATGCATTAAGGAGCGACTGTGCATCCTGAAAGGCAGGTTTCACGGCAAGTGGACAGACCTGACAGCAATTGTCATGTTGTATTATGTTGTGTTATGATATGATATATTATATATTGTATTATATTATCTTTCCAAACGACTTGATCTTTTGTACACAACTCGATTCTCAGAAAGGAAACGTTTATCATGATTTTAACAATGAGAGACGTATTTCCATCAATCTTGAGCTGTTTGACGACGTCATTTCGGGCGAGTGAAGGAGAAGATGGAAGATTTTTCTTTCCCAAACGAATATCAGGGCTCAAAAATGTTAACACAGAATTCTGTAACGACGCTATGTTTCTACTTGAACACGGGAAGAAGAAGAAGAAGAAGAAGAAGAAGAAGGAAAAGAAGAAGAAGAAGAAGAAGAAGAAGAATAAGAAATATATATGTGCTGTTTACTGCTTATTTTTGCATTACATATTGACGTAGATCCTACAGTCTATAGGCTGTTTGGAATGCTGTGGAATGCTTTCATTATTCTGAAAAGTCAGAGGAGCACAAATCCTGGGCGACACGTCGCGGTGGCGACGAAAGTTTTGTACGGTGACACCTGATATTTGTGAGACCTCAGGGCGGAACTCGCTTCATGTCACCATTTTTGCGCCTAAAATTTTGAAGTGGCTCATACATATCTCCAAATTTTGTGCACTCCTTTGTTAGGGGAATCAGAGACACAGGAAATGTGACATGTGTTACTGATGGTTGATAAACACGAAAAACGTTGTGTTGGTGTTTATTAGAATGACGTCACCGTGTCTGAAGGATTCTGGGGAGATCGGAAGAAGTACACTGCGTGGTAGAGGAGGATACAGAGGGCTATGTGAAGGAGGTGTGTTCTCCGAGTGATTTCTTGTATTTTGCATGTCCTTGTACACTTGGTGAAGGAAGAGATGACTTCCGATTGCCTTGCCTCCTTCTGCAGGTTCTTAAAGCGCCATGACGACCCCCATTTTGTACTAAAAGTTTCAAGCGCGTTTATTGAAATGATGAACCTCAAAGAAATGAAGGACTACGCCATCTGCCATCTAGAGGCCTTTCTTCAGAGCTCTTATAGTCAGCTGATTCTTCTGCACAGTGGCTTGAGAATATTCTTGCTCTGGTTTAATGAGCGCTGTCAGCTGTATCGAGTTTCTCTTTAGGTAACTCAGCAGTGTGAGAGACGAGAATTTCTGAGCACAAACACTAATAAGCCAAGGGCCTACGTCATCGTACGCAAGGGTTGCCAAAAGAATCCTCTCGCGAACAAGCGAAATCGCGAACCCACGATCGGAGAGGATTTTCGTCATGTTTCTATGTACATATTACATGTTTCGGGACCACTCACCGAACGTAGTCCGAAGTATCCTGGTTACATGTACGTGTGTTGATAGTTATTGTCTTGTGATAATCCTGCAGTGCGGAAACTTAAACAAAAGTTTTTTAACAACATTCAGTTTTTGGATTTTGGCCATCTTTAATTATTTAAAGAAGACAATTTTGAACGCAGCGTTTCGGAGACAGCTTGGCTTGTCTCTAATCTTAAGTGTGGGGCCTGCGTAATTGAGACCGATAGAGCTACTTGCTACCTGCGGGCAAAGCCTCACCATTGTGTACACCATAATGGGGTGTTGTCGGCGACGAATAATAAACCATAATAAACAAGACAGACACTGTACGTGTAACGTAACACCGAGGAGCGTTCGTGCAACCATTGTTGCAGTGGAAAAGCAGTATTACATATTCTGTGTGTTTGTAAGTAGCCTTTGGTATCCAGAATGCAATGCGCATGCGCCACATTGTCACCTGTGACCTGCGCGGCTCTGCAGTGTTTTTCCACATTATTTCATTGCCGGTACAATTTATATAAAAAAACAGAGTTATTGAATATAAAATGTGTTTTGATTTTCTCTACATTTTTGTCTGAAACTTTCCTCATTCCAAGAAGAACTGGGCGAGATATGATCAAAAATGTCTAGTGATCTTTATGTGAGGTACCCATTGTTCTTTTTATATTTTAACGAAACTTGGATTTTCTCTACATGTTGTCTAAAAATATCCAGACATTAAATATCATGAAAATCCGGCCAGTGGGAACCATGTTGTTCCATGCGGACAGACAGATGAAGAAGCTAACAGTCGCTTTTCGCAGTTGTGTAAACGTGCCTACAAACTGTGGTATTGACCCTGAAAGCTTAAAGGCAGAAGTTATCTGATCACTGTAAATGTTAGTTTTGGCTGTTGTCTCAATTAGCAGCATGGTTCAGACCCCTCACCGCGGAGGCCCGGTTTCAATCCCACACATTTCCATGTGAGATTTTTTGGTGGACGAAGTGACACTGGGACAGGTTTTTCTCCGAATACTTCGGTTTGCCCCTGTCAGTAATATTTCAGGGTGTTTCTTGCTTATTCGCCATGTGATACCGAGGCTGTATGATCTCAGCATTTGACGGCGTCGTTCATAACTCACAAAAAGACAGAACGGTATGCTGCATTGGAAAGCAGTGATTCAGGCAATTCGGACTTTTCTCAGACGTCGACACGTCTTAAAATATTAAATTTGTATGTATTATTTATAAATATTAAATATGTTTTCGAAATTGATAATCGCATATCGATTCTGTGTGGTATATGTGAGAAAGACTAATAAGATGCACACTTTTCTTAATAATTTGTTTCAATTAAATTATCCTAGACATGTTTCGAACAAATATTTTTTCATCATCAGGAGGTCTGTACAAGCAGCTTATAGCATTTTATCATGCATCTTAATGAGAAGTCTAGTCGCTGACTCGATATCATTCATATCGACTACTCTAATTACGATGCAAGGTGAATTACTGTAAGCTGTTTTTACAGACCTCCTGATGATGAACAATTACTTGTTCGAAACATGTCGAGGATAATTTAGTTGAAATAAATTACAAAGAAAAGGTGTGCATCTTGTTGGTCTTTCTCACATACGTGCATCACGATGCACGGTTCAGAGAATGTAAAGTCTGTGTTGTATATGCGGTTTGCAGCGATGACCGACGGAATGTATTTCGCTTCCTTGCCACTGCAGCATTATCCCTACTTTACATGAAGCTCAAGTCAAGTTTTCCGATCACGCTCGATTACAAATCTGTTACTAGGATACGGAGAAAACACCGCGCTTTTGTGTAAAAAGTGTAAACGTCTTGTTCTCGCATTTCGCATTATTTGGCTTGAAATCATCAGTTTTAAGCCATTTTGTAAGAGAGCTTCATGAGTTAGCATTCACGTATTCAGAGTTGTGAGGTGGTGGCTTAGCGAAGACGCGGGAAATTTTAGGCTGTCCTTATATTTTGTGACTTGGTTCACATACTTGTTGATAATACTGTATTATCCTACAGAAGAAGACAGTTTTAGAATGCGTATGCCTTTTTTTTTTTAGTCAGAAATTGCTTTTCTCGCGTCACTCTTAGAGGCTGGAGCGCGTGTGTTTGGTTTTGATGACACGAGAAGAGAATTTCACATGTTTGTGTAATCTGAGTGCCGTTTAACATAGAGACTTGCATCCCCGACTGAGTGAAAGGCATGAAGTAGCCACTTGACTCGAGTGTGATTACGGAGTGCACTTAATTTCCTCTCGGCCTCCGGTATGGGATGACATCATCTGTACCTACATTAGTTGACAGCCTGAAAATTGAAATCTGTCATCACAAGAAATGAACAGGGCAGGTGACAACGTTTGCACCCTCCACAGCTCTTACAGCGTAGTTACAATAGAATTTAATTTAATGACACTGAATCGACTGATGGTGTTACTTTATAGTCAAATTTTACTGTCGTGAACGCTTTGGACAAAGACTAACGTGAGATTTCTCTGCCCTCAGCTGTGTTACTGTTCAGAACGTGATGTCGGAGAGGCACGATATTAATTGAAGTGTGTTAATCTGTTAACGACGTCAGCGCGAAGTGACACCTTAATTACGCGGCTGCTTTGTGAAAAGCTAATTGGAATGGGGTCGGTTTACCGATTGTGTTCATTACAGAGTTTTATGGTTCTGTATCTCGTGCAGAATGTCAGGATAGCCGTATCTTAAAACGTGCAACAAACATTTTGTCGTTATTTTAATACTCGTCAATCGGTCTGTTACATTCGGTAAGAATTAATCGTGGTCGAGGATTTCAGAGACAGTCCATCGCCTTTCTCAAAATGAATCGCTGTGCCAATCAGATGAGCTTTAACCTAGTAGCTGACTTACTTACTTACTTACTTACTTACTTACTTACTTACTCCATGGAGCAGATTCCTGCTTGAGAAGCTAACCGGTTCTCAGCTAGTCAAAAAATTTCACGCATTTTACGGATCCCGAAGGTTCATTACCGCAGTCAGAAGTGCCCGCCACCTGTCCCTATCCTGAGCAACATAAACCCAGTCCATGCCCCCCCAATCGCACTTCCTGAAGATCCATCTTAATATTATTCTCCCGTCTACGTCTGGGTCTTCCAAGTGGTCTTTCCGTCAGCCTAACAACTACTGGAACTTTTGTTTGAGGCGTTTCTCCATATAAGTGTATTAAAAAAAATTGCGCTCTGTGAGTGTTGAAGATTCAGTCCGTCTAGGATATTACGCCATGTCCGCTGGTCAGTAGTTCCCGACGTTTAGAACATCGTGGTGCATTAATAGGAAACTGTGTTCCAGTTGGCACGGCGATACATTCGTTAACTCAGTTCCCAGTTTCTGTAGGTGCCAGGCTAGATAACTATTTGAATTTCTTTTCAAAAACAGCGGCGTAAACGTTGCCGTCTGGGTGGGAAACATGGCTATATGTAGTGATATAATTGCATTGTGTATATAAATTATTTTTATGTGTGTTTTAAACAAATTTTATTGTCAGTGAATTGTGTGCGGAGTTGCAAATGATACTCGCGTCCGGCTGCATGAGTTCTGTGAGATGTAGCTTGTTAGCTTACATGAATTGACGCCTCTTTTAAAGAAAAGTTATTTCGGGTGTGGCATGTAGTTTTAATAGGGTATACTATACTTGTGGTCACTGTTGTAAACTGAACGTCGTTTTATTCGCAGTTTTGTACATATCCTATCCGTTTTTCATGTCTGTTATGCGCTAGCTAATGCAGTGTTATCTTGAATGGCCGTCTGATTGAAAAAAACGGAGTAGGCGTGCAGCAATACTTTTTATACGCAGTGTTTGTATACTGTTTCAGGGGCTGTGAGGTTTGAAGAGTCGCAAAGAATGCACCTGTACAACGTTCACTGCAACTTCTCCACTCTCGTTTAACCGTATCTCCCCCTGTTCACTGGATCCGCGTTTGTGTATGGTGTATTTTTTAAAGGTGTGCTAGCGTGGTAGTTGGAAAGTAGCCAGCATATTTTAAGTCTTTCCCTCCGGGCTCAGCTGTCGAGCAGGGTTGTAGCCAGAGAGGGAGAACCTCTCCAAAATCGATTTCCGGCTCATGTAACCACTCGTCCCTTCGCTACAGGGTGAGTCTTGTATTATAATGCCGGACTGGGAGACAGGTAATGGCAGTCGGCGTTTCAAACAGCTTCCAAGATTCCGCCCAAACCTGGCGCAGTTGAGCATATCTGTTTATCGTGGTTCGGCGTACTGGTCGTTTCTTATCGTTCTGTATCAGGTGTATAATTTGTATCAGTGTTACTCATCCGGTGTGTCGGGCGTCGTTGTGGTTGTAGACTCTGGCGTTTTTTAAATACGTATGTAACGGTAATTCATACAGTATTTAAGTGGAATGTCATGTTGTGTAGACCTGTTTTGTCATGCCTTCGGCTTGTGCTGTGATTTCTTTTATTAAATAGTTGCTGGATTAATGTCTTCGTACAGGACGTTTGTTGTTGCAATCTTCATAAATGATCACGATTCGGTTCATAAGCTCTTAATGACTGATATAACGCGCATGTTAATTTAAAACATGTAGAGTCTAACAGCTCTCTGAACTGTGTAATACGTAATGAAGTGCTTCTTGTGTCTATAGAGTCATAGCACCACGTGTACTTTTTGTGTGCATGAACGTGACACGTTGACAAAAGAACATATGGGGGAATAAAGGTACAAGCAAAAAAATGTTTCCTCTTAGTGGCCGTGGTGTAACAGAATAACTGGCATAAATGTAATGAAGATATTCCAGAGAATGTGGGGGGCAGGGATGTCGGTACAATAAAGAAAAGAAGCAACGAAAGAAAGGTGGAGAGAATACCTTAAAACCTAATGCCGAAGCTGCTCTATTAAGGACGGTAGACTGCAGGGACGTCCCTGTGAATGACGGAAAGAACAACAGTTTCCTTGTAACCGGACACGGCAAGAACGTAGTCTTTGATGAAGCATGGGCAGTTATACTGGTACAGCTCTTAGAAGTATGTCGGGTGGCCAGAACGCCACGTGTATGGAAACGAAATAACTGCTTGTTCAGAAGTGTTTGTAAGGCCTAAACGAAATGACTGCTTGCTCAGAAGTGTTTGTAAGGCCTAAAGAGAGACAGTCTTATGTGTAGGAACTTGTCTGCTGATGTAACGACTAATTGCAAAGCTAGTTCATTGGTTTTCGTCCCAACAAAACACATGAGCGATCTCTGACTTTACCGGTAACCCACCGGGTTTATTCCGCCCGCGGTGAATATTTTTAACGTATCTGTTCTCGAATCAGAATTATAGGGGTACGCAGTACAATGTTGCTGTTCAGAACGCTTAATCAGGCATTTATTTAATGGTTAGACGGAGCTAAATGTGAATTAGGTTCGTTACGGAATATTCAGATCCCATATAGATCAGTGGTAGTGGATGATGACGACGAAACTTGTTCGGGCTTGCGTTTTCGTAGTACGATCTGTTGGTGGTACATTGTTAGAGGAAGTTAGTGGTAAGAAAGAATGTCTGAGGTAAAACATTTAGAAACACTTTTTAACGACTACAAGAACAAGAAAGATGCAGACAGCGTTTGAACCTCCAACGAAGGGGTCATTTTTGAAACCTAAGCACAGATAGATAGATAGATAGATAGATAGATAGATAGATAGATAGATAGATAGATAGATAGATAGATAGATAGATAGATAGATAGATAGATAGATAGATGGATGGATGGATGGATGGAT
>Ga0123355_10006018_pt1 | contig 17888 bp, 10 predicted proteins | sample TergutEmb28metaG_3_FD_89872 | JGI IMG/M metagenome (GOLD analysis project Ga0123355, IMG submission 89872) | Embiratermes neotenicus P1 segment gut microbial communities from Petit-Saut dam, French Guiana - Emb289 P1 | ecosystem: Host-associated > Arthropoda: Insects > Digestive system > Gut ... | reverse complement strand
TTTTTGTTTTATTTTTTTCTTTTGTGAATAAAAAAAATACTAAAAATAAAATTCTTCCCGCGTTTTTAAAAAAAAAAAAAAGAAAAAAAATAAAGATTTACCTGGGTTTCACCCCCCCCCCCCCCCAAAAAAAAAAACAATAATGCGCATGGAATATTGATTGAGCCGCTATAATTATTTCCTCTTTACGAGTGCAATGTACATACTTTCTACAGCAAATTTCAGAAATCGCAGTGCTGATAAAATTATATTACAGTAAAAGTAGGCGTGTTTATTGGAAGAGATTCATTCCGTTAAATTCTTATTTTTCGTTTCCGCTCCTTCTATGAAAGTTTCCGTTGTAATTCACATTAATGTTAGTATTCATTCCGCATGGTGGACATGGGATTTTCTTGCAAGACAGCTTGCTGTTCAATAGAGATTTTAGTGGATATGAGTTACATAAATACCGCATATGTAGATACACTCATAATGAAAGAGAACCAAATTTTGTATCAATAATAAGAACAGATGTAAATAATAATAGTAACAACAGTAATAATGTAGTATATTAACCTGATATTTTGATGTTATTGACATCTTTCTGCGGTCCATATTGGTTCTACAGCACAGTGCGACATGTCATATTCTTATGCGGAAACTGTGACTAGTCTGTCCAAAATCTCGTGACTGTGAGTGTAGGCTGGTAGAAATTTACATATGTTTCAGAAGAATGTACTGCCTCATTCTGCGGGGTAGAAGGGAACTTTAGGTATGGACGCGTATCGTTTAGGGATGAGATAGCGATAAGACGCTAGTAACAAAAGTTAGATTCTTTTGTCAATAATAATGATAATAATAATAATGTAGAAACTCTGTCACTACTTCTTTCAGTACACAGGCTCATTCATAAATATCTCACCGCTGCTAATTACACAGACTACTCCACTCGAAACTCCGGGGTCACTGTCTGTACCCTACGTGATATGAAGTCTTCTAATTATAAAATTTCGAATAGTTCTATGTAACACCTGCTTTTTTGAAACTTATTAGGGATATAGTTTTTATTACCAAGACAGATATTTGAATAAATTGGAAAGTATCTGAAAAACTTCGTGTAATATATATTTTCACTGGGTTCTAAATGACGTAATTTCATGTAAGAATACAAGACCTACCATAAATATGAGTTGATACTGTAAGTCATCCTACCTTGTAATTGCTACGACACACACACACACACACACACACATACATACACATACATACATACATACCTACATACATACGTACATATACGTATACACAAAAATTGGTAAAAATGCATTTAAAATATAAATAATTATACGAATTCATTCAAGCACAGCAGGTGCCTGTAATTGTACGAATAATTAATATTCACATGTTTCTGAAGATGATGTGTGATGTTGAGGATTACTGGATGTCTGTAATTTGTCATCTTCTGATATTTCGAGCAAGCAAACCAGAGACTGAGGTTAGCTCTTACTAACAGACCTGGCTGACTGTTGCCTCTAGATATTTATACCTGAGGACAGGAAAAATGTATTTCCCGAAACGCTGTGTGCTGCTCGCAATACTAGAGAATGAACACATTTCATCAACCCTGTATTATTAATTGTAAATAATCATAATTATTCACTTCATAAATAATAAAGTTTAAATAAGGCAGCATAACTAATGATGCCCCATTTTGTATACGTACGAAGTTGTAGTTTGTTCATCTGCACATACACACACACAAATGAGCTGCGCTTCTCAAAGCTTCACACACAAGACTGGTGTGTTTCGTTATGGATACACACATTCCAACCCCCTCAGACCGCCAATACACCCCCTGTCGAGGGGGTTGACTTGTCATTATGCTACTACCTCTCATGTATTTCCGTACACGCGTGCTGTATGGCAGGTCTTTGTTCCTCAGAGCCTGTTATGTGTGGGGGTCTGTTCAGGTATGTCCTCTGGCGTCAGAGTGCTTGGGTCTACGTGTAGGATTTAACTTGCTTTTATACACAGACTTTCGCTTATTTACGCACGCTGCGTCAGTTCTACTCGTTTATGTAGTAGCTAATGGTAGGATGAATATGAATAACAGTTAAGAAGAATAAACCAGAAAATGTTTTAGCGTTTGTACAGTACATGTAAGTGTGCGTGTGTGTGTGTGTGTGTGTGTGTGTGTGTGTGTGTGAGAGATAGAGAGAGACAGAGACAGCTGGGATGACGAAACCAAGGACGATGATAGAGACAGGCTATGTAGCACGTACGAGAAAAGAAATTAGTGTAAATTTGGTTTTGGGAATCTCGAAGATAAGAGACAATATGGAATACGTATGTGTAGATCGTAAAATAATATTAACATAAATTTTTTTGAGTAGTAAAGCGACTTAAGATGGTGTTCGTTATTGCGGTAGATGCTGTCAGTACATACGTGAATTTTGATAATACAGTGGTAAATCCATAAAATAATATTAAGTTTTTCCTTATACTATTTTAATGTTGTCCATTCGGTGCATTTTTTTTAGATTTGTGTATTCCTTATACTGCAGCAACCAAATACATATGGATATTACAAAAGTAGCTCCGACATGTTTCGGTAGAGGTGTGCCATCTTCAGGGAGTACAGTATGCCAGGTTTAAAACCGATTGCCAATGATAAGCTATTTTGTACTTGGTTTCACAATCCAGCAGCATGTTGTAGGCTCCGACATATGACACACCCTAAACAGGGACCCGAAGCAATTTGGACTGAGATGCACAATGGAGACCTGAATACACAGAATGCAGAAAAACTCCATGCCCAAACTTCGCGAGGTGGTAGCGGGGACCAAAACAAAGATTTTCTGTCAAGGAACTGTATGTCGGAGATGCATCCTGGCAGCGCTACGGGTCTGACTAAGGTTGGAAATCAAGCAAAACCACTGAAATATTCTGGAAAAAAAGTTGCATTTCGTACCAATTTAGAGCAGATGTTCAAACGTGTGGCCACCGACCTCGATACACAGTCGACAACGACGCAGCAGAGACTGACGTGTGCGCTGAAAGATGCCAGGTTGTTGCCTGGTGGTTGCTGCGGCATCAACGATAAGGGAAATGAGATCGTCTTTGGAATCAACAACTCACCAACTCTTACAATGATCGCTGGGTTGGACGGGGCGGACCAATGGCTAGGCCTTCGAGGTCACAGGACCTCACACCAATGGACTATTTCCTATGGGGCCACATTAAAGCCCTGATTTACACGTCGCCAGTTGATTCTGCAGATGATTTTATTGTCCGTATTGTTGAGGCCGCAGCAACCATCACGCAACAACCTGGCATTTTGAGCGCACACGTCAGTCTCTGCTGCGTCGTTGTCGGCTGTGTATCGAGGTCGGTGGCCGCACACTTGAACATCCGCTCTAAATTGTTACGAAATACAACTTTTTTTTCCCCCCAGAATACTTCAGTGCTTTTGCTTGATTTCCAAACTTAGCCGGTCCCAATCTGATGGTACGTAAGCGCTGCAAGGTCTCATCTCCAACATACAGTTCCTTGACAATAAATCTTTGTTTTGGTCCCCGCCACCACCTCGCGAAGTTTGGGAATGGATTTCTTCCGCATTCTGTATAGTGCCACAAACTATAATTTACCGCTACCAACAGAAACAACAATCATTTTATTTTGTAAAATCATATTTAATTATATAAGAAATGTTTTAGCATATTTTAAACTTAAGTTTTTAAAACAGTTGTTCAGTTTGTACGTCTTATACGTCACTGGCGTCAACAACGGAGAATATTATAGACTGTAGAATCTTTTAAGTAATAGCTTATCATTGGCAGTTGGTTTTGAACCTAGCATACTGTGCTACCAGGAGGTGGCACCTTTGTACCGATACATGTTTGAGGTACGTCTTTAATATTCATATGTATTTTTATACTGATCATTTGGTTGGTGCACTTAGTTGAATACATTTTGCTGATACTGTATATAAGGAGTAGTTGTGAATGTGTTGTTTATGATTTCCTCAGGCAGCTGATGTCAACTGCTGTCACAGAATTGCTTTGCCATCACCGCATTTAGAGCTGTATTAATCTGCTTTAGACACTTCTCTAAAATTTTCTTTGGTTATAATGTAACTAGAATTTTCGTGTTGTGAATTAAAATTACTTCTGTCACCAAATAATGGCTAACAAAACAAAAGTTTTCTTTTTATTTAGATACGAAGGCGGCATAAAAAGTGGGTTAGCCAGAAATATAACACATCTCACTGCAAGACTGGGAAAGAGAATTAAGCTACAGGTGGAGGATAGAAAATTAGTAGCTTGTTTAACAAATCTTTGGAAGGCCCTCTTCATTATCTTCTCCTGGTTTTGTTTCCATTCCGTAGCATTGGCTTCACTGCTTCAAGAGTAAAGAACTTCCTCTGCTTAAACCCGTTTTTATTTTATATTTCTTTTAAATGGTGAAGACAGTAGTAGAGGTGAAAGTAAAAGTAAATTCACCCTAAAACAGGCCACGAAGGCCCAGAGATGAAGTAGAGGTATAGCTCAATAATAGTAATAATAATAATAATAATAATAATAATAAGCATTTTTGACAATTATGTAAGGGAAGGGACAATATTTTTGTAGCTTACATTCCAAATGAGTTTGTGATTGTGTTGTTGAAGTTCCAAATTTTGTGAAAAATTTATGCCGTGTCTTCTGCTAAATAGTTACAAAGGCTTTGAACGAGTGTGGTGCCTTCATCCTCTGGTTCATCCTGCAGATGGAGGCAATATGTTCTTCCGAAACGTCGGTAAATATTTACTAGTCGGCACGGCGTAGCATCGCAGAATGACTGACTCATCGTTATTATGGTAATAAAATCAGGGATGAAATGGACGGGACGTGCAGAACGCGTTAGGGAGATAAAGACTACATTCATAATACTAGTCGAAAACCGGGGACCGCGGTAGCACAGTGGTTAAGGTGTTGTGTTACAAATCGGAAGGTCGCTGGTTCGATTACGGATGGTGTCATTGGAATTTTTCATTGACATAATTCTATGGCCCTGGGGTCGACTCAGTCTCTAAAATAAATAGTACCAGGAGTATTTCCTGGGATAAAAGCGACGGGTTCGTAAGGCTGACAATCTTACCACCATCCTGGGCAATTGTCACATAATCTGGGAACCTTAACTCCCTTGAAGCACCTGGGTACCTCGGGCCTGTAATGGGACTGATTAACCTTTGCCTTTAGTCGAAAGCCAGAGGGTATGAACTAATTTAAGGCACTTAATATAAGACGGTCTCACTACCAGCGCTAAGCGCTGGTCGTCTTGAAAGATCATCGACCATCTTTCTGCAAATGTTATTCAGGCGTCTGTCAGCTGTATGTTTTGTAGACGAATGTTTATGGCTGTTGTCGGGTGGGTGGGTAGCTCTCCTACATCGTACTGTGAAGTTTCCAGGGACAATTCGCAGTCCGTCCGAAGCAACTGAGAGTTAGCAGGACCTCACACACAACTCTTCGAGTAGTAACTGGGGACACGTCTCGACAGCTTCCTTCCAGATCTTCCACTTTATCAAGCAGGATAATATCCTGTCCGCCAGTGCTATCTAAGCTAAGCAGTAGGTAGGCCTGAAAGACTCGTTAAATAATGTTAGAATCGAGAATTTAAGTACTTTTCATTTTGAATTGCTTCATCAGTGATGAGGAATATCATAAAACGGGCGAGAGTTTCTTATTCCAGTTTGTAGTGTTTAAGGAAAAAGGAAAAGTATAATCTGGAATTAATAAAAGTGCGAAAATTACATTGTATTGTGTTATGTTGTATCATGTTATAGCACGTCCCAGTATATTATATTATATTATAGTACATATATCTCCAGAAAGGGCAATGGAAAGGACAGTCGTAGGGACATTTAGGCCTAGGTACTGTGTGTATGAAGTGAGAACTGTGTGCAAAGGGTGGAAAGATAATGTATTCATAATGGAAATGGATTATACTAGAAGGAATGTAAAATTATCAAGAATAGGCAGAATATGGAACGACACTAAGAGGAAAAATGGGATCAGAAAAAAAACAATAATTGGAGGATGAAAAGGAAAGAATTGAAGTAGTTGGACCTTAATGCTCGTGGAAGAGTATAAGGACGAAAGGGTAGTTTAATTGGACCTGCCAGGAAGTAGGAGTGGTCGAGCTAGGAGAGAGTGGAATGAAGGAACTTACAGGCTGTGAATAGTACGAAGGGGTGCTGATAAGTCCTTAGCATGGCCAGGAAGGAAACAAGCTACAGCGACCAAACTCGGGATTTATTCAACATACTCCCCACGAAGCTCAATACACTTCTTAGCCCGTTGCTCTAACTTATGCAAGATACTAAAAAAAAAAAAAATCAGAAATTTGTCCGTCCAACCAGGTCTCCGCGGCAGCAATGGCCTCCGCGTCGGACAAAAAATGGCGACCTTGCAATTGTTTTTTTTTCAGTTCAGGGAACCGGTGGTAGTCCGACGGGGCCAGATCCGGAGAATAGGGTGGGTGATCAAGACACTGGAAGCCCAGGTAGGCCAGTTTCTTCTGGGTTGCAAGTGCCCGGTGAGCCGTGACATTGTCGTGCAAGAACAAGAACCCCTTGGTGAACTTCCCACGGCGTTTTTCCTCCAAAATGCCCTTCAATTGCACCAGTAAAGATAAGTAATACTCCCCGTCGATAGTTTGGCCCTTTGGAAGATAATCAATGAGGAGGATGCCGTCTTGATCCCAAAAAATCGAGGCAGAAATTTACCAGCCGATTTTTGCACTCGGAATTTTGGGGGACGGGGTGATCCGTTGTGCCACCACTCCATTGATTGTTGCTTTGTCTCCGAGTCATAGTGATATAACCAGGTTTCGTTCATGGTCACCAATCGTGACAGGAAACCATAGGGGTCGCGCCGAAAAAAATTCCAAAAGTTGCTCAGACGACTGGCACCGTTGACGTTTTGGATCCGCGTTCAGGCATTTCGGGACCCACTTCGTGGAGAGTTTCCGCATGTCCAAATCTTCATGAATGATGAACCAAACCCACTCACGTGAGATGTCCAGTTGCTCAGCTATTGATTTAGCCGAAATCCGGCGGTCTTCCCGGATTAGCTCGTGAATTTGATCAGTAATCTCCGGGGTGGTCACTGTTTTGGGTCGTCCAGGACGAGGCGCATCACAGGTGGAAAACCACCACGTGTAAACTGGGCCACCCAGTTTTTGACGGTGGCATACGATGGTACATGTTCCCATAATGTTTCTTTCAGAATGGCGTGAATTTTCTTCGGTGCCTTGCCTTGCAGAAAAAAAAAAACTCTCTTACAGCTAGTGTCTTCATGATGTTGAAATTGCGCGCGTCGCCTGACATGCTTCCATTCAGCCTCTGTAACAAGAAACGTCTTGCAGTTCCGCACATGAACAGACCTCTCTTTCCATTGACACTATTGATTCCGTCCCACGACATGGGGAACTAGGTCGGGCTAAGGACTTATCAGCACACCCTCGTAGAAATGATGAAGAAGGTCGGCTTAAGTTGAGACAGAGGACGCGAAGGCTGTAAAACTAGGTGGAAAGCAAGTAATAAAGGACACCATATGGGCCCTAGGCCTACGCGTAACATATATGACTAAATATGTAATGTGGGTAAAATGGTTTGAAACCATACAGGAAGAGTACCCTTGGTAAACATCGGCGCAGACGGAGACAAAGCCTTAGACTCCACTCTTAGCTTCCAAGGTTAGTTGCCACCAGCTATGGATGGGTGGCTGATGTGCAGACGTGAGCTCACACCGTGTGACGAACATCTTTAAAAAAAAAAATTCACCTCGAAAACATTGATGCTTTCCCATTCATTATGCTGTCGGTGATCGTGTAGAACGACAAAACCTGTTTGAACTGTACTTTTTCTCACTTGTGTGTCAGAGTGCGAGAGATTTGCACATTGCAATCAAGATGACTAACAGTAAATCTGTTTAGCCAGCAAGGAACTATGAAAAGAAGTTATGATACTAAGTGTGAAGAATTTACACCTTTAAGGTTAGTCGTGTTGAAAGAAGTTAACAAGACAGACATTGTACTTATAATGCAACATTGAGGAGTGTTCTTGCAACTATTGTTGCAGTCTAAGAACAATAAGTATTATATATTGTGTGTGTGTGTCGGTAGCCTTAGTTGACCAGCGTGCAATGCGCATGCACCATATTGTCGCCTGTAACCTGTCCTGCTCTAAAATATTTTTCTACACTATCTCATAAACGACACGACTTTTTAAAAAAAAAAAAGTTATAGGACACAAAATGTGTGTTTTGATTTCCTCTACAACTTTCTTTTACAACATTTCTCATTCTAAACAGAACTGAGCGAGATATGATTAAAAATGTACATTGATCTTCAAGTAAAGTACCCATTATATTTGTCCGAATTTAACGAAATTTTAATTTTCTTTACAATGCTTCGAATAATAATAAAATATCAAATTTCATGAAATCAATTTATTGGGAACCGAGTTGTTCCATGCTGACAGACGGACGGACGGACAGACATGACGATACTAATAGTCGCTTTTCGCAATTTTGCGAACGCGCCTAAGAAGAACGCCTGTACTCTCATATGGAATATACAACCCTTAGTTGCGCTTGTAGATGCGGTGACGTATATCAAAGGACAGACATACTGAACCTTGATCTTCGTTTCCACTTGTTACTGCAATCTACATTATTTCTAGCACACGAACCTGATAAGAAAGTGAAATTATTTTCTAACCAATGCTCTCGGAAATCCGAAGATAGTTTTTGGAAAGTTGTAAGGCTTCACCCTTATGTCTTTCTGGTAAGGGCAACATGGAGGTGAAGCTGAGTACGAAGCGTTGGTGGAATGATTACAAAACCCAGTTGGGTTAACGCCATTCGGAGAAGTAACTTTGTGCATTCCGTATATTACGATTTAAGTACTCGAACAAAAGGAAAACTATGTTTGCAACATGCGAAGTGTTGTGACGTTAAGCATTTTAAGTTCGGGGTAATTATTTATAATACCTCCTGCAGCATGGTATGTTCCACCCACTGATTTCATGTCCATCCATCCATCCATCCACCCACCCACCCACCCATCCATCCTTCCATCCATCCATCCACCCACCCCTCCATCCATCCATCCATCCATCTGTCTATCTGTCTATCTGTCTATCTTTCTGTCTGTCTGTCTGTCTGTCTGTCTGTCTATCTGTTTGTCTATCCATCCACCCTCCCATACATCCATTTCTCCATTTATCTATATGTGTGTGTGTGTGTGTGTGTCCCTGCATCTATCTAATCTATCTGAGATTAAACACTGATTACTCTCCTGACTGATTTGAATCTGTCGATGAGAAGCACTGTGCTTCTTATGAGTGTGAACTGAATTTTTATACTTGAGCTGTAGTAATTTCAAGCTAAAAGAGTTTTCTCTTTAAGAGAAAACAAGTCAGGAAGACGCATAGCACAACATTTCTGGTATCTTCGCTACCTTTTATTTAATTTTCACGACAGGAAGAAGGTTTTTAAGCTTTAACAAAGTAAATAATGTAGTCACATGTTCAGTTTTATGTACATAATTCTCTTTCACTTCATGGCGAAGGTAATAAAGCGAATTCTTGTATTTCAGTTGTATGTGTCTTTATGTGCCTGCAGGTCTACAGAATCGAGTAAGACGAAACTTGGTTTAATCACAATATTAAACAAAACTTTTGATTTTTGTCTGAAATTAGCTGTAAGTTAGAGGATTTTACTGCTGATGACAATATATCACCTTCCCTTCCCTTAGCACCTTTTTTTTTTTAGAATGACCTGTGATATTTTTGGAATGGGAATGTGTTCAAGTGAGGCATTTCAATAATTTTCTTTACTGTAAATAAGAAATATATATATATATATAATTTAACCTGTCTTCTGCAGACCCTCGTTGGTTGTAGAAAAAGTACGTTCGTAAAAGTGCTTTTGGGATAACAATTCCTGAACGTTTGTTTCCTCTTCTTCAGTGATGTAAAAACCTTAAGTGTGACAGAAGAATTGAATACTGGAAATACAATTTGTAGTTTATTTTGCTCTACAACTTTTGTTTCGGAATATTTTCTATGAAATCTATATAGCGTGTTACGATTTGCATTATGACATATTGCTTGATAAATCAGTGCCAATGATTCGGAGGGACGAGGGATCTCTCTCTTCAAGTAGTTTCAAGCAGTAACACCGCTAAAGACTGCAGACTTTGCGCTTACCGCTGTGAGTACCTCCAATCTGACGCTATGTGTAATTCTTACAAGTAACTGCCATCCACATATGTCTCCAGAACTTAGATATATTTAAGTTCGAGACTGATTCTTGCGTTTATTTCTTAGTGGGTTTTTTGTTTTTCGTTTCTTGAGTGTCTGGGTGCCGTCGCTTCCTCTGATATCTTTTCCCATTCGCCGTTACTTACGCTAAATATCTAGTAACTCCGTTATGATATCACAATCGGACTAACAGACTAAGGACTTTTTGTAAAGAATCAATAATTATTATACACATACATCGTTGTGTGTGTCTTGACGTATAAGTTAGCAACTAATGTATTGAATTTACTGTACCAACCAAACACAAAATAGTTAAATACACGTGAATATTAAAAAATATGTATTTATTTACTATGTATTTGGTTGGTAGTTTCTACTAGAAACAGAATGTGTCAGCAGTGGAATTTAAGCTGGAGTCAGTATTGTGGAGCCCCTTTTGGTATAAGAACTTCTGTACATAGCAGGACCAATTAGTATATATATATATATATATATATTACCCTTATCAAGTGCAGTTTCGCAGTAAAAATTTAGCCGTTTTTCATAATTTTTCAATTATTGCCCTCACTTACTTTTGATGAAGTCTGTAACAATTTCTCTTCTAAATTTCAACAGGCTATACTCCACTCATTCATAAGCTTCATACCATATTTCATTTGACGCTACGTTAACGTCTGTGTTCATCTAGCCTCATCAAATAACGGATTTTTCTTTCTTTTTAAGAATCAGAGTAAGCACTTCTGACAAAAAGTCAGTAATTACCACTAACAGTCAAATGTTAAGTTGTGGTCAGTGACATATGTAACTCCGTTTTACCGGGTCAGAGCTCTGTGGAAGATCTTGACGGGTTCCGCGAAAAATCGAATAAATAAATAAATACAAAATTTTTTAATACCGTAAAGGATTCCAAATACTTCACGAAATATTCCGGGAGTTGTCGTCCGGCAGTTGAAAACGCCAAACTAATCCGCGTGCGTTACGAAACGTCTGTTTGTTTTCTGTCCTGTCAGCCTTTTCTTTGTGAGTGTTTCCTCGAGGTATGAAAAAATATGTCAAGAGTTCGTCCATGGAAGAAGGGTTGGATAACACTGATAAAACGAATTCCTAATCAGTATCGTAAGTGTAGTCGAAAAAACTGGTTGAACTAAATAAAACCAGAAAAAATACTTACATGAATAAAATTTCAAATATTAGTTCATAGTTCACAGAAAATCCGCAGCGTCTCCATTACAAAGACTAGACGTTTATTGCTGTTTAGAATAATTCCTGCTTTTTAAAAGGGCTTAACTACCTTACTGCAAGAGTATGCCAAACACAGAAACCCATCCCAACTACGTTCTTTTTAAACTCAGTGAAAACCACCCACTATTCGGGCGAATTTGAGCGAATTCGCGGTAACTGAGCTTCGTAATAATACGCTTGAGTTTTGCGGACAATTTTGTTTATACACAAGTTTTGGTGTTTGTAGACAACGTGGAGAAATGAAGACTAAGGAGCGAGGTACAAGAAATAAAAAAGAAAGAAAATTAGAGGAAGGGAAAGTGAAAAAATCACGACACTTGAGCATTTTTTAAAGATAAGGAAAAGTCTTATTTGAGAACAAAGTCGATTAATGACAGTTTTATATAAATAAGTGGCCATACAGCTTATTGGTACGACATGCGTCATCAGTAAACTTTCATAGGGGCCCAAATATCCTGATGACTTCACTGACTATTTCAATGCGACTTGAGATTTTTCAAGCTAGTGACCATGCATACTGACACTATGTAATTTGGTACGTAGGTGCCAGTACGTTCCTCCATAATTGAATTACCTCTTTGACACTAAAGACGCAACAGAAAAAAATCTGCGAAACGTTGGCACCTATCTACAGAACTGCACATGCACATATTCCAGAATACACGAATCTTCAGTCACTAATCACGTATGACACTTAAATAAATTTGGCGTAAGCAGTGCAGCGTTTCTGGGTGTTGAAGCAGGTGATATATGCAACATAGTTTCAACGGGTTAACTCCATTTCTGTTGTTGACGTTTGTACTGAGGCGAGAGGTTTATGTAGTGATCATTAATGTATATCGACCGTAATAACATGTATAAACCGCTGACTTATGTGAGATTTCCTTGGGAATCGAGTAGCAAGGTCGGCAGGATTCAAGCTTGAGGTGTCACAGGCAGAAAGAGAACAAAGCCTTTATATGTAATCATGCACTCGTACGGTGGGTGACCGCATACCTACAATGTCTTTCAGGCTGTCTGAATGAAGTTAGCTATAATCTTACGCACTATGTCATTTCACGCAGCAGATTCCTCTTTTGGGATCTGGATAGCTGTTTTTCAGCTGTTCAAGAAGATAGATATATATTTTATGTGAATGGTTGTTTCATCATCGCATTCTCAAAATCTGTTCTTTGACTTTGTCTTAAGTTAAATGAATCCAGTTCACACTCCTTCTTTAAAGATACGAGTTTATATTGTGCTGCCACCAAAACAAAAATGTACCCGGCAGCTCTTTCCGTTCGGTCCTCCGGTTAAAATTTAGTACTAATTTATCATATTCCCGTGCGTGCTGTACGTTTCACCCAACTCATTCTGGTTCATTTGCACAACCACTGTAATATCTTATAGACAGGATACACTGTGCCTCTCATTGTTATCACCACTGCTAGTTGGCCGCATTTAATAACTCCTGATTTGACATTAAAATCTTTTTACTTTCCTATGTCTTGTGTTTAGATACTCTGTTAAATATTATTTGTATAATAAACAGTGATTATTTCCCTAAATCCTTCCGATCGCACTATGGCTCTGGGGTCGACTCAGCCTCTAACAGAAATGAGTACCAGGAGCATTTCCTGGGGGTAAAGACGGCCGGTGCATAAGGCTGACAAACTTACCACCATCCTGTGCCGTTGTCATGAAATCTGGGAACCTTAACTTCCTGGAACCCTCTGGGCCACTCCAGGCTTGTAACGGGGCTGTTCTACTTTTACCTTTACAGCATTTACTGAATGGTAAAAACAAAGTGGCATTGGTACAAGGTTTCTCCCAGTTATCCAATTTCCTGTGCCAGAATCATCGCTGTAAGGCTTTATGCTGTTCATCTTCCTGATGTCACTTTTGTCAAAAGGACAAGGTGCAATGCCTAGAAAGATTCACACACAACAAGGTTCGCTCATGTATTGCGGATGGTAGAACAGAACTATCACACTCAGTCCTACAGAACTTTGATGCTTGTCCAAGATAATCAACACCAAACTTCTTTATTTGGTCTTGGTCCATTGTCTATTACGCCATTTAATTAAAACAACATGTTTCTTTCTTGCTTCCGTCACCACGTTCAAACTTCGATAGGTGGACCCCTTAAACAGAGGTACTCTCAGACACTGATCCAGTGAATCCTTTTGAATAATATCATTTATTATTCAGAGGGATAAGCAGTTTTTGCCAACGTCCTCTCAATTCCTGTTTTTATTTTCTCTCAATTCTTTGCACCCTGCTTTCAGACACCCCACATTTCTATGTAAGTTATCGAAGTTTCACTTTGATAGTTGCGTGTCGAAATTTCAGGCTGAACCCGCAGTGTAGACGGAAATTGCTCTTCTGTGTTGTTACTCAACCCATGTTGCTAGTTGCTTATCGGCGCTTTGGGAAAACCTATTGTTCCCATATTCAAGGGTCAAACTGTTTTTCTTGCTCTGCTTGACCCTTGAATATATCCCGAAACTTCGGTAAAGAATTACCATCACACGCTGCACAACAACCCATAAGAGCGAAGACCTCAACAGATTCTGTTCTTTCGGAATCCGACAAGGAATAGTGCTGTAAATTGACGTCGACTCTCCGGATGAACTTACGCCCCGTCACACGTTTTATCTCCTCTCCCCTCTCCACCTTTAGAACTGGTCTCACTCCTAGCAACTCTAACTCATGATCAAAGCAGGTCCTCAGTCCAACCACTTCAGCCTCGTCTTAGACCTAGTCCTTTCAGTCCTGAAGATAAAGGCAGCACGTCCTTCCGAACCGTCGACATCTGTGTACAAACCTTCCAGGTGTCAAAGTCATAATATCCTTAATATTCTTCTCGTCTGATTAGGAGCATAAGTAGCAAGCATGAAGTTAAACGGATTACCAGACTTGTGGTGAAAACTTTTGGCGAAAAAAAATTCATTAAAATTAATTAAAAATTAAAAAAACATTATTATATACACCAAACGAATATTTTACGGTGTTTGTATCAAAATATCCTAAAAATGTAGGCATATTGGCATACTTGTGTTGGTGCGGGGAGAGAGCACGGTAGAATTGGAGTTCATTATAACAGAACGCCTCTAGTGAAAGTGCTGTCTGAACATAGGAGTGTCACAGAACAAGTGCACAGTGATGTGATTACAACAAGTTTATGTTTCTTCTGTAGGCCAATGTCAGTGGAGATTGGTGATGCGTCCGGATGTGTGTTGAGAAGTAATGAGTCTCTGACGAAAGAGATTGTAGTCTGTTTTTACAACTGTGACCAGTAAAGGCCGAGGAAAATCACGAAGGTTAAGGTAATAGTTTTGCTACAAACTTTCTACTTTCTCAGGCATTTTAATTTTTTTCCTCTATTTGTGTTTTATCTTACGTTACTGTCGGTATCTCAGATTATTTAGCGGCGAATGTTGGGAAAATTGATGAATGCCGAATTTTAAAGGATTTGGAAGAATGCGGACTTGATCTAATTGAAACATTCCTCCGGCATTTGCCTACAGATACTGAGGAAATTCATGAAAACCATAGTGTAGTTGGTAACTAGTCGAAGATACAAGAAAGGAACTTTAGAAATGCAAGAACAGAAGGTCACCTGTACATCTGCTCGGTGCTGTTACTCTTCTTCAGATGTTGCGGCACGGGGCTTATTGATTTGCAAGAAAATTACGTTTCCTAACAATAGAAATTTCGCTTTAATGAGTACATAATCTACATTTTCTTTGTCCGGACTGGCAGAAAGACACTTTCGTTAGTGCATTAACAAATTAATATTTCTTTAAAGCCCTATTTTAGGAATTGAAATTCCGGGTCTGCGTGACATTGGTACAGTGATTAGTAAGAGTCTGCGATAACTTCTCTTAGAGACGGCCAGGAGAGCATATTCGGCATAGCGAGTTGTCACAAGCGAGACGGTTTGGGGTTCGAAACCTATGGGAGCCAGATTTTTTTACACCCTTCCGGACCGGTCCTGGGGCCCACCCAGCCTCCTTTAAAATGGATACCGGATCTCTATCACGGGGGTAGATCGGCCGGAGCATGGTGTTCAGTACGTACCTCATCTCGCAACGACGTTAAAGAAAGAGTAGAGTTATACCTCGAATTCCCCGCTGGGCCTTCATGGTCTGTTACCGGAAGACATTTACATTTTCCTTTTTAAGTTACCCGCTAAGTTATGTTACTGTTCGCTTCATTGTCCATTATTTTGATGTTGACAACGAAAGCTTCCGAACTTCGAGAGAAGGACGAGTACTGCCAATACAGAGTTAGCAGAAAGTCCCTCTGCCCCCCTGGAGGCATGGTGCTGCTCATTGTTGCAAGTGATGAAATCCCATACGTAAAAAACTGGAGTTCCATCAGTGAACTGGAAATGCGGAAGTCATATATATATACACATATAGAAAATTATAGGTGGCGTATCTGACTTGTAGCACGTGCTAATTGGGGGGGGGGGCACTTCCAAATCTTATTTTACTGTAACATCCACTCCAACTTACGTTCGACTTCGATACGTACACGGGGAATTTTCGCCAACTCCCTAAATGTACATTATACAAATAATCGTAATTTCGTCACTGTAACATGTGGAATAGAAGCTAAGTGTAAATGTTTCCGAAGACAGTGCATTGCAATAAAAGTGACCATTATTTTGCACATTTATCTATCATCTTGGGGTTTTTTTTTTCAAAAGCTGCTTTACGGAAACTAGCACTGATTCCGTCAGATACAACTTTCCCTCAATGGATTCCATAGAAATAATAGTCAATTAGGCCCCTTAGAACGATCGATTGGGGCCATCCCTTTGTAAGAAGCGCAACTGATTTGTAGCATTATAAATAAAGACGAAAATGGATACAATTTATGAAACACTCTATTTGAAAAAATCAAAGACAGGTTAAGCATTCTTACAATAAAACCAACTAGATGACTTAATTTCTCAAATTTATTTTTGGAATAAAACTCTACATGTTTCGGAGAGTTCCTCTGTCCATCATCAGGAGTTTTTCACTGTACACACAGGAGTGGTATATGTTATACAGGTTTGTTGACAGTTTGCGAGCAGGATCAGGTTGGAACTGTTCCATCCTGATCCTGCTCGCAAACTGTCAGGAAACCTGTATGACATACACCATTGCTGTGTGTACAGTGAAAAAGTCCTGATGATTAACAGAGGAACTGTCCGAAACACGTAGATTTCTATTCCAAAAATAAATTTGAGTAATTAGGTTATCTAGCTGGTTTTATTTTAATAATATTTATTTTTAATAATTTTGCACGGTCACATGAAGTCCAAACGGTTTAGGCAGTCCATAAAAATAAGCAAGTAGTAGCCTTTAGACCTACAGGCATACACCAGTGCAGTTATTTGGTAACGCGTGATTTGGTATGCCGTGATGTAATGAACTATATGCTTAGTGAGCCCCCATGTGGAAAACTTTGGGAAACGCTTGTCATTTCCTGATTGCTTCTGTCTGCAGCGTTTTATTGTCAGCAATCGTTGACACCTTTAGTTTTGTTGATTACTGTGACGATTATTTTGGACAGGAAGAACGGCCTTAAAAGTTTACTCTGTCATGCTTAAGAGAAATCGTTGGTTGCACGCTGATCCATGCAGTTATACTACTTACTCAGTATCTTGACTGAAGAGAAGCAATTCCTTGTCTTCAGTGAATGGAAATGCGTTATAGTATAGGGATTAACATTGAGTATTTATGAGACTGTGAGCTCGGTAGCTCAGTCGGTATAACGACTGACTACTGGCGGGACGGTCCGGGATCGAATCCCGGTGAGGACGAGATTTTCCGCCCGTCCAGACCGGCCCTGGGGCCCATCCAGCCCCCTGTAAAATGGGCACCGGGTCTTTCCCGGGGGTAAAGTGCGGCCGGGGCGTCCTGCTGAACACTCACCCCCTTCTAGAGCCGCGGTCATGGAAGAGTAAAGCTATACCTTTACCCACCCTCTGGACCACACCGGACCTGTAACGGGAACACTTTACCTTTACCCTATTTATGAGACTAGACTTCAAATCTTGGCTCGGAAACCAACTGTCCTCGGGGTGTTGTCAGTATACATTAATCAGGCCACGGCAGTTCATTTCACGTCCTTGTGAATTCTAATTTTTTTGAAAAATTTGTTTCACCGAGTGCTATCGGAAAGGGAACCCTGCGATCGAGTTTGTGGCGATGGTGAAAGTGTTTTGTTCTTACGTTTAGTTAAACAGTGGTGTCGATAAATTTGCCCCTGTGCTCAACTTAGGAGTTTGTTTCATGGCTCGACATCTCTAGTAGGCCTAGGCCTTTTCATCGGTGATGTTTCGAGATCAATTTCAGACACGCTAAACTCGGTAGGA
>Ga0123355_10006017_pt1 | contig 17890 bp, 11 predicted proteins | sample TergutEmb28metaG_3_FD_89872 | JGI IMG/M metagenome (GOLD analysis project Ga0123355, IMG submission 89872) | Embiratermes neotenicus P1 segment gut microbial communities from Petit-Saut dam, French Guiana - Emb289 P1 | ecosystem: Host-associated > Arthropoda: Insects > Digestive system > Gut ... | reverse complement strand
TTTATTTACTGCAAAACTACTCTACATGTTTTGGGTGTCACAGCACCCATCATCAGGAGTATTAAAAACTGTACCCGCAGCCTCCGGTACAGGTCATACTACTTGTACCGCTACTCCCCTCCATGGTCTGATCGGGACTGGTTTGTGCAAGTCGCATGCGTTTCGCACAAACCAGTCCCGATCAGACCACGGAGGGGAGTAGCGGTACAAGTAGTATGACCTGTACCGGAGGCTGCGGGTACAGTTTTTGATACTCCTGATGATGGGTGCTGTGACACCTGAAACATGTAGACTAGTTTTGCAGTGAATAAATATCTGCATACTGTTGCATCTGTTGGATTTTTATTCACAGTGAAAGTTTGGAACATTTATTGAATCGGTGAAATTATAAATGTAATCAGAGGACTGCACAAGGGAGACAGAACATGGCCATCATATAAGGTTTCTTCTGTCCATTTTAGGAAGGGAAGTGTGCTGTAAATCAGCTGGAGTAAAGGGATAGCAAAATTAAAATTAACCCCTTAATGCAAGCCTTGGTGCTCTGTGTGGCCCTTTAATTCTGTGCATGTCACTAGCCTGTGTACACTTTACTGAGTAAGTGCATTTTGGGGTGCTTTAAAACTCCTTCATCCTGGGACGTGGTTTGAATTTAAACTCCAGCATCATTGAAGGGTTAAATAAAACGCAAAGAAAGTTGATCAGCTTATGTTTCTTGAGAAATAAAATGTCATTCCACGAAAATATGAAAGGAAAAATTCCAGAAATTTTCTGTTGGAAGTCTTACACATCTATTAAAGATATCTTTTTGCTACCCTGAGTGCACATCTGGATGCAGAATAAGGGAGGTGTTAGAATATTGTAGTTGTAGAGATTAATTTTGTGTGGAATTTGAGAAATGAATAAGGTCAGTTACAGTTAGCACTGCATGATGTTTTGAACGTATAAGCACTACAGTCACCTGTTGCTTAACGACAGGGATACGTTCTAAGAAGTGCGTCATTATGCTGTTTCGTCATTGTGCAAATGTGTGCTTACACAAACCTAGATAGTACAGTATAGCCTACTATGCAACTAGTTTATATGGTATAGCCTATTGCTCCTGGGCTACAAACCTGTACAGCATGTTACTGTACTGAATAATGTAGGCAATTGTAACACAATGGTAAGTATTATAATATTATAATCTTAGAGGACCACTGTTGTATATGCGGTCTGTCATTGACCAAAACGTGGTTATGCAGCACGTGACTGTACGAGAGAAGGTGATGAATTAAGGCCACAGTAGTATGTGTGGATGTTGTTACAGTACCTTTGAGAGTCCAAAATCTTACATTGAATAAACTTCTTGGGAGATGCAAGATATAGTAGTAAAACCATGTAAGGGACAATATGCAGAAGAGTTGAACTAATACAAGAGGAATAGGAAAGAACGGAAGGCGCTATCAAACAATGACCCATTACGCGGTACAGTATTATGAGATAGAAAGACAAAATATTTTGAACTGAATGGTACCAGCATTTCCCAGATTTAATCTGTTCCTAATTTGTTGCTGTAAACACATACGTTGTTGGAGGAGTTTATTTTTTCTGTGTCAGCTGTGTGTGTATGTACTTGCCGCCTTTGATTGCTCTGTATTTGAAATATTTTGCATGTTATACACCTCAGCCATGAGGGATTCCAGACTGCTGTTCTTGTAAGAAAAGTGAATCCCCCAGCATCATTCTCAGTTTGATACATCATTGTGTCACAAACCTAAGCTGTGTTACTGTCTAGTAATTGTGACTAAGCCTTGTAAAATGATTGTCAGTTGCTTCTGGTCAGGTAATCCCTCTTCATGCCTTGCTTTTTCATGTACAGTTTCAAGGATGGGGACATCTCACTCTAGTACCTTCTTCAGATATCTGTAATTTTGCTATTAATGCCTGATAGTATCTCATGCATATAATTGTCTGATATACCAAGAACCGGTTACTACTTGGAACCATTTATATTAAATATAGATAACTTTATCAATTAAAACATATATGTGTGTTCATCTTTTGTATTTTGAAATTCTCACTTTTAAACAATTCAGCTATAATGGAGAATATATTAAGAATTTTATAGCATCTGAAATATAAGAATTAATATTGTTATCATATCCCATGATCAGACTTGTGTACTGGAATATGTTTGTGGAATGTACAGTAAACTGAACTGCAAAATGTTTAGAATGCTTCTTTGTAACTTGAAGGTCTTTTTAAAGAGCCTGTGATGAATACAGGCTAACAGCAATCAGAAATGTGTAGGAATCTGTAGCTGTAAGTTTTCATTATATATATATTTTATTTCTGCTTGTTGGACAAGCAGTGTTGAAAGTTCATAGGTTCGTATGGACTGCAGTTGAACTGTATATCTGTTCATGCATACATAACCCAAATAACATGCCAATGTATTAAGCTTATGTGATATAGTTAGTGACATTAAAAGAGAACATAATGGTACATGGAGGTTAAGTATAGTTGAGAACTGAATAGAAGATGTAGTAGCTTTATTTTGGTTTATGTTAAACATAAGGATCAGTCATGGAAAGCAGTTCATATTTTGAATTTTAGTGTGCTGGTGTGTCTTTAAATTTAGGTGACATGATTGAGGGACACAAGTGAATAAATAAATACAAGTGTGATATTTTGGTATCCCTATTGTGTAGATATTTGTGCTTATGAAGTATTTTGTAAAAAGGTTAAGAAATTGTTTTCATTCACTTCTTCTGTATGTATTTGAACTGTATATAACTTGTATGGGAGCTTTTGTTGATGCGGTTAAATACTGTTAGCTGCTTCATTTGGAAGTGCACTGGAAGGTTTTCCATTTTCCAAGTGTAGATGTGCTGTATGATGTATGACATACTTGAGGGCATGTACAGACATGCAGTGTATTTACTTACATGAAGTGGTGTCAGTTTTTCAGGCTGTTGTGAATCTTGCTGACATGTAATCAGTTTTCACCCTGCTTTAAAAGAATACTGAGGGATACAAACAGTAAACTTATAAACCAAAAAATCACTGATTTATTTGCTTAAAGAATGTAAGAATCAAATTATATTCAGGTTCTCTTGGTATTTGGGAAATAGTGAAGGCTGTGATACAGTCAAGATTCCAGTTACGAGGTCTACTGTTGTCAGTCTGTTTTGTGTCTCGATGAATTGAATATGTGTTTTGGATGAGCATCAAGGGGTGGTCCTTCAGCATGGTGGTTGGGCAGGGAGCTGAGAATGTACCATAGAAAATTGGCATACTACAAAATGTCATGGAGAGTCTCATGTTATATGGGTAGTTAAATGAATGGAAAAACATGTATGTTTATCAATAATGTTAATAAACAGTGTACAAGGTAACAAGAAAATGGTTGAAAGTTTGCAGAATATGATCAGGAAGCCAGTCAATATGTTTAAGAATATTTGACAATGAAGATATTTAGACTACAAGATTTGGAGGGATGTTCCAGTTTCTTCTTTTTTTTTTTCTTTCTTTCTTTTTTTTTAATTTTCTCTCTCTTTTTTTGAGGGGGAGGGGGGTTGAGTAAAACTCATCCTATTGTGGTATATCGTGTTAGAATTGACATACAGACTGCTGTCACCCACAACAAATTTTATTAGTCTTTTCAATACTTGGCAACATATTTCAGTTATACTGACCATCGTCAGGCATAAAATACATGATTTTGAAACTCAAAGTTCATATATATATATTTATTTATTTATTTTAAACTTGTAAGATCTCACAAATTTTACAAGTCATAATAATCTGTATGTAGCAGTTAAAATATAAACATTTTTTGTGTTCCTTGTGTGTGGTTTCTTTATTGTGTGTCTTCCCATTTCTGTATTGTGTGTCTTCCTGTTTCTTTATTGTGTGTCTTCCTGTTTCTCTAACAGGTGTTAAAATCCATAATTCAACTCGAGTACTTTGTTACCTGATGTACTGCTTAGCAACTGTAAATTATTTTTAAAATCAGTAAAGGGCTGTTATGGGTTCTTGTGTGTTAGGTTCAGTGTCAACCGTGTAAGATCTTGCGTCTGTAGGCAGAATTTATCTGTGCTGTTTATATTTGCATTTTCTTGGTATAATAATACATTTTTAAAATAAGTTCACTATTGCTCCTGTCCTCCTGTGATGGTGTTGTCTGTGTGTGTGGGTGTGTGTGTGTGTGTGTGTGTGTGTGGGTGTGTGGGGTGTGTGTGTGTGTGTGTGTCTGTGTGTGTTTGTGTGTGTTGTGTGTATGTGTGGGTTTTGTAATGTGTGTGTGGAGTGTGGGGTGTGTGTGTGTGTGTGTGTGTGTGTGTGTGTGTATGTGGCAACTGCACACAACTACACACCTGCCAGTACTCGAGTTGAAGGCAAGGCTTTTCACGACTTTTAGAGAAACAGGAATACATACAATAAAGAAACTGCACATGAGAAATATAAAAAATGTTTATATTTTAATTGATACATAACGATTATTATGACTTGTACAATTTGTGAGATATTGACATTCAGGTGACCATGCATCATGGTAAATTCTTATAATAAAACCATCTAAATGCACTAATTTCTCAAATTTATTTTTGGAATAAAACTCTACATGTTTTGGACAGTTCCTCTGACCATCATCAGAAGTTTTACACTGTACACACAGCAATGGTATATGTCATACAGGTTTGCTGTGTGTACAGTGAAAACTCCTGATGATGGACAGAGGAACTGTCCGAAACGTGTAGAGTTTATTCCAAAAATAAATTTGAGAAATTAGTGCTTCTGGTTGGTTTTATTATAAGAGTTTATGAGATGTTACAAAGTTAAAATATATGTGCATTTTATTTCAAGTTGCAAAATCACGTGTTTAATGTCTGAGGATGGTCAGTACTACCGTAACATGTAGCGTGTGTTGACGTGACTAATAACATTTGTTGCAGTTGTTAGCAACATGCATGTCAGTTGTAGTTAGGATGTTCCTATGTTAGTAAATTGAAGGATTGCTTTAAGTAGTACTGTTTGTAAAAACAGATATGAAGGCTGTGTATGGCAGAAGTGGGAACTTAGCAGATGCAGTCTGACCACTTTCACAAAACTAATAATTACAGATATGAAATATGATATCATTACTGCCTCGTACCATTCAGTTCAGCAAGTTTAAGCCAACTATCTCCAATATAAAAAAATACTGACCATCTCTTGTTTTACTATGTTGCCTTTCCCTCTGTGGATGGAATATCTGTATGAGATATCGACAGAGTGCGAACCCGTGAGTGAGTAACAGGAGAATGGGGAAAATGCTTTGTAATTTGTTCTGTTTACTAAGCACCATTAGGGCAATGTAATTAAGAATAGATAAGCTGGGCATATAGTATGCATGGGGAAGGTGAGAGATTCACATTTTGTGCAAGAGACATTTATGTAACTGGACTGGGAACTGGAGACTGAGAATTCTTGATTTGATTCCCAGCACAGGCAAGAGATTTTTCTGTTTTCTAACACATCCAGGCTGGCTGTGGGGCCCACCCAACCCCCTATTATCCAATGGGTTCTGGGGGGTCCTATCAGCAAGAGTAATGCAGCCGGGATATGAAGCTGGCCACTGAATTCCATGTAGTAGCAAGACCAAGAGTGCACCTTTACCACCCTATATGCCTTCATGTATGGTGCTTCAATAAATACAGGGACCATATAGCCTGTTTGCTTTACCTTTACTTCAAGGAAACAGGATGGTAGAATTTAATGTGCCCAGGATACAGCCCTGTGTCGGGCTGTTGTGAACATGGCGATGAACCTTTGAGTTCCATAGTGGTAAGACATTTCTTTACCATTTGACTCACTGTCAGGTTATCGAGATGGAGCTCTGTGGAGTTAGTGAAAATTAATATATATGTTTGCTTACATTTTATTTTCTTAAAATTTATCACGTTATTCCGCAAAAAAAAAAAAACGCTGTTTATTCTCAGAAACTGTACGTAAACTGGTTTTGTTTTCTGGAATATTAGATAAGTGAGCAGAGCAGTCTGTTTTGAAGGGTTTGTAGTCACAGACACGATCAAGAAAGTCTCTGCCTTTTATAGAACCTCAAGGTTCTTCAGCAGTTTCACAAGGGCCTGCCTTTGGACACATTCGTACACCACGAGAATCTGGTCTGCATCCTCACGCCCTCTTTCTCGGACAGCCTTTTAAATATTATCGTATTATCTTTGTGTGTTGAATGGACGAAAGTCAAGGTCTAATGTAAATGCAACATGCCAATATTTTGTTACAATTTGAACTTTTTTAACATCAGGAGGATATTCTGTACATTGTAACATCATATGAGTATATATATATATATATATATATATATATATATATATATACAGTATGTCATAAGTTTGTTTTATACGTTTTTTGTGGAAGTATATGAGGAAGCATCTGGTTCTAAAAGAGTCTGATATAAGCACTGGGAGTTAAATGGACTCATATTTATTTTGTTGCCTCATTTGTTTTTGACTGCAAGTAGGTGACCTTAAATATAACAGAGGTGACATATGGAACTACATGTGTTATGTGCTACATCTTTAAATATGAATAAGGAGCAGTGTTGGTGTATTCTGTGGAATGCTGTAACAATAAACACAAAATTTGATTCACTCAACATTTATGTCTATATGTAGGCATTCTGTGAATCCCTTCATAACTGGCAAAGTATGGACAGGTTAGTTCGGTATTGTTGTTTCAGTACTCCACTCTGATTACAGCCCCACCACAAATGAATTACATAATAATATAAAACAACAAACCTTTTGCCATTGTTATAACTGCTTTAACAGATGTATATTAACTTACCAACTTTAAACTAACTATTGAGATACAACAGCTGCATAATCTGTCAGTAAATTGTACATATGTAAATGAGAATATGTGTTATTATGTTGCTACATGAGTGACTTGCTGAGGGAAATAAGAAGGATGACTTTATATAAAAATTAAGGTTGTTTCACAAGGATCAATGTGCCAAACGCTTTGGAGTTGCGTGATTTATATGAGTAGATGTAATTGAAATTTATAGCTATTACAATATACTAGTTTATAAAGTCTATAATTTTGTTTGCCTGTGATCTGTTTCATATATATGGTTCATGTTTGATGTTTTTTATCATAAAGTATTCTCATATTTGTGAATACAACAGTCACAGTTTCTATTTTGTTAACATGTCAACATTGATATTCTAATCTACACTAACATCAGTCATGTTGATAAATTCACATTCTATGCTGTAAACTCAGTAATTATTTATAATACTTAAATAAAACAATATTAGCCTGAACCTTGCTGCATAGTTCACATCATTTTAATGAAACATGTTTAGGCAGTCTGCCACCCTATCAGAATGGGCCTCATTTATGTGGAATTGACAACATTGCATTGATTTAAGGCATGGCCACCTTCATGAACTTGGCCACCTTCATGAGGTTTTTCTTGTGGTTTCATACATATTGTAACTTTTCCTGTATTGTCCACTTAGAAACTTACATGATCAAGGTGTTGTGTTCGTTTGTACAAATTCCAGCAAATCAGACCCATGTACAGCTGTTTTGTGCAGTGAATTTGAGTCTCTACTGTGCCTAATTATGCTGTCTGGTGGTATATCTGCACACAGTTTTTCTGCATGGAGATGAGTCATTACTTTAATGATGGAGCCTCTTTGTGTCAAAGAAGGTGGTGTCTGGTACCAAGTGGTTGGGGACTGGGCCAGGCTCGCAGCTGGTCTCGATGCAGTGGTGAAGAGAATAATCTTTGTCCTATCTGGGAATGGACCGTGGCCATCCCTGCCATTATCCTGGCCCATTTCTATACCTCAAGGTCCTGAAATTCCTTTTTACAAGGGAATTCTTACAGTCTTACTGTTCCTGACATCAATGATTAAAGTAAATGTCGGAGAAATTCCTATGTCTGGTGATTGAGGTTGTTAATGAAAATCTTAGTCTTTGCGTAGAAATTCTGAGTTATTGTATAAAAAGGACTTGCTGTAGGTTTCCTAATCGAGTACCTCCACCAACTGTTCATGCACCTAACACACCCATCACTGAACCCCAAAAACCCAGAAGCTGAATTGGCCAGTCCATTAGCTTACACACAGTTAACTGACAATATGTTTGTTATGGCTAGTAACAATGCATTCTAAACAAACGTTTTACATCTAAAGCAGGTTACCTGGCAGCAATGCCTTAATATTTTTACCTGTACCATACCCTCAATTTGTGTGGATGCATCAGGACTCGGAATATGATCCAATGGCAGGCTGTTTCTATTAAGTGTGAAGCAGCTGTTGGTTTCATACCGGGCAGTTCGTCACTCAGTCAGAGGAGTACAGTGGAGTACATTGTGTACAGTTCGCTGATAAGTTCAACAAGAATTGGTACCCTACAATTTCATAAAATGAATGATAACCAGAAATTATTTGAGTTGATTACATTTCAAGAGTGTGGTGGCTCTTTATGTTAAGATCATTGTGCCTTATTTGTTGGAGCAAAAGAGACACTTTTGGGATAATTGTTTTTTGTTATATCTAAGAAACTGTTCACAGGACACATTGTTAAATGTAATTTATGCCAAAGCATACATTCTGTTTAACTGAAAGGGAAAGGGATGGATGAATATGATACCCAACTTTGACATTAGGTGGCACAGGATGTACAGGTTATTAACAATGAATTTTTGAGAAAAACTTTAGCTTTCTGCCCTCCGCTGAGGGTATAGTAGTAAGTTTCTGTACTGGGTGCTTGATGAGTTACACTGCTGGATCAGCATTTGATTACTGAGATTTAGTCTTTGTGTCCATTCTTCTGGGATGTCACTGCACCCCATTGCATAATTGGTTTCTGACATTTTGAGGTGACAGGGTTGTCTCATTTTCTAGGGTTGAAATGTCCAGTAAGAATTATTCTCTAGCATTAATTACATGATAAATTTTATTCGTCCATTTTGTGAAAACATTGACACGTGACACACCAACAATGTATATGAATACAAACTTTTAAACCCTTGAGGATAAGACCACAGTGCTACCTGGAAACATGGGGAATGAATTATGCCCCAACACAGTGTCAGTCTCAGAAGAATAGAGACCACAAGTACAACACTGAAAACCTGAAAACTCACAAAATTTAGTTTTTGCAAAAGAGAGAATTTTTTTTTTATGATAATGACCTAGCAGGTTTGAACGCAGAGTTCATCCTCTTGATATAGTTTGCAAATAAGTGTTCTTTCAGTGTTAACATGGGAACTTCTTGCCAGCATTTTCAATACAGTGACATTTGCATTAGTGCTGATTATTAAACTGTCAAGTGAAATTTTGGTTAGTCTCATTGAATCTTTCCCTCCTCTCAGCAGTCAGTATTATCTGCCTATCGTCAACCATGCATCTCCTCATTGTTCACTGTCATTGAAGTAATACCAATGATGAAGGTACTGGAAGAGATTTGCAGTTGAGGGGGGGACTAAATGGCAAGAGTTAATTAAATTTCACCTTGCATTGTGTTTGTCATGCAAATTTGAATCTTAACTACACATATATACTGCCAGAGAAGAAACTGTGTGTACTCATTACTTGTAGTAGATACAATTTTAGTTATTTCTCCTTGTGGAGACAGCAGTGGCTAAAACTATGGACAATTCTGCCTTTGAAGAAGAAATTGCTGAAATGTAAATTTTGTGACTCAAAAGGAGCACTTCTTGGGGGGGGGGAGCTGCTATTTGGTAACTGTGGTTAAGAAGCCTGTTTGTGAACTGCTGGCAATAACCAGCACTTATGCTGATGGATGTTAAAGTCTCCTCTAGATGTTTTGGAGGCTGAATAGTAATGCACTGTAACTTGTGCCAAGTTTCATTTGAACATTTTATTGTGTGGCAACATTAAGGCACTACTTGATAACTGTCTGTACATGCAATTAATTTTTTTTATTCATCAGGTATGAATGGAGAAACGTTTTAGCAATGAAACAGTTTGACATAATTGTTCAATAAAAATTCCCAAGAGACACCTACCAGTAAGGCATAAAAATTAGCAAAAACCTGCTGGCAGCAAATTTTATGCAGAGATAAATTTCTTGTTATAGCAGAACAAGGATAATTTCAAAAGCTAAGTAAGCTGTAAACATGACCCTCTGAAGTCAAGAAATTTTCATGAGCAAAATAGTCACAACACTGTACTAGTAGTGGGTAGTGGAATTGGGCGTGCGTAGACAGTTTTAAGTAATTGATGTAAATGAATATTTGTTCTTGGGATAATACTTCCAATTGTGGTCTAATCTGCCAGGAATGCAGTGGTAATGGTTGAGAGTATTTCGCAGGTGGACTTTGGTACGCTGAAGGATGACTGGTTTGTTTGTTTACTGAATTACACTACTTTAGCCACATTAGTCAGGTTTATAGGGCTGAAATAGCAACAAAACTATTAAGTGTTTGCAATGGAACAAATCAACCATCCTCCTGTGATAGACCTGCTGTCTAGTTCATGTTCTTCTGCAAATGGTGCCCTTTTAATGACTGCACAAGGCTGTTTCTGTTAACGGTTTATAACTGACAAAACGTTTGAGGTTCCCACAGGTCTTCCGGGATGTAACACCATATAGTTTGGTACACGTATACGAAAGAGAAGAAATTGTACCATGAGGTCTTCGCATAACAACCCAGAAGAGCGAAGACCTCATTTACTCCGCGGCGGAGCTCAAATCACGAAATTCTACTGTTTTAATATTTAAATTCCATGACAACAGCGACATAAGCGTTGGCGAGCGAAAGATTGGAGACACGATTGTACAGTGTACCCGAAAGCTATTTACGTAATGAAATTCAAAGTTCACAAAATGATCCTCAATCTCCATGTGACTACTTTCGGTCTCCAAACAAAAGCGCCCGCCGTAGATTTTCTGTGCTGCGTGTCAATATTCGTAGACAGTTGGCGTCCACTAGATGTTCTGTGGTCAGCATGGTAAATTGCGCCCTTTTTTAACATTCAAAAGGGACGATTTGGTGTGGTAGAAGTGTGGTTTATAATGTTTGCATGTACCATGTAAACCATATTATTATTTGAATTGTATTGTATAGTAACAGTGAACTTAAATCTTTGTTTTGCGGATGAGTAGCGTTGAGTTTTATGTTGTTTGTTGCATAATTTTTGGTAAAGTAATGTCAACAGTATGGAGTTGTTGGGCACAGAGTGTAGCTATGCGTTCTGGTGGCACGTGAGCTTCTTCGTTTTTCAGCGCATTTATCAATAATTTATGGTAAGTTCCTTCAAAGTCAGGTTCCCAGTGTGAGTTTCACCGGACGTCGAAACGTACACATGAATAACAGTAAGACGTATAGTGATTTCCCTGCGTGTTTGCTAATGATTATGATTCTGATTCCATGTAATTTTAAGTACGTAATTACATTACTCACTGCTTGGTGTGTTTATTAAACAGATATGGGGATTTCTAAGCTAATACTCTATCACTGACTTGTTTCTGTGTGGTTGTTTGATTCAACACAGCCCTTTGCAAACTGTCTTGGGAAGGCTGGCCTTTGTGTGAACATTGCATTACAACATTTAATTGGTACAGTTACTAGTATTCAGTTTCTGGTAAAAGTAGACGCTTCACAAATGTGCTCCGCCCTTCATAAGGTAACTAAAACAGTCTTAAAGCCCCTCATTCCATGTTTACATAGGAATAAGACACCAAGCACCTTTAACACAAAGACGTAAGTCTTGTGCGATATTACACTGTACTGTAGTGGAGATCTAGTCTTAAGGGATCCCTATACAGTACACATCTTTACCTATCCCGCAGGATGTATATCGGCTACATACAGATGCGAAGCAACATAAACATGCCCAATGTTATCTGTTTTTCATGATAATATATTTGACATTTTATGACTACAAGGAGTGCTTAAGATAGTAACTGTAACATCAGGTGGTTTTAAGTACACGTTTTGTGCAGTTACTTGTATATTGTTTGTGTTCTTGTTTGACACCCTGAGGATGGTCGCAGAAGCGACCGAAACATGTCAGTGAATAATGTATAATCAATCATATTTTATTGATGTGCATTTGTTGGTTTATTACATAGTATAAATGTGGCTACATACATTAAACCACAACTGTTGGATCAATATATACATAGCAGTAATGTGAGTGAGTCATCTCACTATTAACATTCTTAAAAAATGGCTTTGTACATTACTTATTGTCTGTGGGTTGGTATGGTTCTAAGCTTGGTGCTATGAAGTATTTCAGTGCACATGCATCATCAGCACTGTCAACTTTTTGCATATGTTTGAAATACAGGTGGATGGCAAAAGTCCGGCATTGCTGTTGTGTCCTCTGTGATTTGTAATTGAAATTGGGATTAAGAAATGCACTTGCATCATGTTCAAACTGTAAAATTGGTTAAGTGGTAGGCGCACATACTTCTGAGTTATCAGTTTATGCATTATTAATATTATATTAGTATACCCTTCTTATTCTTATTATTCCTCTTCTTACATTCTGGTTTTTCACTATTACCAGTTAGTCTTGCTACAGTTGTTCCTTCACTAATTACGTGCACTGTTACGTTATGTAACACTTTTTTTTTGTGTCTTTTCCTGAAGACTGTAGTCCCCCCCCCTTTTTTTTTTCCCCCCCCATATGGCATAGATAGTGTACTTACATGTTTGTTGTGGGGTACTTGTTAGTGTGTGTAATGTGTACATCCTGCATATCTAGTACAGATCAGGCTGTTGTCAGTACACATGTTATTCTGTCTGGTATCTTGGCAGCCACTTATTCACTTTTGGACAGGAGAAGCTCAGATTCCACATAGAAGTGTGTGTGTGTGTGTGTGAAGTAAAGCAGATCCAGCATCTACTGTAGTCGTATTAGAACACTGCCACCTGGTTTTACTCAGGTGCAACAGAAGAACATGTATTTCTTACAACTTTAATGCATGTTGTTCACCACAGTCTTCCATAAGTACTCTATCTGATCCTCATCTGAATGACTTTTGTACCAGCTGATCTTTGCACTAAAGGTCACATTTACTTTGAGCCTGTTAATATCCTACCGTCAGCAGCACTGTGGGAATGGTACTGGTGGAGTAGGCAGTGATAACACATTGGTAGTGAATACTAAAATGTGCTGTATGTGGGAAGAGCTGTCAGTAAGTGACTTAAAGTTATTACAGCCATGTGTGTTGTTGAATGTTGCTGAAGTGCCCACTTATCAGAATTAGTTACTGTCATGCTAGTACCATCTGCAAAGAGCACAACTTTAACATCATTATCTGTTATTTTGGGTAAATCATTAATATAAATAAGATAAAGTGGACCCAAGATCAAACCCCAAGTAACCCAATTTGTAACTTTCTACCATCTAGAAGAAACAGTTTTATAAATAAGTACATTTTGGTATCTTTCTCTTGGATAAGATGGTATCAAAGTTATAAATATCCCACTAATTCCATAAAACTCTAGTTTATCTATTAGAATTCCGTGGTTAACACAATGAAAGGCCTTTTCGAGGTCACAGAATATTCCTCCTACTGACAGTCTATTATTCATAGCTTTTAATATTTCATTAATTACATTATAAGATGCAGCCTCAGTAGAAGTGTGAATTTTAAATCCATATTGTTCCTTAACTAGTATGTTATTAGTGCATATATGGTTATATAATCTTGAATATATAAGTTTTTCAAATATCTTAGAAAAGGTTGTTAAAAGGGAGATTCATGTTTAATTTGTGACAAGAAGTTTGTGTTCTTTCTTTTGGAAAGGTTTGATTGTAGCATATTTTAGTCTTTCAGGGAATATAGCTGAGGAAAGGGATTTGTTACACATATAGGGTAAGGGGGAAATGATAAAAGGACACTTAATTTTGGAATTTTTCTGGGGATTTCATCATAATTGTATGAGTTTTTAGTCTTTAGGAATTTGATAATCTTATCAATTTCACAGGGTGTGGCATAGTTCCACTTCTTGGAAATGTGCTGTTAAAGTTGTTAGTCAGGTAACTGGAAGGATTCGCGCTATCCCTATGATTATTGTTATCTTTTTTTATGTTTCTGATAAGTGTCAGCAGAACTTAAAAGTGTTGGCAATTTCCTGTGGATTGTTCATTATAGTATTATGGATGTCCGTGGTCAATGATGAACCGCTGGTCACGCGGTTGATTGGCCGGAGGTCCACGGTGGAATTGAGGCGGCTGCGACTGGTTCTGATGGGCTGCTGCTGGATGCCCCAGATGAGCGGTGGTCTGCCCGGTCCACGAGATATCCTGGCCAGGCAGTCGTGCCTCCTGTCTTGCCAAGCTTCCTTCTCGGTGTGTTGTTGTTACTCCTTTCCGATGAACTCTTTCTCGTTGGTTAGATGGGTTCCTTTTATACAGGTCGCCTGCTGGTCAGTCTGCTCTGCCACTGGCTGGTTGGTAGAGCTGGTAGGCGTGGCTTGTTGGGTGTAGTTCCACTTCCCAGGGGCTGTTTTCTTTGTTTGGAAGTAGATAGAGAAGGAGGGAGTGAGAGAGTGGTTTCCTGTGGTGGTTAAGATGCTGTTGGCTGGGTCTGTGTGTTGATTGGTGTACGGACAGAGGAAGGAGAGCTGTGAGGTGAAACGGGATTGAATAGGAGATGAAGTGACATGTGGGTGTCCCCACAGTATTATTAATTTTTAAGGGTTTAGTCTCATTTTGACAGTTGTTATTTCGTGTTTTTTTTTTTTTAATAATTTTTCATGTAGTTTTTTTTATTTCTGGATTTAGATATTAATTCATCATAATACTATTTTTTCCCCTGCCGTTTTGATAACATTTGTTAATATCATGCAATATCTTTTGTATTGTAGTTTGAGATTGGTATCATTACTTTCCCTACAATGCAAGGTCTAGGTGCATTGGGACCATAAGGGCTCGAACCCAATGCAAATCTATCCATCTTCCCAACAACGCACATATAATATTCTCTTATTACGGCATGATACTTTAATTCCCATATTTATCCATGGTTTATATCTGTGTGTGGAATTAAATTAACTTTTTGTGAAACATGCATAAACATTTTTTAAGTAAAGTTTAAAAAGCTGTAGAACGTAACATTCGTGCCGTATTCTTCAAAATATCCTTCCATCTTTCAGTATACAAACAGCATATTCTGTCATGCGATTTAGACATGGATACTAGAGCATCACAACCTCTGAAATGGTGAGTTTAAATATTAGGAGAGTCGAGGTATGAGTAACATGTGGCTGTAGGCAGGTTGCTGGGTTCTGTGGGAGCCATAGCTGTTATTTGCAGTGCCATGTGAAGTAAATGGCATTCAAAATGTTGCAGTACTGATAAAGGCATATCTTGATGCAAAATTGCTATTTTTGAACTTATTTATTGGTAACTTGGGGAATTGTTGGAAAATAAGGAAATATTACTGTAGTCACTAAGGAAAGTTGGATTTGGAATGGAGTTTGGATTTCATTAGAGATTTCTACATCACTGTGTTTTTAGCACTGTAATGACCTTAGCTATTGGCTGATATCCATAACCATCAACACACATGTAAGAAGTATTGTTTTAACAGTGAGATTTGTGGTTTTCATGTTGTAACAGGTCACTGTTTAATGTAATTTCTAACAGTTACTGTATGTATTGCAGATGTGAACTGGATGGTCTGGGATTTCATTCCTGGCAGTGGCAAGAGATTTTTCACTCCTCATAAATGTCCACACTGGCCCTGGGGCCCACCCAGCCTTCTATTCAGTAGGTACTGTGGTTGTTTCCCTGAGCATAAAGGGGCTTGTTCTGGAAGTTGACCATCTCCTTCCATACTGTGCTGAAGTTAAGAATGGGTGGTGCCATACCTCTGCTCCCCATATGCCATCATGGTGTGAACAGGGACAGCATTACCATCACCAACTGGTAGATGTAAGTTTAGTTTTGGGGATAGAGCTCCCACAAAACAGTTAAACGCTGCTAGTTGTATGGAAAGTTAAGTGTCATGGATGTAGGTAGGATTTGACTTCAGTACTGAAAATTGTGAAGCTGAGTCATGAGAAATTCTGAATTGTTTATCCAAATGTAATTACGGAATATTTTGTTTTCACAGGTTGCTGCTGGGGCTAAGTCCGGAGAATAGGGTGGATGGGGCATAACGGATGTCTGATGTTTTGCCAGATAACTGCGGATGAGGAGCGACGCATGAGTCAGCGCATTGTCATGGTGCAACATCCAAGTGTGGTTTTCCCACAATTCGGGCCTCTTCCTGTGCACAGCATCCCTCAAATTCGCTAAAACTTCCTGGTACAACTGTTTGTTTACCATCTGACCATGTGGTACAAATTCATGATGGACAATGCCTTTCCAATCAAAAAACACAACCCACATCACCGTGATCTTTCACTGACTAATCTGCGCTTTTTTTGGTCGAGGAGACCCTTTCCCCATCCACTGTGACAGTTGCATCTTGGTTTCAACATCGTACCCATAAACCCACGTCTCATCTCCTGTTATGATGTTCTTAAGAAAGTTTTCATTACCATTTGCATTGGCAAGCAGTTCCTGACTGATCTCAACACGGGTCTCTTTCTGATCGTCATTCAACAAATGCGGCACGAATTTTGCACCAATGCGACACATCTGAAGTGTTTCAGTAAAAATTTGATGGCAAGATCCTATGCTGAAGCCCACTTCGTCAACAAATTCTCGGAGAGTTAAACGACGATTTTCACAAATCACAGCATGAACTCTCTTGACGTGGTTGTCGTTTGTTGACATGGAAGGTCGTCCAGGTCTGGGATCTTCACTGAACGACATTCTGCCCTCTTTAAAACGCTTAAACCACTCATAGCTCTGCGTTCGGCTCATACAGTCCTCCCCGTGTGCTTGGTTAAGCAACTGAAATATCTCTGTAAAATTTTTACCAAGCTTGCAGCAAAATTTCGCACACACACGTTCTTCAAGCTCTTTCATTGTCACCTTGTCACTAATCCGACGGACAGCTTGTGCATGTACTCAGTTCAGTGGATGTAGCTCGATGACTAATTCTCGTAGCGAAACGGGACAAATGGCAGTTTGTTTTCAAAACCTGATGCTAGGTGCGCTCTCTATGCTGGTTGGTGTGCTATTTAAAAAGTTCGGTCTCTTTGAACACGCCTCGTACACTGCATAGTGATACATACTGTGCTTTGTATACATACATTTTACCCTGTAATGAGAATACAGACACAGTGAGCTGTGCCAGTGTAGATGGATGACATCTTGGTAACGATGAATCAAGTTGATCTTGACTTACTTGTATTTCTTTGATAGTTGCAACTTCAGAGGTTCACACTTTTCCTTTGTCAGGTAATTTTAACACCGAATGGTGTAGCTTGTGGAGGGGATTGGGGTGGCTGCAGCTGGCAGCAGGTGCGTTGGGCAACAATGTGATATCATATATGAAAGAAAAGTTGATTTTCTATGCTCAAAAATTTGTAAATATTTGAGCCAATTTAAAGGGAACTCAATGAATGATTTTGATTTCTGTTAGGGGTGTTCATTGTGATTATTTGGCCCAGGCAACAAGAAACGTAGCTATACCACTGTTAGCACCACAAGTGTTTCATACACAAATTTATAATCTCTCATCTACCTAATTTTGTGTTTTTGTTTACAATAGGTGTTCAGTTTCATCATCAAATCAAAGTCACAAATACATGCACATGTTATACAGCTGTCCTCTTGGTATTTCTTATTTTGTCACTAGTGGCTTTATCAACAGCACATTCCAGTCCAATATACATGGTCTGTCTCAAAAGTAAGTGTACTGATTTTCCTATGTACGAATTGGTAGCGTAGCACCTCGTTGATGTATATTGGCGTGTTGGTAGTGACCTTGGCTACATGTTCATACTTGT
>Ga0123355_10006016_pt1 | contig 17891 bp, 14 predicted proteins | sample TergutEmb28metaG_3_FD_89872 | JGI IMG/M metagenome (GOLD analysis project Ga0123355, IMG submission 89872) | Embiratermes neotenicus P1 segment gut microbial communities from Petit-Saut dam, French Guiana - Emb289 P1 | ecosystem: Host-associated > Arthropoda: Insects > Digestive system > Gut ... | reverse complement strand
CAAGTAGCTCCTCAGTTTGACCTCACGAGGCTGAGTGGACCCCATTCCAGACCCACTACTACTCAGAAAATCTGGTAGCGCCGGGGATCGAACCCGGGACCTCTGTATCTGTAGCCAGAAACTACCTCAATATTATTCAATATTATTCAATATTATTCTATATTTAGAATAATAATTTTAATATGATAACTTTACTTGATATTTGCACAGGACAGGCCGCGGCCTGTACACTAAACTTCTACCTGATGATGGGCGATCAAACCATGTCGTACAAATACAGACAATTTACTGCATTATTCTCAGTTCTGTTTTTCTGAACATACAAATTGGATCTGAAATGTATGCGCGCGATCGCAGCCGTCGCGGCGCCGTATAACGACGTCATAACGACAGGCACAACAATACAAAGCGGAAATCTCCAAGTCCTCATCTGTGCCTGCCGATGCATCGATTCCATTTGTTCGCCCAGACGACGTCCAGCCAGCAGCGCCTATATCATTCTGCGCCAACTGAAACATTTATTCATCTTCTGTCTCATTACCCCCTGTCTCTGGTTCCCCCAACCCCAACCCCAACCCCACTTTCTCCGTAAGGCCTCAACTTCGCGCATCACAACTGAACCATTCGCCGTATTTTGCACAACGTAACGGCCGCAGCCAGCGAAGGTTCCTGTGACAACCCTTTGTATATAATTTACAGCTGTCTGATGATGGCTTGTCTGAAGACGAAACATGTGGCTACGATATAAAACGAAGCAAATTAATAAAGCTGTGCCAGAGTGAAGGGCCGTTGTGTTAGGTCCCTATCTCTAATCACGAAATTGCATTTTGCAGGCGGATTCGGACAGTTTGACTTCGGCAAGAAGAAGAACATGGAGAAGTATGGCCAGGCGACACCGCCACAGTACAACCTAAGTCTGGTGACGTCACCTGTCGTCCTGTACTATGCTGACAACGATAGACTGTCACCCGTACAAGTAAGACAGTTTTGCTTACATTCCGCGGACTGTGTGTTCGTAACTGCAAGGCAACTTATTTGAAAAATGCTGCACTTCATGACGTAACAGTCTGCAGAGACTTGAGCAAGGCGTTCTTTGTGTTCAGAATGTCATAAGGTTTGGCAGAACACAAGCAAACGTAATTTCACGCAGCCCGTAAGAACAGTACAGCAGTACGGCCTTCCCAACGACAATTATACACGACACACACACACAAATGTTAAGTTAAGCAGCTTTATGTGCAGACTGTGCACCGAATTGCACCGAACTTGGATGATAAATGCGGAACGCAGGAACAGAAATTAATTCACTGCCCCATCTGAAGCAAAACCTTCATTTCGCGGAATTTTGGCGCAATTCGCAGCCCCACAATACATTTGCTTCCAATACAAATTGGACGAAAAGTGTAAAAGATAGGGCAGAAGTTCATTTACACCATTCAGTGAAATGTGGCTTCCACTGGACAAATGTTCACAAAAATCAAAATTCTCAAAGGCATTTCTTGGGGATACAAGATGACGAACTGCTCTCAGATCAACCAGTAAGTACGGACAGTATTATTTTCACGTAACTCACCCTTGCTTGACAACTTTTATGCTAACAAATAATGCAACAAGTTCCGCGAAGAATGTCCCTAACGCTAGGTCACGGACGGACGGACGGACGGACGAGGTCTCTACGTAAGGCGTTCTTGTTTGTATGTAGACAACGTCTACAACTGGCTACAAATACGACACATTGCCATAGTCAGGCTATTGAAGCCACCAACCATTAACAGAAGTACAAATTGTAGTCTAACACAATTACGTAGCCTACTGTATGCTGTAGGCTGCTATCATTCACTGAAATTACACACCGGGATGTCTCACCAAAACATTAAGCCACCAAATGCATCACACTGCAACCACCAAGATATCTAAGTCGTTAATATGGTAATCTCTGTCGTCTTTGTTACAGAATGTGATGAAAGTCTACAGGCAATTGCCTAATGTAATCCGCAAATTCCGAGTTCCTCACAGAATGTTCAACCATCTGGACTTCATTTGGGGCAGAGGTGCTAATTACCTTCTTTATAGAGATGTACTTACATTCCTGAAAAAACACGAAAAGGACGCACGAACTGAACAATAACACACGTCCCAAAAGCAGTCGAAATGTCATTTAACTCTCTAAAACCCAGTGGTCACTTAATGTACCGTCAGGTGTAACCGTGTTTACTGCCAACGTAAGCAACGTCTCCGCAGATTTTGAAAACAAGCAGACAAATGTCGCACAAAATGTAAATAAATGACAAATCCATCAACATACTTTGTAACTCACACTAACTGTAAGCGGGCTAGCAAGTTGTTAAACTACTTTCACGTAATTCGAGGCGTTGAACCTCGGTAGGGTCCGTCCACTGCAGCCCTGACAACACCACACTGACCGCCCACAGCCACTTGCTGTTCAGCACTTCTTCAATGTGTCAACCAGAACGTAACAATGTACTTATAACGTAACACTGAGCAGCCTTCGCGCAACCATTCTTGCAGCGGCAAAGTAATAATTGCTACATATTGTAAGTAGCCTTAGTTATTAAGCACGCAAAGCGCATGCGCCGTATAGTCAACCGTGGTCTGTGGTCTGTTCGGCTCTACAATATGTCCAAACGTTTTTCCATGAACGGCACGATTTCGGGGGGAAAAAAGTTATGGGACACAAAATGTGTGTTTTGGTTTTCCCTAAAAGGTTTGTACGAAATAGTTCTCACTGTAAGAAGAATTCAGCGAGATGTGATAAAAAAAAATGTGTATTGGTCTTCATGTAAAGTACCTTTCATTCTTCTCAGGTCTTAATTAAACTTCAAGTTTCTCGACTGATTTTCAGAAGTACTGAGACATCAAATTTCATGAAAATCTGTCCAGTGGGAGCCGATTTGTTCCATGCAGATGGACAGACATGACGAAGCTAATAGTCCAACAAACCGATTCACAATATAAAGTATACACTGAAACAACGGAAATCAGTTCCATGGATCGACTCCCTCTGCGTCCCTGTTAAGCTGCAAAGCTTCTCCTGCCAGTCGTCCTGCCGTCCCAACGTTCCGTTCACACAGCTGCTGGCAGTAATAGACTTCACCAGTAACAAATACTTCGGTACTGCTGGCACGGCTGAAGGAACAATGAAATGGAATACAGAATTTATCTCTAATCAGTTCGCCGAGTGTAGTGAAATACGGACTGCTTTAGGCAAGACGAGTCGACGTAGTGTTACGTAATTTTATCTGCGCTGGAACGTGATACGGCAGACACACAGAAAGAAGTCTCTACATCCGTCACCCCCCTACGACACACGGGCATTTTCCGTGGCCGCTGAAAGTTTCTATTACAAGTGGAAAGCTGCAATTATATAGCGATACGCAATCTCTAATAGCAATAGCAATAAACCAAGCACATTGCCAATGCCATACAAAACGAATGCACCTTGAAGGTGCGTATTTGATAGTATTGAATACCCATTATCCTCATTATTTCTTGACGCCTTGTGTGCACGCAACTTAGATGTGTAAATATCATCATTGTACCATTTGTCCAGTAGCCCTGCTTGCATCGCATGGATAATGATGTGGTTGAAAGCATCTAACAAAGGGCTTCCTTTCTGCAGGTACATTACAACATTGTACTGCACAAAATCATCAGCGAAAGAATAAATAAGAGGCATACCATTTGCGTCTCGGAACTTGTTAAATACAGCGTAGGCCAGCACTTGTCTTGAGACACACTGGGCTAAGTCTCGCTTAAGGGCCACCCTTTCGAGACAAGCTGTCATGTTAAAACACTCCTTACGACCAGTCAGGATTTGTCTGTGTTTTCTGTTACTTGTATCCAAATACCGATCTACAAATCGTAGATAACCATACTCAATACCGGAGTCCAACATTTCGTCTAAATCTCTTATTGGGGTTAAAAACCCAGGATCTGTTAAAAAGCTGGTGAGGAAAGCCTGATATACAGTGTTTATGGCAAGGCTGTAAGCCACCCAGAATATAAAGAATATCCGAATATATACACTTCTTGGCATTTGTGGTATCGATACGCCCAAGACAACAGCGCATGCGTCACAAATGTTGGCAGATATAGTTCGTGTAGCATCCACTTGATTTATGGGAATTCTCGGCAGGCACCACAGTACAAAAGAGACAAATACAATCGTGACGATCATCTGCAGCCAGGCCAATGATGTAAAGACTCTGAAAACACTCAACCAACGTGGAAACCTAGCGGGATATGGCACGACCCATACAAATCCGCCTTTGAAATACGTAATTGTGGGGTCCATGACAGCAGTAGCATCTTCTGTTGTGACGGCGGCACACACACACAGGTCAGCCCGACCATGAACAACGTCTCCCTTGATACCAGTCCATGTACCGTTCTGAAAATTTCTCCCCCACATTTCCACTTTAGGCGGTGGAGGGAGAAAGACCACGGATGCATTAATTTCCTTACTGATCAGGTTTAAGAGTTTAATCTCGAACCCGTCTTTATAACGAAGGACAGTAGAATTGTTGTCAGTTGTAGGTGTAAATGGACCAAACACAAATGGCTCATATACGAATGTGGACACTGCTATAGGACAGCCTTCGAGATTACTGGGAAAAGCTGGGACGAATGGGGCACTGTTGTGAAGGAAATGTGGATTTAATGGACACTCCTGCTTTGTAAACAGAGACTGGAAATTGGTGCAGTTGTGTGGTTGTTTATGTGGAAAGAAAGCAAATATACGTAAGGGAGGAGCGGATTTTTTATGTTTATGGCTTACTTCTTCTACATGGTGAGGTTCCGATGTGGGCAATACCACAGTCACTTTCACAATCCTCCACTTCCACAGTCCTTCCAGAATGCTCTGTGCTACCTTCTCAGCATTTGAACCACAGTCCTTTGTCATAATAGCAACTACGAAGAGTGCTCGTGAATTCCAAGTTGGCAGAACTGCCAGTGATGCAATATAACTTGTCAGTGTCACCATAACTTCCCTCATTTCACAGCCACTTGAATCCTTCAGAATTACAATATAATTAGTTTCTTTTCTGTAGCAGTCGATGTCCCAAGTTTCTTTTTGAGTTTCTGAGGGTCGGACGACAACGAGTGGCAAAGTGTCCAGCACATGCAGTTCTGCCAGTAACAAGTCAGTGTCTGTGTCTAGCTGGGCATTAAGATGAACTCTACTCGTATCTTCTGGCACAGCAGGAATGACCACTGTGACAGAACAGCTGTCACTGAACCCTTGGCTGGCTATGTTTACTGTGCAGTCTATTATGTGTTTTGTACTGCCGTGACGGTCAGTGTCTTCCTGGCAGACAGCAGCAGATGTCAGAAAGAGAATGACGGCCGCAAGTGCAGAAATCTATAAATAATACAGCATCATTAAAATTTAAACTTTCTAACGCGCCAGGCCGATATGAAAATGCAGGATATCCATCTAGCTTACAGCGTAGCCCTCTCACAGAACCTACAGAACCGCCACTGATAGTCTGTATCATACAGAGCGTTTCTTTACCGCGCAACTGCTCGCCGTAGAGCGGACGACCACGTTGCTGCACAGCGACCGACAAGGCGCCCGTTCTGCAGTGTTCAGTTTCGCGTTATAAAAAAAAAAAAACTTTCTGTAGAAGCGAAAACATCGATGGTTGGCCATGCCTTCACTTTTGATAATGATCTGTAGCCTACATAATTTCAACTGTAGGATTATTTTATATTTTAGGTAAATAGTTTGTATGAATAGGACTTCCGGTATTGCAAATTGAGAGTCTGATTGTAAACAACAGGATACGCCAAAAGAAAATAATACGCGTATACTTCGCTTTGCATATGGAACTCCCTGTGAACTCCATATACCTACATCTCTTCACAATCCGACATCTACCACTTCTTCACGTGCGCTCCGACGTATCGTGCTAAGTGTAGCTATAGCTAACGATAATCTTCTTAATCTTCTTCAAAAGCAAACTTGCACACGTCAAAACTTTAAATAAGCACAAAGTAACGTTGTCCCTTTGCCCGCAATGAAGACGCAGGGAGGATGGAGTTACAGCTCCACTCATTCTTAACCTCGGCCCTGGATAGTGTGAGCTGTCAAACTCACGATCCCACTACTTTAGTTCCGGGCAAGAGCACCCGGTACCCGCTAGGTGGGCCCCAGAGCTGGTGGGGATGTTTTGGGTAAGAGAAAAATCTGTTGCCTCTGCAAGGAATAGCAAATAACAAAAACGTAGAATTCCGCTCATACAATCACGACCAGCGGAGGATCTTTAGTTGCGAAATTATACACCACGTAAACTTATTTTCTGACCAACCCTCGTATTTTGCAGAAGAAGTTGAAATTTCATATTAGGTCTACATATCATAATATTAAAGAGATATGCGGTGATATATAGAACTTGAATACTAATCATTTGTTCCTGGCCGGTCTCAGAAAGTTTCCGGATGCAAAGTGACTTCTAGCCTGCAGCCCAACTTTCAAGTACGAGAACCATAATTACGTCTTTAAATACTAATACAGACATGAATTTTATTTAAAGACTCAGTCCGTACCGCGCAGTAAACATACTCAGTCTCAGTTATACAAACCAGTCAGTTAATGCTGTACAGTGAAATAATCGCTGTCTGTTCTCAGATCCACATAAAACACAAACACACTGGGTGGGCAGAACGTAGAATTGGTGAATGTTAAACTGGTGGTACATATAGTGACCACTGGGCTTTAGAGAGCTAATACCAGTCCACACACACACACACACATATATATATATATATATATATATATATGCGCAGTTGCTCTGTTCTAAACGATATATAACACAGCAGTCTTCTGCTCCTTTGGATGACTCACAAATGGCTCTCCACTACAGCTGCCTACACCAACATCACAACAGCACCCTCAAGCCACCCTTCCAATTCCAATATCAGAACATCCGCCCCAGTGCAGTAGCGACCCTGCTCACCTTTGTTCCTACCCTGCCCAACCAATAAGGGCGCCACTGTCCACTTTACCCTCTTGCCAATCAACATTTACCTGAAGGACAAGCTAACAGATACTAAGGTCCTCAGGTCCTTAGGAATATCCACAGCACAATATCCTGTCTGTTTCGATCCTCTCACTAACCCTCAAGTTTCTCTGTCTCGCTTTATGTTCTACAGACTTCAGAGGGTTAAAGTGAAAGCCGTAATTAAAATTTATTATCGATATTTACCCGTCTCGATAACGTCGAGATCATTATGAGAATTACTTCTGTTCTTTCGTAGCTGCAGTAACAGTTGAATCACTCCGCCGGCTGAAGTAACAGTAGCTACCTGAAGCATAACTGATGTCACATGTCAGTGGCATCAGGCGAGGATCGAAGGGCCTGTGCATGAATTAGAGACACGATTTAAAATATTTACACTCGGACTCATATTTATTACTGTCAAGTGGTTGTGTACCCAAATGGGGCACAAAAGCCGAGAAGAAAACTGACATGTTAGCATTTGGAAAATAAGTTTTGCATTACAAATTGTGCGTCTCTCTGCCAGTGATACCTTGACATAGTGTGGGAATAGGCAAGAGGCGCGGCACGTGAGGAGCGGATACGAGTTGCCGTGTGATTGATCGAGCAATCGTTACGGTGCCACTAATAATGGCACAATACCCGCAGCAGCAGCAGCACTGTCTGTGTACCGCACAGTGCCAAGTCCGTGACAGGTACAGTCACAGTAACAACATAAGTCATCTGTCGGTTTGGCCCACATCGTACAGTCTAAAGTAAGGTAAAGGTCGGCTGCTCCGTATTCACGCCATGCAGGCATTCTTTACCTCGGCGTTAAACAGAGGTGAGTGATCAGGTTTCCGCCCCGGCTACTTGACTGTCGGAAAGAGCATTGGGTGGCAATGACAGCCGGTTTCGATGTTGCGGTGAAAAACAGCAATTCCAGTCTTTCCGAAGTGCAATTAGAAACGATAATTTACTTAACATTTTAACCCCTTAACGACTACGTACAAGCACATTTCCCTCCGGCACTCCCCGATTTCCGAAAGAGCGTTGCTTTACGGAAGGTTCCCAGGCTTCACTCGTTTGTCATTCTGGTAAGAGCAAAATGCAGAAGACGAGTACAGTGCATTTGTGGAATGACACTGACAGGGCAAAAGTTACGTACTCGGGAAAAAAAAAACCCTGTTCCTAGTACCATTATGTCCACCACATACCTCACAAGGACTGACCTGGTGTCGCAACCGGGCCTCCGCGGTGACAGGTCGGCGACTGACCGCCTGAGCCGTGGCACGGCCTTTGAAGACTTAGATTAACCTGCACTATATATAACGATCCAGTCCGTACCGCGCAGTAAACACTCCCCGTCTCGGTTACAAAAACCAACCAGTTAACGCTGTATGGCGAAATAATCGCTGTTTGTTCTCAGATCCACACAAAACACATACAGCATGGGCAGAACGTAGAATTGTTGAATGTTAAACTGTCGGTACATATAGTGACCACTGGGCTTTAAACGGATGTCACATATCAGAGCGGCCGACGCATATAACATGCGGTATAGTTCTGTTGGTGAGATGTAGATGGAGGCTACGGCCCAGTTTCCTTGGTAAATTCTTATTTTAACTGATCTTCCATAATTTCAAATTTCATTTTACTATGCTGTAGTTTTCATTTTGTTCCTCTAATGTGCAGTGTGTCTGTGCTATCTCTTCTCTTGGCACAGGCGCTGGACGTATGATGCAAGCATTCTATGCGATGACGCTGCTCTGCTCGGGGAAGCAAAGGGAACCGTTCGGACATCGGGTGTACCTTTTAGTCTCACACAGTCATCCAGATATGTTTGTGGTGTTGTGGATGACTTCCATACTATTTGGGCCGCGAGTTCCTACCTTCCTTTTACGTAAAGACACGGACAGCAACTGCTATGTCGTTAGACTAGGAAAGTCACCAAGTTTACTGCGTTCACAAGACTGGATGGCTTTATGTAAGTAAATGACGTCTGTAAATAGTTTGAAACTTATTTTTGATGTCTGTTTCTGAGCTGCACTAAATGCTGTATTATTACTCACGTCCACTGGCAGCTCGCAGCAGTGACAGAGAGACAGCAGGTGCCACGAGTCGCGATGACTGCTAGCTAATGCAGCTGCCACGCTAAATCATTCACGTTGTCATAACAACCGGACTATTACCTGCTCCATGTAGCGTGGCAGGCAAACACAAATGCAACAATGTGTTCCGTTCCTGCAGCACAGTACACCTGTGGTCGTGTAACTGCACGATTTGGACCACTTTCGTACATCCGAGTGCTAACGGGTGTGCTTATGCTGCCACTGACTGGCTGACTGTCCCTCCCTTCTTTCTTTCTTTTTGTCTTTCTTTCTTCTGTTATTTCATTAGAAGACGGATTGCTGGCTTCATTTTTGTTAGTTTATATTTCGTCGGTTCGGTATTTGTTGGTTTGTTTGTCAGTTTCTTTGTTTTCGTTGATTGGGCTGCCAGTCGTTTGTTGATTGGGCTGCCAGTCGTTTGCCTGTTTGATTCGTCAGTCGGTCACTCATTTCTTTCATTGCTTCTTTTGTTTATTTATCATTTTGTCGTTTGCTTGTTTGGTTGTTTGGTTACTCAGCTAGTCTTTTGAATTATTTAACAACAGCACATCAACTGCAATGTCTGCGTGTACGCAGCAATGTGATAATTTACGTGACGATTACAAACCGCAAAACTCAGTAAATGTGTCACAGGAAGGCACACATTACCAGTAACTGTCTACAGCAGCAAAAAGTGCAGTAAATGTGTCACAGGAAGGCACACATTACCAGTAACTGTCTACAGCAGCAAAAAGTGCAGTAAATGTGTCACAGGAAGGCACACATTACCGGTAACTGTCTACAGCAGCAAAAAGTGCAGTAAATGTGTCACAGGAAGGCACACATTACCGGTAACTGTCTACAGCAGCCACACGTGGCAGTCAAAAGAATCGCTGCAAATCCGAAACGTCTCAAAAGGTCTTTAAAAAACTGTTCCTAATTTACTAACTCCGCAAGGAGGAACTGCCATATACTTGGGCGTTTCTCCCGGCAGCAGACTGACGTGGCGAACTCACATATTTGCTAAAAGAAAACAGCTGGGGCTGAAATTCAACAAATGAATTGGATTGTAGGAAGAAACTCGGAGCTATCAATAGAAAATAAGTTACTGATCTACAAAACTATTCTAAAGCCCATCTGGATCTACGGTACAATCAGTAATTCAAACATTGAAATTTTATAGAAATATCAAAATGAAGTCCTCCGACCAACAGCAAATGCTCTGCGGTATGTAACTAACAGTCATACATGCAGACTTAAAGGTACCAACAGTTAGAGAAGAAATTACAAAATGCAGCGTCAAGTAGAGATAACATAACAAAACACACAAAAGAACTTGCATCCACACTACTTGAAGAAGAAGAGCCTAGAAGAATGAACAGATTCAGACCAAAAGATTTAACAACCAGATCTTCGCAAATATCATTCACACAGATATGTGAACATATACTAATTTCTCACGTTTATTTTTGGAATAAAACTCTACACGTTTCGGACAGTTCCTCTGTCCATCATCAGGAGTTTTCCACTGTACACACAGCAATAGTGTATGTCATACAGGTTTGCTGCGTGTACAGTGAAAACTTCCTGATGATGGACAGAGGAACTGTCCGAAGCATGTAGAGTTTTATTCCAAAAGTAAATTTGAGAAATTAGTGCATCTAGTTGGTTTTATTACAAGAATTTATCACGATGAACGGTCACCTGAACGTCAAATCCATTGGGATATTACTCTGCAAGACATGTACTAAATAGTGTAGGATTTTAGGTTCGACTACATAAGTTGTGCTTATAGTCTTGCAGTGGACTGATTGTGTCATAAAATGAGGCCAAAAAAAATCACTAACTACGTTCCAATTTATCGGTGAGAACGCGTGGTTGGGAGTAAACTGATGTTTGTGTAGCAACAACGGACATTTTCAGTATATCTTTCTGCCCTGTTAAAACAGTGCATTCGCCCTTCTCGGTCAGGCTTCTCATAACAACACACATCCGAACCGCCTACTCAACAAGCATTACGCAACTTCACAGGACAATGCGGTCCGGTCCGGTCCCTCTCCTGCCGGGACGGCAATGCTGTGGCGCTCCGAAGACTTGCCAGCCATGAAACTGGGAGGCGCTGTTGGCTCTGCCAGTTCTCGCCACGGTCCATCGGCATGATTGGGACCTCAGTGTTCCTCAGCGTGTCTTAGTGTGTCTCGGTGTGTCTCAGTGTGCATTACTTGTCCTACACTTCCCAGTCCCTTTTCTTTATAGGCTGCACCAAAGCCGTAAAACTAATTGCAATTAATTTTGAATAATTTATTTTAGAATCTTATTTAAGCTGGGGTAAATCGGCGAGGATGTGAGGCTGACCACTCACCTAATTCACCTACCGCTGAGGTTAGAAATGGGTGGCGCTACCGTCCACTCCCCCTACGCCAGAGGACACCGTGGACAATTTTAACTGTCACAGGCAGCGTATCAAGTGCTAAAGAAACGTACACACCGCACGCGCGCGCGCGCGTGTGTGTGTGTGTGTTTTACCTATATCACCTACGTCTAACGTTGTGACAGACAGCAGGACATGGTTGCAGTCTATGCACAAAACAGTACCAGGTGGCTAGAGGTTGCAGCAAAATGTAACAGCTAAATTAAGATACAGAGACATTAAGACCTGTGCTGATGTGACGTAACGAAATTTGGAATAAATATTTGAATGATATCCAACAGCTGTACCGCAATATTTGCAAATCGCTTTTAACGGATGCCGACCGTACTACCGTACATACTGGCAAGAGCATGAAGTAAACTGCATAATGCTTTTGGATGTTCTCTGTCCGGGCCGCACTACGAACCAGGAAACAGAGGTTACAGAGGTTACACTTCTTTGATTTGAAACGGCTTCAACGAAAATTAACTGCCGCTATAACTGCCAGTACAACTTTACACAGGTAACAACAGCGGTACATTGTTACTAACCAAATAACCAGCTCTAGCTAACTCTATGCAGCAGAGTCCTTCTTTGGAAGCTGATAGTTGCTCCCTAGTTCCCGTGTTCACTGCCGTCGGCCGGCATGAACCCCGTCCGCACACAAATCCCAGACACTGCATAACATTCACAACGGGAAACCCCCCCCCCTCCCCCCGAAAACACCTGTAACGGTGGACCACCCCTTCACCCCTTCTTGACTTACATGTATTTAACACAGAATTCCCCAATACCCGCAAGTGTGCAGCTACATGTTTCGGCGTCATTCAGGCCATCTTCAGGGAGCTTACACCAAAATTTAAAACTTACTACAATATAATATATTAACATTACCCTACAGCATTCCTGTTTGACCACTACACTACAAGCCGGGAGGCCGCGGGCTCGATTCCCGATGGTGTATTTGGAATTTTCCTTCGACATAATCCTTCTGTCCGCACTCTGGCCTTGGGGTCGACTCAGCCTCTCACAGAAGTGAGTACCCTGAACATTTCCTGGGGGGTAAAGGCGGCCAGTGCGTACGGCTGACAACCTTACCACCCTCGTGTGCCGACTGTCTTGAAATATTGGAGCCTCAAACTCCTGAAACCCGCAGGGCCTGCCCCCTGTCCAGGCATGTACAGGGGCTGCTCTACCTTTACCTTTATCCCTGTGTCACGTGTTGTGACTGCCGTGCAACACAGAGACAAGACACATAACAGGTGGAACACAAAATGTGATGTTCGTGTCCAAAGGAAAGGGCTGCAGCATATCAATATGGAACATTTTAACTGCGATTAATGAACACGCCATAACAATATTGCTTTTTATTGTTTGTTGTATAACACTTTAACAAATGTCTGTACCATCTCCATCACAAAGACACACACACGCGCGTATATATATATATATATGCACTAGCTGCATGAATGCTGTGACATAACAGGAATTACTTGTTTGATCTACTATATGTTCGTAAGTTTTAAATTTTGGTGCGACGGTCTCTGAAGATGGCGCCAATGTTGCCGCAACATGTAGCAGCAAAACAAGACTGTGTGTTTATGTATCAAATGTGCATTAGTTTGTGTCACAAATGAACAATTTAATGGACTGCGCGTTTATACACTTTAAGTTCTCACTAATTTTAAAACGTTGGCCAGACTGTGGCTCGTCAAAGGGGCGGGGCCTTTGGTCTTAGGGGTGGGATTTAGGAGTGAGGGACGGAATGTTGGCATGGCGCCCCCCCCCCTCCCCCCAGGCTCATCATCCGGAGGGCGGCCTGAAGACAGACACAAGTCATCGGAAAGATCACTTAAGTGTCTGACGCAACTTGGTGTGCGTTAAGCCGAACAGTAGAACGGGTGGCTTAATTTAATGAAGTTCGTTACTGGATCGCAGACAATTAGACAGAAGTGTGTATGTGGGTGCGAGCGAGCAACAGTGGTGCGGTCGGTCCTTAGTTCGACTGTGGGAGGGCGCTGCCAGTAACTGACGTACACTTGTGTTGTGTTGCACGGTAAACACACTGATTGATATTGATATTGCATGTACAGCTTGCTGCAACGTGTATCATATTTTTATAGTGCGTATTAAGAACAGTTATTGCAAGTCGTGTTGTCCCTGTCATTGTTATAACTGTTGTCCCTGTCATTGTTATAACTGTTGTCCCTGATATTGTTATAACTGCTGTCCCTGTCACTGTTATAACTGCTGTCCCTGTCATTGTTATAACTGTTGTCCCTGTCATTGTTATAACTGTTGTCCCTGTCACTGTTATAACTGCTGTCCCTGTCATTGTTATAACTGTTGTCCCTCTCATTGTTATAACTCTGTTGCCCCTGTCATTGATATAACTCGTGTCGTCCCTGCTCGTGTTACAGCTCGTGTTGTCCCTGCCATTATTATAACTCGTCCCTGTCGTTATAACTCGTGTTGCCCCTTCTACTGTTATAACTCTGTTGCCGCATGTCATTGTTATAACTTGCGTTGCCACTCCCATTGTTATAACTCGTGTTGTCCCTGCCATTGTTATAACTCGTCCCTGTCGTTATAAGGCGTGTTGCCCCTTCTAATGTTATACCTCTGTTGCCCCTGTCATTGTTATAACTCGTGTTGACCTTGCCCTTGTTACAGCTCATGTTGTCCCTGTCACTGTTATAACTCGTGTTGTCCCTGCCATTGTTATAACTCGTGTTGACCTTGCCCTTGTTACAGCTCATGTTGTCCCTGATATTGTTATAATTCGTCCCTGCCGTTGTTATAACGCGTGTTGCCCCTTCTACTGTTATAACTGTTGCCCCTGTCATTGTTATAACTCGTGTTGTCCCTTTCATTGTTATAGCTCGTGTTGTCCCTGCCATTGTTATAACTCGTGTTGACCTTGCCCTTGTTACAACTCATGTTGTCCCTGCCATTGTTATAACTCGTCCCTGCCGTTGTTATAACGCGTGTTGCCCCTTCTACTGTTATAACTGTTGCCCCTGTCATTGTTATAACTCGTGTTTTCCCTGCCATGGTTATAACTCGTCCCTGTCGGTATAACGCGTGTTGCCCCTTCTACTGTTATAACTGTTGCCCCTGTCATTGTTATAACTCGTGTTTTCCCTGCCATGGTTATAACTCGTCCCTGTCGTTGTTATAACGCGTGTTGCCCCTTCTACTGTTATAACTGTTGCCCCTGTCATTGTTATAACTCGTGTTTTCCCTGCCATGGTTATAACTCGTCCCTGTCGTTATAACGCGTGTTGCCCCTTCTACTGTTATAACTGTTGCCGCTGTCATTGTTATAACTCTTGTTGTCCCTGTCATTGTTACAGTTCGTGTTGTCCCTGCCATTGTTACAACTCGTGTTGCCCCTTTTACTGTTATAACTCTGTTGTCCCTGTCATTGTTACAGTTCGTGTTGTCCCTGCCATTGTTACAACTCGTGTTGCCCCTTTTACTGTTATAACTCTGTTGTCCCTGTCATAGCCCACGCGGTTTGTCCCTCATTTTTCGTCCCCAAAGCCCTAAGGAAGTGCATGAAGTTCTGTGAGACACAAGGTGGCACTAGGACAAAGTTTTCTTCGAGGACTTGTTTCCCCTGCCAAACATTAACCGGCAGTACCAAGGACCAGCCCCGATGTAACAACTACACAAATTCGTGTTTTGTCACATAAGAGGCCCTACATTCGAGCCCCGTACTGAACCGCATGTGTTTGTACTGTAGATTGTACAGTCAGCTGTAGGCTAGGAGCAGTTCTGATCGTGTCGCACGGACAGCCGCTTGCCTCTGCTGGCAGTAACCGCCGGAAACACTTGAATGTCCACTGCACTTACACTGCCACTTACGTTCTCACTGGACTCAACTAATCGCACTTTACTCTACGGCCGTACACTGTCACACCCAAACTTCGTACCGATAGCGATATTAGCACCCCCAGACTAACACCGGTGAATTGCAGCAGCAGCAGCAGCAGTAGCAGCAACACCCGAGTCAATTTGACAGCTTTTACTTGTAACAAAATTGTCGTTACAAGTAAAAGCTATCAAAGAAACTTGTGTGTTTTTACGGAAAAACCAGCCATTAATTGAGCCCAAATCATCCAGTAGATACGAATACAGTGACTGTACGTTGCTAGCTAACACAAAACAGCAGAACCTGCAACTGACGCCGAAGCAAATGGCTCCAATGCAATGACATGATCGTAACTGTGCATTTCGTGCGGTTGGCTGCCTTGCAACACACAGTGACACTGTAAAGTACAGACACCTGATTGACACGGTCCTGGAGAAACAATATAACTGGAACAGTGTCACTCAAACCGCCTGGCACTATTAAATACAATCTAAAAAGGCTCTCTTGATAAGATCAGACGTCAAGGAATACTGTAATACTGTATTACTGTAATACTGTGTTACTGTAATACTGTAATACTGTATTAATGTAATACTGTAATACTGTATTACTGTAATACTGTAATACTGTATTACTGTAATACTGTATTACTGTAATACTGTAATACTATATTACTGTAATACTGTAATACTGTAGTACTGTATTACTGTAATACTGTAATACTGTAATACTGTATTAATGTAATACTGTAATACTGTATTAATGTAATACTGTAATACTGTATTACTGTAATACTGTATTACTGTAATACTGTAATACTGTATTACTGTAATACTGTATTACTGTAATACTGTATTACTGTAATACTGTAATACTATATTACTGTAATACTGTATTACTGTAATACTGTATTACTGTAATACTGTAATACTGTAGTACTGTATTACTGTAATACTGTAATACTGTAATACTGTATTACTGTAATACTGTAATACTATAGTACTGTAATACTGTAATACTGTATTACTGTAATACTGTAATACTGTAGTACTGTATTACTGTAATACTGTAATACTGTATTACTGTAATACTGTAAAACTGTAATACTGTAATACTATATTACTGTAATACTGTATTACTGTAATACTGTATTAATGTAATACTGTATTACTGTAATACTGAATTACTGTAATACTGTATTACTGTAATACTGTTATACTGTAGTACTGTATTACTGTAATACTGTAATACTGTATTACTGTAATACTGTAATACTGTATTACTGCAATACTGTAATACTGTAGTACTGTATAACTGTAATACTGTAATACTGTATTACTGTAATACTGTAAAACTGTAATACTGTAATACTATATTACTGTAATACTGTATTACTGTAATACTGTATTAATGTAATACTGTAATACTGTAATACTGAATTACTGTAATACTGTATTACTGTAATACTGTAAAACTGTAATACTATATTACTGTAATACTGTATTACTGCAATATTGTAATACTGTAGTACTGTATAACTGTAATACTGTAATACTGTAATACTGTATTACTGTAATACTGTAATACTGTAATACTATATTACTGTAATACTGTATTACTGTAATACTGTATTAATGTAATACTGTAATACTGTATTACTGTAATACTGAATTACTGTAATACTGTAATACTGTATTACTGTAATACTGTAATACTGTATTACTGTAATACTGTAATACTGTATTACTGTAATACTGTATTACTGCAATACTGTAATACTGTAGTACTGTATTACTGTAATACTGTAATACTGTATTACTGCAATACTGTAATACTGTAGTACTGTATTACTGTAATACTGTAATACTGTATTACTGTATTACTGTAATTCTGTATTAATGTAATACTGTATTACTGTAATACTGTATTACTGTAATACTGTAATACTGTATTATTGTAATACTGTAATACTGTATTACTGTAATACTGTATTATTGTAATACTGTAATACTGTAATACTGTATTACTGTAATACTGTAATACTGTATTACTGTAATACTGTATTAATGTATTACTGTATTACTGTAATACTGTATTACTGTAATACTGTATTACTGTAATACTGTATTACTGTAATACTGTATTAATGTATTACTATATTACTGTAATACTGTAATATTGTAATCATTTGTCAGGACACGGTAATACAGACTGACAGACGTTCTGTGTTGTTTGTAACAAAGGCACGTCAAATTGCTGTACTGATTATCGTTACGAAGTGTATTAGGACTGTTTTAGAAATTAGGTAGAAAATTGTTTTTCACCTGCTCTTTGTCCAGTAGTTTGGTTTAGTGCTGGCAGTGCTGCAGTGCTGCAGTGCTCCTGCACATTAGTGCTGGCAGTGCTGCAGTGCTCCTGCACATTAGTGCTGGCAGTGCTGCAGTGCTCCAGCACATTAGTGCTGGCACTGCTGCAGTGCACCTGCACATTAGTGCTGGCAGTGCTGCAGTGCT
>Ga0123355_10006015_pt1 | contig 17892 bp, 11 predicted proteins | sample TergutEmb28metaG_3_FD_89872 | JGI IMG/M metagenome (GOLD analysis project Ga0123355, IMG submission 89872) | Embiratermes neotenicus P1 segment gut microbial communities from Petit-Saut dam, French Guiana - Emb289 P1 | ecosystem: Host-associated > Arthropoda: Insects > Digestive system > Gut ... | reverse complement strand
TCGTTCCTGCCGGCGTTCGTCGGCGCCGAGCCCTACCGGCAGGCCAAGGAGCGCGGCGTCAAGCTGATCGGCGCGACCGCCCACTACGTGACGGCCGAGCTCGACGGCGGCCCGATCATCGAGCAGGACGTGATCCGGATCGGCCACGACCACGACATCCCGACGCTGACGCGGCAGGGGGCGGACATCGAGCGGACCGTCCTCGCGCGCGCCGTTCGCTGGCACTGCGAGGACCGCGTGCTGCGCCACGGCAACCAGACTGTCGTTTTCTAGGTCCCGCGCGCGCAAGAATGGCGCGGTGACCGAAACCGAGCCGCGCGCTGGGGCCGACGAGCAGCGCCGCTGGGTTTCGCCGCAGCCGAATATCACCGGCCTCGGGATCATCGCGTCCTACAGCCTGCGTTTCTGGGTGCTGATCGTGGCGCTGGGGGCGATCGCGGGGCTCGGGGCGGCGGGGCTGATCGAGCTGCTGCGGCTGGTCGAGCGTCTGGCCTTCGGCGACCATCACGCGCACACCCTGCTGGCCGCCGCCGAGGCGGCCCCGGGTTGGCGGCGGATCGCGTCGCTGCTCGGCGCCGCGGTGATCGTGATCATCGGCCTGCGGGTGCTCGGGCGGCGCTCGACCGGCGGCACCGAGGTCTCCGAGGCGATCTGGCTGCGCTCGGGTCGACTCGACCTCCCGGGCAGCATCGCCCGCGCCGTGCAGTCGATCGTGATCGTCGGGATGGGGGTCTCGCTCGGCCGCGAAGCGGCGCCGCAGCTGGTCGGCGCGGCGACCGGCAGCCGCCTGTCCGAGTGGGCCGACCTGCCGACCTGGCAGCGCCGGCTGCTGGTCGCCTCCGGCGCCGGCGCCGGGTTCGCGGCGGTCTACAACGTGCCCCTCGGCGGGACGCTGCTGGCGCTGGAGGTGATGCTCGGGACGCTGGCGCTGCCGCTCGTGGTGCCGGCGCTGCTGACCTCGGCGACCGCCACCTCGGTCGCCTGGATCTTCCTCGGGACCGGCCCGACCTACCACGTAGGCACCTACGGCTTCCACGCTTCGCAGCTGCTGTACGCGGTGCTGATGGGGCCGATCATCGGCGTCGTCGCGGTCGGCTGGACCCGGCTGATCTCTGCCGCCAACGCAGCCCGGCCGAAGGGGACCGGGCGCTATCTGGCGCCGATCGTCGTGTTCGGCGCCCTCGGGCTGCTGTCGCTGCAGTATCCGCAGCTGCTCGGCAACGGCCGCGGGATCGTCCAGCTGGAGATCGTCGGGCAGCTGTCGCTCGGCCTGATGGCGGTGCTCTGTGTCCTGAAGCCGCTGGTCACCGCCGGTTGCATCGGGTCCGGCGCCCCGGGCGGGCTGTTCACGCCGACACTGGCGTTCGGCGTGCTGCTCGCCGGGGTCGGCGGGTCGCTGTGGTCACACGTCTGGTCGGGCACCCCGGTCGGCAGCTACGGGCTGATCGGCGGCGGCGCCTTCCTCGCCGCGGCGATGCAGGGACCGCTGTCGGGAACGGTGCTGGTGCTCGAGCTGACCAGGCACTTCGACGCGCTGATGGTGCCGACCCTGGTCGCCGTGATCGAGGCGACGATCCTCGCGCGGCGGCTTGGCGCCGCGTCGATCTACTCGGCCAGGCTGGCCCCGGGCCAGCCGGTGCTCGACCGGCCGGCGGGCAACGCCGCGGCCGTCGCTGCGCTGTACGCCCTCGACGAGACGCTCCCGGGGGACTTCACGCAGCCGCCCCCGTAACCGACGTCAGGCTGCCTCGCGGCGCTCCCGCAGCGCCAGCTCGCCGGTCCCGACGTCGTGGCCGGCGTCGCAGCGCAGCACGACCCCGACCTCGCTGCCGCAGCCGGCGTGGGTCAGCTCGACCCGGGCGCCCGCGGGGAACAGCCAGCGGTCGCCCCAGCGCGCCATCGCGACCAGCACCGGCAGCAGCTCGCGGCCCTTCTGGGTCAGGCGGTACTCGTGGCGGGTGCGCTGGCCGTCGTCGCGGTAGGGGACACGCTCGAGCAGCCTCTCTTCCGTCATTTCGCGCAGCCGCGCGGCCGCGACCGGCTCGCTGACGGCCGCGCGCTGGACGAACTGCTCGAAGCGGGTGGCGCCGTAGTACGCCTCGCGCAGGAGCAGGAACGCCGAACGCGCGCCGACCGTGTCGAGGGTGCCCGCGATCGGACAGCAGTCGGCCGTCCAACCGTCGCGAGGATCGAGCCGTCCCGTCATCTGGATCTCAGCGGTCATACGCTCGATTGTATCTGACCTAGACATAGCTAAGCCAGCCCTGATACGGTTCCTGGCTATGTCAACCCTAAGCCAGCTCCGCAAGCGCGATGCCACCTCGACGCAGGTCCTCGTGATCGTCTGCGCCGGCGTGGTGCTCGCCAGCCTCGACCTGTTCATCGTCAATGTCGCGCTGCCGAGCATCGCGCGTGACCTGCACCAGCGCAGCCTCGGCAGCCTCTCCTGGGTGCTGAACGGCTACGCGATCGTGTACGCGTCGCTGCTGGTCGTGTTCGGGCGGCTCGCCGAGGGGCGCAGCCGCGACGGCGGTTTCCTGCTCGGGGTGCTGATCTTCACGGCGGCATCGGCGGCCTGCGGGCTGGCGTCGAACCTGGCGATGCTGGTCGCCTTCCGCGTCCTGCAGGCGGCCGGCGCGGCGCTGCTGACGCCGACCTCGCTGAGCCTCGTGCTCGCCACTACAGCACCCGACCGGCGCCCCGGCGCCGTCCGCGCGTGGACCGCGGTCGGTGGTGCGGCGGCGGCGCTCGGACCGGTGCTCGGCGGGCTGCTCGTCGCCGCGGGCTGGCGCTGGGTGTTCTTCGTCAACGTCCCGATCGGGCTGGCGGCGCTGGCGATCGGGTGGCGGCGCCTGCCGCACGTGCCCGGCCATCCGGTCCAGGCGCCGGACGCGCTCGGCGCGCTTCTGATCACCGCCGGCATCGCCGCCCTCACGCTTGGGCTGGTCGAGGGCAACGCCTGGGGGTGGGGGTCGGTCCGGGTCGTCGCCGCGCTGGCCGCCGCCGTGGTCCTGCTGGGAGCTTTCGTCGCCAGAATCCTCCGCCACGACAACCCGCTGATCGAGCCGGGGTTGTTCCGGATCCGCGCGTTCACCGGGTCCTCGGTCGTGGCGCTGGCCTTCTCGGTCGCGTTCGGGGCGATGCTCCTGTCGGTCGTGCTGTGGATGCAGCAGGTGTGGGGCTGGTCGGCTCTGCGGACCGGCCTCGCGCTCGCCCCGGGGCCGCTGATGGTGCCGCTGTTCGCGTTCCTGATCAGCGGGCGGCTGATCGCGCGGTTCGGCCCCGGGCGGGTGATCGGCCTCGGCTCGAGTGTGTACGCCGTCGGCATCGCCTCCTGGGCGCTGCGCGCCGGCCTCTCGCCCGACTACGCTGGCCAGGTGCTCCCGGGCATGCTGCTGACCGGCGCCGGGGTCGGGCTGACGCTGCCGACGTTCATGGCGACCGGCGCCTCGGCGCTGCCGCCACAGGCGTTCGCGACGGGCTCGGCGGTCGTCAACATGCTGCGCCAGGTCGGGCTCGCGATCGGCGTCGCGGTGCTGGTCGCCGTGCTCGGCTCGCCCCGGACCCCGGCTGCCTCGCTGACCGCGTTCCAGCACGGATGGATCGTGATTGCGAGCGTTGCGGCCGGCGCCGCGCTGGCGGGCGCGGCGCTGCTCGGCGCCGGCCGTCCGCGCGCGATCTTCGCCTCCCCGGTGAGCGAGACCCGATAACCTCCGAGGTCCGGCGGATCGCCCACTCGACCAGGGCCGCAAGGCCCAGCCGCGTAACTCGCCCCTCGGGGCGGCCAGCACCGGCGGTCGGGAGTGTCACGCCGCCCAGGCAGACACTCAAAGTCCTGGGACGTATGTAGTTAGTGGCGATCGAGCCGGATCTGTGGGGCCAGGCAAATGCCTGGCCCCACGTATCAGGCAGAGGGAGGGTTCGATGAGCGAGACGGTCAAGTTCCTGCTGGGCGAGCGCGACATCCCGACCCACTGGGTCAACCTGATGGCCGACCTTCCGCCCGATGGCCCGCCGCCGCTGCACCCCGGAACCGGGCAGCCCGCCGGGCCCGACGACCTGGCGCCGCTGTTCCCGATGAACCTGATCCTCCAGGAGGTCTCGACCGAGCCCGAGATCGAGATCCCCGACAGGGTCCGCGACGCCTACAGGCTGTGGCGGCCGACGCCGCTGCACCGCGCCCACCGCCTGGAGCGGTCGCTCGATACGCCCGCGCACATCTACTACAAGTACGAGGGCACCTCGCCCGCCGGCTCGCACAAGCCGAACACGGCGGTCGCGCAGGCCTACGAGAACGCGGCGGCGGGGACCAAGAAGCTGACGACCGAAACCGGCGCCGGCCAGTGGGGGTCGGCGCTGGCGTTCGCCTGCTCGCTGTTCGACCTGGAGTGCGAGGTCTGGATGGTCGGCTCGAGCTACGACCAGAAGCCCTACCGGCGCTCGATGATCGAGACCTGGGGCGCGACCGTCCACCGCTCGCCGTCGCAGTTGACGCAGGCCGGCCGCTCGCAGGCCTCGCACCCGACCGGTTCGCTCGGGATCGCGATCTCCGAGGCCGTCGAGGTCGCCGCCCAGAACGAGGACACCAGCTACTCGCTCGGCTCGGTCCTCAACCACGTCCTCCTGCACCAGACGGTGATCGGCCAGGAGGCGCTGGCGCAGATGGCGATGGCCGGGGAGGAGCCCGACGTCGTCGTCGCGTGTGTAGGCGGCGGCTCCAACTTCGGCGGGCTGACGATCCCGTTCGTGCGCCGGGTGCTCCGCGGCCAGGCGCGGACGCGATTCGTGGCCGCCGAGCCGGCGGCGTGCCCGACGCTGACCCGGGGCGTCTACGCCTACGACTTCGGCGACACCGTCGGGCTGACCCCGCTGATGCCGATGTACACGCTCGGGCACGAGTTCGTGCCGCCGCCGGTGCACGCCGGTGGGCTGCGCTACCACGGTGACTCGCCGCTGGTCTGCGGGCTCGTCAAGGCCGGGGTCGTCGAGGCCCGGGCGTACCGGCAGAACGACACCTTCGAGGCGGCGGTCGCGTTCGCGCGGACCGAGGGGATCATCCCCGCGCCCGAGGCGGCGCACGCGATCAGGGCGGCGATCGACGAGGCGGACGCTGCTCGCGAGGCCGGCGAGGCGCGGGTGATCCTGTTCGGCCTGTCGGGGCACGGAAACTTCGACCTGAGCGCGTACGACGCCTACCTGAGCGGGACGATGGAGGATCCCGAGTTCTCGGAGGCCGACATGGAGCGGGCGCTCTCGGGGCTGCCGAAAGCGCCCGCCCTCGCCTGACTCGGCCGTCAGGCGCCGGTGACGATGTCCTCGTTCGTGAGGGCCCGGCCGGCGATGCCCCAGGCGCCGTCGCGCGCGTTGAGGATGTTGACCCAGATGTCCTGGTCGTCGTGATCGGGGGCGGTGAACTCCCGAACGATGTCGGTGGCGGCGGCAATGAAGGATTCCCGTGACGCCTGGTCGGCGAGGCCGATGTCAGGGAGTTTCAGCTCGACCATCACGACGGGCCGGTTGACACCGCCGGAATAGACGTCGCCGGGATCGAGCAGGTGGACCGTGCCAACGCCCTTCGGGGTAAAGCCGGCGTTTCCGGCGGTCTGGCCGCTGGCCTCGGCCAGGGCGGTGGTGAGGCGGGGCAGGATCTCTCGCTGTCCCTGCGGCGTGAGGGTTCCGCGTGGGGCGGTGACGGTGATGGGCATCAACGGTCCTCTCGGTTCGCGCTAGTACGTCCGTACTAGCTGGCGGCGGTAGTATGACTAGGATGCACGTACTAGTCAAGGCCCGAGCGTGACGCCGGCCGGAACCCGGGATCGGATGATCGACGCCGCGGTTGATGCGCTCCGGCGCGACGGCGTCGCCGGGATGTCGTTCACCGATCTGCTGTCCGCCTCGGGAGCGGCGCGCGGGGCGATCTATCACCACTTCCCCGGCGGCAAGAGCGAGCTCGTGGTCGAGGCCGTGACCCGCAACGCCGCTGACGTTCGGGCTCGGCTGGCCGAACTCCCGGACGGCTCCCCTCGGGTGATCGTCGACGAGTTCCTGAAGCTGGTCCGGCCCGTCGTTCAGGAGTCGACCGCGGGCAGCGGTTGCGCGGTCGCGGCCGCCGCGATGTCGGCTTCCGATCAGCGCGACCACGAGCACCTGCAGCAGTCGGCCGCCGCCGCGCTCGGCTCCTGGGTCAGTGTCCTCGCCGGACGCCTTCATAGCGGCGGGATCGACGAACCCGAGGCCGCCGACCTCGCGTCGCTGCTCGTCACCACGCTCGAAGGCGCCCACGTCCTCGCCAGGGCCGAGGGACGCATCGATTCCTTCGACCGGACCGCGCGCGCCCTCAGGGCCCTGGTGGCGAGCCGCTATCCGGACTGAGCCAGAGCAGTTCGCGCAGGCCGCTGGCCCGGGCGACCGGTCGCGCGATCGCGGCCCGGATCGCGTCCTCGCCGCCGACCAGGATCAGCCGGTCGCGGACCCGGGTGACCGCGGTGTAGAGCAGCTCGCGGGTGAGGATCCGCGAGCCCGGATCGGGGAGCACCACCGCCGCCACCCCGAACTGCGACCCCTGAGCCTTGTGGATCGTCATCGCGTACAGCGTCTCGACTGCGTCCAGGCGTGACGGCGCAAAGCCGACCAGCCCGCCCTCGCGCTCGAACATCGCCAGCTGCTCGCCCTCGGCGGTGTCGACCACGACCCCCGTGTCGCCGTTGAACAGCCTCAGCTCGCGGTCGTTGGCGGTGATCAGCAGCGGCCGTCCGGCGTAGCTGCGATCGCCCGGCTCGAAGCCCTCGATCGCGTCCGCCAGCCAGCGCTCGACGCGCGCCGCCCAGGTCGAGACCCCGTCGGCGCCGCGGCGGTGGGCGCACAGCAGCCGGAAGCCGCCGAGGGCGGCGAGCGCCGCGGCCCCGTCGCCGACCCGAGCCGCCGTCACGACCGCTGCATAGGCGGCCACCGCGGGCTCGCGCAGCCCCAGGGGTGACTTTGGCGGCCACGTGGCCGCCAAAGTTGGGCCCCCAGGGTGTGTGATCTCGTCGGCGTCGCCCGTCAACCAGGTGATCTCGTCGCCGCCGTCGACCAGCGCCGCGACCGCCGCGTCGGCGTCGCCACGGCGGATCGCGTCCGCCAGCGAGGCGATCGTGGCGCCGAACCGGTGCCCGCGGGACAGGACGACGACGCCGTCGCCGAACGAAGGACCCGCTCCCGCCCGGCCCGGCCCGTCGGCGGCCGGGCCGACGATGTCGCGCAGCACCGCGCCCGCCTCGATCGCGCTGAGCTGGTCCGGGTCGCCGACCAGCACGACCCGCGCGTCGGACCTGACCGCCTCCAGCAGCCGCGCCACCAGCGACAGCGACACCATCGAGGTCTCGTCGACGATCACGACGTCGTGCGGGAGCCGGTTGTCGGCGTTGTGTCGGGGCCGGCCGTAGCTCCAGGACAGCAGCCGGTGGATCGTGCTCGCCGGCAGCGCCCGCAGCCAACCGCGGACCTCGTCGCTGACCGGCAGCCGGTCCGCCTGGTCGTGGACCGCCTCCTGCATTCGCGCGGCGGCCTTCCCCGTGGGGGCGCAGAGCGCGATCAGCGGCGGCGGCGCGCCGTCACGAGCCGCCAGCTCCGCCAAGAGCGCGGCGATCCGCGCGACGGTCGTGGTCTTGCCGGTTCCGGGCCCGCCCGCGATCACGGTCAGCCCGCGCAGCACCCCGCTGGCCGCCGCGAGGCGCTGCCCGAGGTCGTCGTCGCCCGGGAACATCCGGGCGATCCCGGCTTCCAGATCGGCGAGCTCGACGCGCGCCAGCGGCGCCTCCGCGTGCGCCCTCAGCGCCGCCGCCAGCGCTCGCTCCTGGCGCCAGTAGCGGTCGAGGTACAGCCGCGACCCGAGCAGCCGCAGCGGCCGGGGTTCTGGGGTGTCCGCGTCGCCGAGCGCGACCAGCCCGGTCGCCGCCGACACCGCGGCGAGCCAGGCCGGCGCCTGCGGCCACGGCAGCTCGGCGATCGGCAGCTCCTCGTTCTCGACGGCGACGGTCTGCGAGATCGTCTCGAGGTCGACGAGGACGCTGCCGAGCCGCGGCGCCCGGACGGCGAGCGCGGTCGCCAGCAGCACCGAGCCGCCGTCCGGCTCCCCGGCCGCGACCGACGCGAGCGCGCACAGGGTCCGGGCGACGTGGATGTCGCCGGCGGCCAGCACCCCGGCGAGGTTGAAGGCGGCGAGCGGCTCGGGGGCACCCCGGGCGATGTCGGCGCCGAACGGATCCAGCTCGACGACGGCCTCCTCGAGGTCGTCCGGCAGCACGCTCACCGTACCCCCTCACCCGCCAGCAGGTCGCTGAGCGCGGCGATCAGACCACCCGGCGGTCGCCACGAGAACACCCCTTCGCCGGCGGCGGATCCGGTCATCCCCCGCAGGAACAGGTAGTGGATCCCGAGCAGGTCCGCCTCCGGGTCGTACCCGGGCACCCGCCAGCGCAGATAGCGATGCAGCGCGACCGCATACAGCAGCGCCTGCAGCGCGTAGTGCGAGCGCTGCATCTGCGCCGCCAGCGCCTCAGGGCGGTAGTGCCAGGCGGTCAGGGCCTCGCCGGCGGCGGCCAGCCAGTTCGTCTTGTAGTCGATCAGCGCGTACCGCGGGCGGCCGTCGGCGTCCGGGACGCGCAGCACGAGGTCGACCACGCCCGTCAGATACCCGCGCAGCAGTCCGGCCAGTTCCGGGTCGCGGAGCCGTTCGGGGTAGCCGGCCAGCGGGTCGCCCGGCGGCAGCATCTGCTCCAGCAGCGCCGCGATCGCGCCCAGGCCGACGACCCCCGAGGGCCGGTCGCCGCCGGCCAGCGGCAGCTCGAATTCGAGTTCGTCGAGCCGGTCCTCGGGTTGGACGCCGGTCAGGCGCAGATCGCCGAGCGCTCCCCCGAGCGGAGTCGCGAGCGCCACCGCGAGTCCGCTCGCGGCCACGGCCGGCTCGCACTCGAGCGCGGCCACTCCCGCGATCCCGCCGGCGGCGACGAGCGCGGTCGCGAGTTCGCCCTCGAGGTCGCCGGCGCTGAAGTCGACCTGTTCGAGCGCGCGGTGCACGAGCGTCCCGACCCGGGTCCCGCCCGCCATCGCGGCGAGCGGCAACTCCTCCGCCGCGGCGAGCATCGGTTCGGGGTCGGCGACCACCGGCGGCTCCTCGGGCTCGTCCTGTCCGCTCGGCTCCTCGGGCTCGCTGGCGACGAGCGCGTCGTGCGCGACGGCGGTGATCGCGGTGTAGGACGTCCGTCGCCACAGGGGATCGATCCGTCGCTCGAAGCGGGCCACGCGGAGATCGTCGGGCGCGCTCGGGGCAGCGCCCCAGGACGGGACGCCGTGAACCCGCGACCACTCCACCGAAACCGCCGCCGGCGCCTGTGCCGCGACCTCCTCGAAACGGGCGAAGGCCCGTTCGTCGGTCGGGGTCTCCTCGGCCTGCCAGGCGACGTTGCCGTCGCCGTCCTGGGCGAACAGCAGCCGGGTCAGCGGCGAGTCCAGGCTCCCGAACGTGCCTACCCACCAGATCACCGCCTGATGGCACGCCCGCGTCAGCGCGACGTAGGCGAGCCGGAGGTCTTCGCCGCGCTCCTCGCGTTCGTGGCTGCGCAGGTGCGCGAGGTATTCGTCGCCCTCGAGCCCGACGTCGATCGCGCGGATCAGCTCGGCCTCGTCGTGGAAGTAGACGGGCTCGCCCGCCTTGGCGGTACGGCCGGCGTCCCACAGGAACGGGCAGTAGACGATCGGGAACTCGAGGCCCTTGCTGCGGTGGATCGTCAGCACCTGGACCGCGGCGGCGTCGGATTCGAGCCTGCGGGTGAGCTCGTCGGCCCCGCCCTCACGCGCCGCCGCGTCGATCCGCTCGCGCAGCCAACCGGCGAGCGCCGCCAGCCCCAGCTGCTCGGCGCGGGCCGCCGCGTGCAGGAGTTCGCCGACGTGGCCGAGGTCGGTCAACCGGCGCTCGCCGTCGGGCTGGGACAGCAGCCGCGCGGGGACGCGCTCGTCGGACACGATCTTCTGGGCCAGCGCCGCGACGCCGCTGTCGCGCAACACCCGCGCCCACCCGTGCAGCCGCTGGTGCAGCTGCTCGAGCTCGTCCTCGTCGGCGGTCGCCACCCGGGCCGCGTCCCAGCCGAGGAACGGCGTCAGCGCCGCGACGCGTGCCCGCGGCGCGGAGGCCGGACGTTCGAGGGCCTGAAGCAGCCGCTCCCAGTCGGCGGCAGCGTCGGTCGCGAACACGCTGCCGGCGCCGCCGATCACCGCCGGGACGCCGGCCGCGAGCAGCTCGCGGTGGACGATCGACGCCGTCCAGTGGGTTGGGACGAGCACCGCGATGTCGCCCGGAGCGACCTCGCGCTCGCCCTCGGTGGCGCCGGCCGTCGAGCGCCGCTCGATCCGCGCGTTCGCCGACAGCAGCGCGACCACGTCGTCGGCGACATCGCGGGCGACGTGGTCGCGCGCCGACGGGAGCCGCACCCACCCGCGGGCGGTCAGCTCGATCTCCGGATCGCGGCGGTCGACGACGCGGATCCGCAGCGCCTGGGACACCGGCGCACCATGCAGCCGCGGGCGCTGGTTGGCGGGCGCCGCCACCACCCGCCGGTAGGTGATCTGCGGATGGCCGAGCCGGGCATGGCCGAACAGCGCGTCGAAGCCGTCGAGCAGCAGCTGGTCGCTGCGGTAGTTGACGGGCAGTGTCGACTCCGCCGCGGCGGTCTGGGCCGCCCGCAGGTACGCGTACACGTCGGCGCCGCGGAACGCGTAGATCGCCTGCTTGGGGTCGGCGATCAGGACCAGCGTCACCTCGCCGCCCGCGAATGCGCGCTCGACGATCTCCCACTGAATCGGATCGGTGTCCTGGAACTCGTCGATCAGGACGTAGCGGTAGCGGGCGCGCAGCCTCGCGACCGCGGCGGGGCCGTTCGGTCCCGCGAGCGTGCCTCGCAGCCGGGTCAGCTGGTCGTCGTAGGTCATCAGCGCCAGCCGCCGCTTGCGCGCCTCGAGCTCGTCGCGCGCCGCCAGCGCCAGCCGCCGGCGCATCGCCCGGTCGCTGGACTGCGGCGCCGCCAGCGGATACACCGGGGCGGTCGGGTTGGCGATCGCGATCCGGGCGATTCTGCCCGCGTCCGAGCGACTGATCGGGACCTCCAGCTCGCGATGGAAGCGCCGCACGTAGAGGTCGTCGACGACCTCCTCGACGAGGTCATCGACGTTGTCGACGAAGGCCACGTCGGGCTCGAGATCGCCCAGCGTGCCGAGTTCGTCGAGCACCTTCTGACAGAACCCGTGGGTCGTCTCGATCGTCGCCGCGTCGAAGCCGGAGATCGCGTTTGCGAGGCGGTTTCGCCGCAGCTTCACCGCCTCGACCTCACCGTGCCGCAGCATCGCCACGACCTCGTCGTCGCCGCTCGGTGGCTCGCCCGCGAGCACGCGCGACAACTCGAACTCGGTCGACACCAGTCGCTCCCGGACCCGCTCTCGCAACTCGCCCGTCGCGACCCGGGTGAAGGTCACGAGCAGCAGCTCGTCCAGGCTCGCTCCCTCGGCGATGAAACGCGCGGCCAGCGCCGCGATCGTGTACGTCTTGCCGGTCCCGGCGCTCGCCTCGAGCACCGTCACCCCCGCCGGCAGGGGGCTCGTGACATCGAATCGAGCGGGGTCGCTCACAGTTCCTCCACGCTCTCGCGGGACAGCAGCGGCCGCCACAGCTCCAGCGCATAGCGGCCGAGCTCCGCGAACGGCGGCGGGTGCGCCCCGAACACGCGCCGGTGCTCGGGCTTGACGTCCTCGCCCTCGTGGCGATAACCCGAGGTCCAGATTGCGAGCGCCGCCGACTCCGGGTCGCCGCTGCCGCGGAACGCGACCCTGGCGTATTCGGCAGCCGTCCTGGCGGGCAGCGGCAGCGGTTCGCGCATGCCGTCAGCCCGCAGCGATGCGAGCTTGCCGAGCTCGTCGAGCGCCAGCCGGCGGCGTTCTTCGGAGTCGCGCCCGAGCGGCGGGATCCGCGCGATCGCGACTCGGTCGTCGGGACCGTCCCGGCGGCGGCTGCCACGGCCGATCGTGACCGCCTCGTAGGGGACGTCCGGGTGCCCCGCGCTCAGCGCCAGCAGGCTCACCCAGGCCGCGATCCGCGGGAGCGGGCCCAGCCGCGAGTAGCTGACGCCGAGCAGCACATTGCCGTGAATGCCCGAGACCGTCCCGGTCAGCCGGACGGCGCCGGGCAGGACGACGTTGGTCTCGAGCGTCAGCGGCTCCGACCCGGAGCTGTACGAGCCGGCGTGCTCGGCGATCGCCCGAACACCCGGCCACGCCTCGGCGATCACCGGCTCTCCGAGCGCGCCCGGCGGCAGCGTCCCGCGCGCGATCTCCGCCAGCGAGACCTCACGCGGCGCAACCCCGGCGCGCAGGCCTTCGAGCAGGTTCTGGCCGACCCGCCAGTTCTCCAGGCCGTCCAGCTCGACCGGCAGCCCGTCGGCGACGTCGTCGTCCTGGGCGCCGCTGCCGAGCCCCAGCCGCTGGCGCAGGAATGCGCGCACGGGTTGCTGGGCGAACTCGATCAGGTCGCTGAGCGCGAGCGTGTCCGCGCCGGCCGGAGCCGGGAGCGGCTGTTCCAGGAACGGCGCCGGGCCCGAGCGCGGCAGCGCCAGCGCCAGGGCGCCGTCCAGCGCGACCGCGTCGTAGCTCCACGGCCCGGTCCCGGTCAGCTCGCCGGCCGTGAAGTTCCGCGGGTCGAACGGCTGCAGTGGATGACGGATGAGCACCCGCCCGTGGGCGGCCCCGCTGGGGCTGCGGGCGGTCGCGTCGATCGCGTCGCACAGCTCGCCGACCGGGACGGCCGGCGGGCGCTCGGCGTTGGTGCGCTCGTCGCTGCCGCTGTAGGTGATGATCAGCGCCTCCTGGGCGGCGAGCAGCGCGTCGAGCAGCAGCTGGCGATCCTCGGAGCGGGGGTCGCGGTCGCCGACCCGAGGCTCCGCCAGCAGCAGGTTGTCGCCGTCGCGCGCGGTCTTGCGCGGGAACGCGCCGTCGTCGAGGCCGAGCAGGCAGACGACCCGGTGGGGCACCGACCGCATCGGGACCAGCGTGCAGACCGTCAGGTGTCCGCTGCGGAAGTTGGCACGTGTCGGCCGGCCGGCGAGCCGGTCGGCGAGCAGCGCCCGGATCTCGGGCAGCGTCAGCTCGGCGGTCGCGGCGGCCTCGTCGGAGATGCCGCCGAGCAGCCGGTCGAGCTCGCGCCGCTGCCAGGCGTCCTGGTCGGCGGTCGCGGACAGCGTGTCGACCGCCGCCGTCAGCTCCCGCGACCAGGCGGCGACCGTGTGGGGGCCCGCGAGCGCGTCGAGCGCGGTCCCGAGGCGGTCGACGAGCTCGGCGAAGCGTCCCGCCAGCTCGATCGCGCCGCTGTCGACCGCGTCGAGCGGCAGCGTCTGCTCGAACAGGCGCCGGTCGGCTTCGCTCAGCGCGACCCCGAGCAGCAGCCGGCGCATGCCCGTCCACCAGGTGCCCGCCTCGAGCATGTCCAGCTTGTAGTCGCGACGGTGGGCCGCGTCGAGGCCCCAGTGGATGCCCGCGTCGGCGATCCAGGACTGGACCTGGGCGAGCTCGTCGTCGCCCAGCCGGAAGCGGCGTCTGACCGGGTCGGTGTCGGCGAAGTCGAGCACCTCCGAAGCCGTCAGCCTGGCGTGGGCGAGCTCGAGCAGCCGCGCCACGACGCCCAGCAGCGGGTTGACCTGCCGCAGCGAGCGGTCGGCGAGGCGGACCCGCAGGTCGATTTCGCCGACCTCGGCACTGGCGCCGAAGGTCGCCTGGATCAGCGGCGCGAACGCCTCGATGTCGGGGCACATGACGATGATGTCCCGGGGCTCGAGGGTCGGGTCCGCCGCCAGCCGGTGGAGGATCGCCTCGCGCAGGACCTCGACCTGCCGGGCGCGGCCGTGGCACGCGTGGATCCGGATGCTGTCGTCGTCGCCGGCCAGCGGCAGCCGCCCGTCGGCGTCGTCGCCCAGCGGTGGCCCCGGCGCTCTGCGGTCGGCGTGGATGTCGGCCTGCAGGCGGCCCAGCAGAGTGGCCGGCTCCGGTTCAAGGGCCGCATGGTGACGGTCGGCGAACGGACCGCCGGCGCCCAGCACCAGCTGCAGCTCGCGTGAGTCGCGACCCCAGGAGGCGAGCAGGCGGTTGGCGCCGAGGTGCGCGGTCGGGTCCTCGGCTCGCAGCGGGAGCGAGCGGACCGCCTCCTCGCTCACCTTGTCCCACAGCGCGGGCGACGGGTGCAGCAGCATCAGGTGGACGTCGCGGGCGACCGCCAGCGCCTGCAGCACCTGCAGGTGGCCGGCGGGCAGCCGGGTCAGGCCGAACAGGGTGATCCGCTCCGGGAGCCCGACCAGCTCGGGCTCGGAGCGCAGCCGCGCCGACGCCGGCTCGAGTCGCTCGGCGCCGCTGGGGACGCCGATCCGCTCGCGCAGCCGCCGCCACAGCTCGGCCTGCCAGCCGCCCGGTTCGAGCTCCTCGCCGCGCGCCCAGGCCAGCAGCAGATCGGGCCGGCGCAGCGAGTAGTCGTCGAACAGTCGCGCGATCCGGCGCAGGCGCGCGAACCGGCGCTCGCGGCCGGACTGCAGGTGGCTCGCGAGCAGCGCCAGCCACGGCTCCTGCAGCGATTCCTCGACGACCTCCAGCAGCGGCCAGACCATCCGCTCGGGTAGCCACGGGTCGTGCTCGGGGTCGATCCCGCCGGCGAGCGCCAGCGCGCCCCCGACCAGCCGGCCCGGGAACGGGAACTCGACGTTGGCGCAGACGCCATCCTCCCCGAGGGGTGACTGTGGCGACCACGTGGTCGCCACAGGCGGGCCCCCAGGGGGTATTCCGGAGGCTCCGAGTCGTCCCGACAGGCGCTGGACGAGCCACCGCTCGATTCCGCGAGTCGGCACCGACACGACCTCCGCGGCGAACGGATCCGCCGGTGGGTCGGCCAGGATCTCCGCGAGCACGTCGGCCAGCCGGTCGGCGCGCTCGGCTCGGTGCAGGTAGAGCATTTGCCGATATCCAATCGCCTGCGGTGGTCGTCTGGAAGGGCAGGCCTCCGTCGCGTCGCCGTTTGAGCGAAACTTCAGGCGCGATGAACGACGACTGGCGAGTGCAGGCGACCCTGACGAATCACGCCCACGCCGCCGAGCTGGGCGAGCTGCTCGGCCGCGGGGCGGTCGAGCACGACCTCGCGACCGCGGCCGGCGAGCGCGTGGTCGTGTCGGTCGACGCACACGAGCTGTTCCTGTACGCGGGCACTCGCGAGCAGGCCGAGCTTGCCTCCGAGGCGGTCACCAGGCTGGCCGGCGAGCGCCGGTGGGAGGTCACCACCGAGCTGCGACACTGGCATCCGGTCGCCGAGGAGTGGGAGGACCCGGACGCGCCGCTGCCGTCCGGCGAGGCGAGCGTCGCCGGCGAGCACGCGGAGCTGGTCGCGCACGAGCGCGCGGAGTCCAGGAGCCTCGGGTTCTCGGAGTACGAGGTCCGGGTCGGCTGCGCGTCGCACCGCGACACCGTCGAGCTCGCACAGCGGCTCCGCTCCGAGGGGATCCCGTACCTGCGGCGCTGGCGCTACCTGCTGATCGGGGCGGCCGACGAGGACGCCGCCGCCGCGCTCGCGCAGCGGCTGTCCGGCGAGGCGCCGGCCGGCTGCACCTTCACCGTCGAGGCGAGCCTGGCGGCGATCCGCGCCGAGGCGCCGTCGAACCCGTTCGCGGTGTTCGGCGGGCTCGGCGGCTGAGCGAATAACGGCAGCGGGGTATAGGGTGCCGGCATCCGTTTGCGGATCGCCGGCCGCAAGGAGCTAGCCGGCTCACATACCACAAGGGTAATAGAGACCAACCCTTACAAAGGAGGCGGGTTCATGAAGGTCAAGACGCCGTCGCCCTCGATGGCGGTTGCCACCGTGGCGCTGGCCATCTCGATTGGCGGGGGCAGCGCGATCGCAGCCACCGCTGATCACGGCGGAGCAGGTCATGCGACGAAGCACGGCCAGCCTGGGCACAACGATCAGTATGGGCGGCACCGAGGGGGCGGCGGCTTCAACCACCGACATCGGCGCCATTTCCCGCAGGGTCCGCCCGGCCCGCAGGGACCGCCCGGTCCTGCCGGTCCGACTGGCCCCCAGGGACCAGCTGGTCCGACCGGCCCGCAGGGTCCGGCCGGCTCGGCGACCACGCCGGTGACGTCCCTGTCGACGGATAAGACCGTCGCTCAGGGCTGGTTCGCGACCGGTGGCACCGATGGTGGAACCACCACCGGCGGCACGGCCACCCTCGGCAAGCAGGGCGCGATCCTGGGCGGCACCGGTCCTGGCGGCGCGTTTGCCGATGGCAGTGAGTTCGCCGCGATCGGCACCAACGCCTACAACGGCCTCGAGGTCCAGGACCTGGCCCAGCTTTCCTACACGGCCAGCTACACGGCAACCGCGACGGCGTTTGACAATGGCAGCGATGCTCGCGGTGGTGCTCCCTACTTCCGAGTGTTCTTCGCGGACCCGGGTAACACGTGCGCGCAGCCCGGTGCAAACGGCCTCGACGACGTCATCTTCACGGCAAACACCCAAGGACTTCCAGGTGGCCCGTCCATCAACCTGGAATACAGCGGTGAGATGGAGCACTATGACGTGACTTCACCGTATGGCCGTGTTCGGGTGAACAACGATGCCGGTGCGCCCCCGGAAGCGGCCGGTGGCAGTCCGTGGGAGCAGGAGATCCATGATCCCGTCAGCCTTGCCGGGCAGCCGTCGATCGCCGCTCAGCCGATCTGCCGGATCGTCGTCCAGGATGGTGACGGTGGCAATTACACCGTCGGCGTGATCGCAACCGTTCAGTCGGTCACGATCGAGGCGACGGGAATGGCTCCGACCACGTACATGTTCGGAACCGGTCAGTAGTAAGGATCACTCGCCTGACGAGAGGCGAGGAGTAGCGCCTGACCCGGCACTGTGCAGCCGGGTCAGGCGGTGAAGACGATCTTCCCGTAGAGGTCGCCGGCGAGCATCGCGGCGAAGCCGTCGCGCGCGCCGGCCAGCGGCAGCGTGCGGTCGATCGCCGGCCGGACGTCGCGGTCGACGCAGAAGCGGAGCAGCCGCGCGAGCTCGTCCCGGCTGCCCATCGTCGAGCCGACGACCGACAGCTGCAGGAAGAAGATCCGCGTCAGCTCGGCGGGAGGTGCGTCGCCGGTCGTCGCCCCCGAGATCACGATCGTGCCGCCGGGCCTGAGCGCGCGCACGGAGTGCGCCCAGGTGGCCGCCCCGGTCGTCTCCATGACCGCGTCGACCCGCTCCGGCAACCGCGCCCCCGGCTCGAAGGCGGCGTCGGCGCCGAGCGCCAGCGCGTGGTCGCGCTTGGCCTGCGATCGCCCGGTGACCCACACGCGGATCCCGGCGGCGCTGCCCAGGGCCGTCAGCGCGGTCGCGACGCCGCCGCTGGCGCCCTGGACGAGGACGGTCTGGCCTGGCGTCAGGCGGCCACGGATGAACAGCATCCGGTAGGCGGTGAGCCACGCGGTCGGCAGGCACGCGGCCTGCTCGAAGCTGAGCTCGGGGGGCTTGGGGAGGAGGTTGTGGCGGGGGACGGCGACGCGCTCCGCGAGCGCGCCCTGGTGGCGCTCGGACAGCAGCGACCGGCGCGGGTCGAGCGTCTCGTCGCCCTGCCACTCGGGGTCGGCGATGACCGCGTGCACGATCACCTCGTTGCCGTCCTCGTCGACGCCCGCCGCGTCGCAGCCGAGGATCATCGGCAGCTGCTCGGCGGATAGCCCGCGGCCGCGCAGCGACCACAGGTCGTGGTGGTTGAGCGAACTCGCGCGGACCGTGATCGTCGTCCAGCCGGGGGGCTGCTCGGGCTCGGGACGCTCGCCGACGACGAGGCCGGCGAGCGGGTC
>Ga0123355_10006014_pt1 | contig 17893 bp, 9 predicted proteins | sample TergutEmb28metaG_3_FD_89872 | JGI IMG/M metagenome (GOLD analysis project Ga0123355, IMG submission 89872) | Embiratermes neotenicus P1 segment gut microbial communities from Petit-Saut dam, French Guiana - Emb289 P1 | ecosystem: Host-associated > Arthropoda: Insects > Digestive system > Gut ... | reverse complement strand
GGTGTGTGTTGTGTGTGTGGTGTGTGTGTGTGTGTGTGTGTGTGTGTGTGTGTGTGTGTGTGTGTGTGTGTGTGTGTGTGGACAGGTTGTTTCCATAACAAGTGCCAAAAAACAGACAAAACAGACACCATGTTAGATGCATGCTGTGTGAGTATGGCTGGATGTAACATCAACCAGCACTTTTATGTAGCAAGCAAAGACGGAAACACGAGCTACTGGGTTGTGCATCAACAAGAATTTTGGGATTAATGCATGGGTCAGATCTGATGAAAAGAAATATTCTTAGGGTGAATGTGTCACTTGAAGGAGTATGCTAAACCAAGAGAAGACGAAGTTTTGCTTGTAGTAGAGAGTCATTACTGTCATAAGTCTGTGGAAGTCATTATTTACATGAAGAGTCATGGTGGCACAGTGACTGTCTCTTCGTCCTCACTGTACACATTGCAACCACTGAATGTACTCTTTTATGGCTCTTGGAAAATTTATTATGAACAGGAAATAACACAGGAGCTGAAGTGCATCCTGGAAGGATTAGAACACACTACAAGGCTGTGGGTATATATGTTGAAGCATGTGACAAGGTTAAGGTCTGCGATCTCCTAGGTTGTTGTGCAGCATCATCGGTAATTTGTTGCTGACATTTTAAGACAGGAAGTCAGTCCCATCTTTAATACTCAAGGTGCCCGCAAAGAGGCCTCAGATTAAGACATCAACATATCTCCTTAGGATGACACATAAAGCAACATCATCTGGTTTATCACAGACATTTACCAGCATTCTTCTTGGGCACCTTAAGGCCTGAAAATGGGACCAACATGCTGTCCCAAAATGTCAGTAACAAACCTCCCATTGACTCTTCACAACATGCCAGAAAATCACTGACCTCAAATACACTGCAGCAAAGCCTGGCATCTTGCAGTTTGAATGTCTGCTATGAATCACTGCACTTTGAGTAAATTTGCTAAGACAGCAATTTGGCCACACAATATGGACACCTTTTCTGACTTCCTGCCCAAACTTTCAGACACAACAGATAGAGAGGTAAGCTCTGCAACCAATCAGTATTCACCTACAGACTCTCTTTCTTCAACATGCGGAACTAACCATCATTACCTTCCAGAATTTGTGCCTTCACCTTCTTCTTAAACCAACTACATTCATCAGAAGTGCCTGTTCCTTTTCAACTTCTGAAATCAGTAACATGTGGTGAAGCCAACTAATGTTACATTCTTTTCTTGTGGTTCTTGACCTCAGGCAAGAACACATCACAGCTTCAAAATATTAAAATGTGGTCTGTATGTTGCAGATCTTAGGACTAAGGCTGCTGAAGTAAGAGAATTTGAAGAGTGGTGAGCACTAATGTGACAAACCTGTTACAAAAATATAGTCTAGTCTTTTCCAGCTAACAAACACAGTAAACAAATGCTACCAGTATTTTTCAAAGTATTGTTCCCACTTTACAATGAACAGACTTGCCACATGCAACGTTTTATAAACAATTCTGCATAGAACCTCACTGCCTAAACAAACACACTGTTTTCTGTGAAGTCTAGTCTGACTTAAGGCATGACAAATTTTATCTTGGATCTGTTGTTTCTATGGAATTGCTTTCATGTAGGGGTATGTATTTTGATGCTTTCATTTACAAATGGAGGTTTATTCTCTGTGTTTAAATCTTCCTAATTCCAGTTTTTAAGGAAACAATCAAAGAATTGACAAATTCTGAAATAACAGTTGTTGTTACTGTTACCATCAGCTTCTATGCAGCACATGACTCTTGTACAGAAAGTAAAGGTCATTTTTCCACCATCATTTCTTCAGCACTGGAAGTTTCATATTTGTCATTCTGTTCTACTGAGTGATTTCTCAACATAAAATAACATTTTCATGATACATTTTAATATAGTAGAGTGAAATGTCTGTCTCAGTTGAATATAAGATCCCTGTAGTTTGATAGAAGATAGTAGTTAGACACACGGCAGTTTGTTGTAGTTCTGACCACAGTTGTACGGTCTGCTCTCTCAAAGTTGGCTTTTGTTGTCTCGTAGTACCGTCCATCACTGAAAACGGAAATGCAGCAGTTATTGAACACGAGGTCATCATTTTGAGATACTAGTATTACAACAAAGACAGTATACCTGCAATATCAAACTCATAAAGAAATATCTTCAATTACTGAAGAGTGCAACAAAAGTCTGATGTGTTGTTACCCTACATAAACAAATGATGTGGGAAACCAAGGAGAAGAGGGGAACTTAGTTAAACAAAATGGACTATTAATGCTCTAAAAGAGAGTTGAAAAAATAAATTTAATTTTTACTTGAAATTATTCTGTAATAAATGATATACTGCCCATTTGAAAGTACTACATTTTGTAATCAGTGACCCTTCAGTCTGCTTAGCAAATGTCCTGGCTAACAGAAGCAACAGTTAAGTAGATTACCTGAGAACAAGGCATCTCAGCTTCAGACATTTGACTCTCAAGATGTCAATGGCTTTTTGGCTCTTATCAGAGAAACGAAGGTTCTCGGGATCCCAGCGCAGCTCTAAACGCTCCAGGTTTGGGCAATTATTGGCAATTCCATCCATCAGTTGATCTACATGGATATTCACACCAAGCCGTTCCTGGGTGCCCATTGTCAGAATCCTGTATGAACCAGTCACATAAAATTATTAACTATATAATCAAAAAAACAAGTGTCCATCATGCTGTCTATTATTGTGCATAAGCCAATAAATATGATAACTGGCTTTTCAAATGCCCCATTATTTCTGTTTGAATCACAATAGAGAATAAGCTGTGTCTGTATAGTTCTGCAGTCTAAAATCAAATTCTATATTTAAGTCTCACATGAGATAAGAACTCTGAAAATCAGTATCATAAAAAAATAAAGAAGTAAGGCAACCTGTCAGTCTATTCTAGCCACAGTATTATAGCAGCTTTTTCAAGAGTTATTATATGTGCCTATTTCCATAAGGTCCTTTCTTGGTCCTGCTCTGCATTCTGTCAATGTCATAAACCTGTTTGTAAATTCCAGTGTTAATTCTTGTAAAATGTTTTAATTACTTTCACAGTCTTTTCAGGAGTATTTAACGTTCCATCTCATAAATTTAATTTTGAAACTGTGATAAGGGATTTGTCTTTGACCTTTACTGTCCAGGTTTCATGGTATGTCTAAACATTATACAAACTGGAGTATTACAATATCTTACTGTTGTATTGCCATTAACCCGTGCTGCTTAACACCATTCCTTAACAGAGAAGTCACAATTTATTGAACTCTGGCTTGTTATAACCTTGAGTTAATCTATAAAAAAACTGTATTAAATCTCCATAATGTCTTGGGCAGTATTAGCCAGTAAAAGAATAACCCACACCAATGGTAAATCAAATGAACAGGTCATAAAATTCTCTATTTATACCACAAAATATTTATTCTTCTTCACACTATATTGTTTATACAGGGTCATTATTGTATCTGAAAACTACTGGTTGCCATATTAACGCATGTGGTGGAGTAATGGCAGGAAGTGACAAATGCCAGTTGTCAGATAAAATAAGGACCCATAGTATCACAATGAACTGTGTCCATCTGTTTTATGTGTATGACATACCAACACTTTAATCAGCTGACATTGCCATTAAACTTGGTATCAACATCATAAAAAAGCAGCCATTCCTGTTCTGATTTTTATATTTCCTACCATCAGTAATACCAAAAGTCTTGCATATCTGTGGGGTGGGAGTTATACTACTGCCAGTACAAGACACTAATTTGGTGATTACACAAAATACATATTAAAATTTTTATGGATTTAAGATATAAATTTTTTTATATATTATACAGTATACATCAGCACAATCTTTTTTATTCTTAAGCATTATAAACAAGGCTATGGGATCCCAAAGTGGGCAAAGCATCTGGTAACAAAAATATTGTATAGACCTGAAGATGACTAACTTTTAGTCGAAACATGTAGCCTTGTTTATAGTGCTTAAGAATAAAAAAGATTGTGCTGATGTATACTGTATAATGTTAATTGAATTATAAACACATCGTGATACTCTCATTCAGAATTTTTTTATACATACTGGTGAAAAATGTAATCACAAATTTTATATAAAATATCTCTTTTACATAATATTTACAAACATGTGAAACTTTGACTTATACCAGCAAATTTGCTGCAACCACAATACATACCAGTGGAAATTACATAAATGGATCATTACATTTTCTGAATATTCATTTAGAGTTCTTGATAGCTAAACCATGTAAATTCAACCAATTCACATACTATTACACACAGTAATAGCAGTAGTGACCACCATGACATTGACAACAGTAGTTACAACAACAATCATCATTGTTATTGTCATCATCAACATTGTTTTTTGTTGTAAAAAATTTACCAAACAGTACTATCCCTATTTTAATGTATGTACCATGCATCTTGTACAGTTTATTATCCAGACCAACAAAACCACAACTTATACAGTATATTGTATATACAGCCACCATACAAACAACTTCCATGTGTCATAATTATTACTGTTTGACAGATTGTATTTTATCATTCAAAAATGATCACGTGAACATTTTAATCTACTAATTTTATTGAGCTGTAATTTTAATAATTTTGTAACTTTAGCGAAGTACAAGGTTAAGACTTCCTGAGGATAAAGCAGATGCATTGAAACATGTAGGAGTACTTATTATGTTTAAAATATTATTAATTTATATGTTGTGCATTTGTTGGTCCAGATATTAAACAGTATTGTAACTTTTAATAGGTTGTCCTGTAGTTGCCTAAATTATTTTCCTTATGAATACTTCATTCTTCTGAGATGCTATGCCATATTGATTGGTAAACAATTAGTGACACATTGCAGTAGACTGCTTGCAATTTCATGGTCTATCAGTCTAAGAATATTGAAAATTGGTGTAAATTTAAATATAGATATTGCCTGTAAGTGACAGCCAGGGATACTCATAAAGAAAATACAGTTCATGTTCTTTAAATTAAGTAACTGGTACTCACTTTGCATTGTTAATTACAGGTAGAACTGACTGCCACAGTTGGTCTGTGATATGTGGCATACCAGACAAAGAAATTCCCCAAAGTTGGTGACCATGGCGAGACAGGAACTTATGCAAGGCATCATCAGTTAGATTGTCCGAACTGTCCACATCCAGTGCTATAAGATTCTTAGGGTTACCTAGTTCCATGAAGGCTTTAAGCACCTACACACAAGCAATCATTACACATAAAGAACACAAAAAAAATTTACCTTCTTAGTATTATCAGACAATTCTTCAATCTGGACATAAATTCTACATTCCTCTCCAATAAGCCCAAAGTAATAAAAATAAAAATGGCATATTCTTCACTTGTATGTACAGTATGTAACAGTTTAAGCAGTAAAGTGATGGACCATAGACTCAATAACTAAGATTTGACTCCTGGCAGCTGTGTCAACATTCTTGTTTTCACAGCCATGGTTCTCTGCCCCACAGCCAAGCAACAGTGGGACTCCTTCCTAGGGACAGTCAGGATTACAGATGGTATAATGATTAGGCCGTGGGCTAGATAACTGAGGAATCACAGTTTGATTCTCAGCAAAGGCGAAAGATTTTTCTCTTCTTGACTGCACCAACATCAGTGTTAGAAACAGCCAGTCTCCTATTCAGTGAGTACCTGGGACACTACCCCAAGGTAGCAAGTTGACCACTCACCTACCAGTAGTGCCAAGGTTAAGAGTGAGTGGATCTATACATCTAATCCCCCCTTATACCTTGATAGCATCCACAGGGACAAATTTAATTTGAGGACAAATATCGCTGAAACATGAAAATGACACCTTACCTCCATCTACTACCAAAGTTAAGAATGCAAAGGATTTAACTTTTATGGCACCACTTTCAGGTGTTAGGTTTAGGAAAAACTTTAGTTTACCCTATAAAAGGAATTACTGTATTCAGTTAGTAAGTCCTTAACAGCATGCACTACTAATGTAGCAATAAGATGAGCTCTACCATCTTTTCTGTTCCAAACTTCAGAAATTTATGTTACCACCAACTTTCAACACAAAACTAGCAGTCACATTTATAATCTCATTAAGCAGTATGAAACAAGGGTGAATACCCACCTACCAGGCTGTACGGTGTCATATATCAGAAGATAATTCTAACAAATCATTGAATTAATCAAACTGCCAGACCTGCAACACACAGACTTCATGCACTACATTCACAAACACTGCATTAGACTCCATCAGTGTAATATACTCCTCGTTAGTAGTGTCATACCAACCAACCACCTGCTGGCAAGAATTCTAAAACACAGACTCCATATACAGATACAAATCTCAGTGGCAAAGCAAATGGAAGCAAAGCAACATGACAGCTGTTATTACCTTTGTACTACTTCCTCAGAATATCTATCAGTTTCAAATATTCACCAGCAGCTGGTTCGGTTAGTCTTCATGTTCTAAAGTTTATATGTCCAATACAGTTGATTGACGAATCCTATGTTACTATGTAACCTTATGGAAGAAATGAATGAATGAATGAATGAATGAATGAAAAAGTACAAGTGTTATACTGTACCAAACATTTGGTCTGCAAAAGTTACAGGCAAGTTATTAGTAACATTTTACCCATATTTCACTCATAAAAGCTCACTAATTGAAAAAAATTGATTAGTTTCACTTTTAATAGATCAACCTCACAAGAAGCTACTGTAATTTCTGAATTGCCAGGCTTCAATTTCTAAAATGGTCATTCAATTTGGTACTTCCATGAACATGATTAGCCTAATTAAATCGTGTTTAAACAAAACCTATGGCCAGTATATTTAAGTAAAGAGTCCAAAAGCATTTAATCATAGCCTATCAGTCAGTGTATTCATGTAAAGAATCATCCAAGGCATTTCCTATTCAGAATGATCTAAAAGAAGATTTTTTTTTTACATTGTGTTTAAATGTTTCCTTAGAATATATCCTTAGGAAGGTAACATGAAACCAGACATAACTGGAAATGAACAGGATATATTGGATCCTGGTCTGTCCCAGTGATATTAATTTACTAAGTGAAAAAATAAGCACTTCAAAAAAGAACAGCTCTAGTAGTCACTAGCACAGCGACTGGTCTAGAAGCAAACATGTTAATGTCTCATAATCAGACAGAAAATAAAATTACAATACAAAAACATGTTAAAAACACTGAAAATGTGGCACAATTAAGATTCTGTGAGTCCCACAATGAATCAAAACAGCATCAATGAAGAAATTAAGACCAGATTAACTACAGGAGAGCTTGCTAAAATTCAGTGCAGAATCTTTGTCTTCCCATCTGCTATCTAGGAACTGAGATATTGAAATAAAAAACTGTAATTTACTCATTGTTTTGTACATATATGTCAAATTTGGTCTGTCAGATCTATGGCAGAACACACTTCAAGGGTGCTTCACAAAAGAGTGTGGAGGATATTATATGAGCCTGGAGAAAGAACGTAATAGGAGGCTGGAGTAAACTTCATCATGAAAAGCAGTCAAATACAATACATAATTTGAACTTCTCATTAAATATTATTAAAATAATCCAATCAAACAGTATGAGATAAGCAGGGCATGTAGGTTGTATTGGGTAATATGATAGGAATTAATTATGTAAACTGTACTTATTTAGTTCATATAAATGCATGGATACTACACTATAAGCTATCCATAAAGAATAAGGAAAGTGAGCTAAATAACTATAGGCATAAAATAAACTACCTATATTAGAAAACTATAAAGTATAGATGGCAAATACATTGTAATGAATTTTTGTATGATTTATAAAATAAATCCAGTCACATGTAAATTTTTTCAGTAGCTGGCAATACAAGGTTTAATCCCCATATTAATATCAAAGTAACAGCAGGCACATAACACTGACAGTCTTGATTAAGGAGACACTAAAGGTATGTTATACATCATTCTTCATTCTGACAACAGGCACTCACTGAGTCATTGAAACCATTAAGTTGACCTGCTGATAAGAATCGCAGGTTGGGAATCCGTGTCAGCAGGTCAATAAGACATTCTGTACTTAGATCTGTTGCAGTGATGTCCAGCTCTTGAAGTGCTGTCTTCTCCCATTCTACCTGCATTACATGCTCGCTGACAAGATCTGTAACAGAAACACAGAACGGAAATTTCAGTGAAATTCAGAATCTTGGGCTTCCTACAGCTGTGGTGCTGAAGATTCAGATCTTCCGGGAAGTTACACCATTACTCTTTAACACAGTGTATGATCAAGGTTTGTAGATGAAATTCAGCTACTAATCATGTTACTATAAAATATGAAACTCATGATAAGGCCGATACAAAACAAAATAAAATAACACCTATATAATACTATTTTTCACTATACATTTGTATTTAAACTGCCTATCTACCATTATGGAATGATACTTCAAAAGATACTACTAGTTTCTACATCACATAGCCGACATTTACGATTTCAATCCTTTTATATACACAAGTTTTTAATAATTTTACTTGAACTTGCGATTTTTAAAGAAATTCCATACATTCACCTTGATTTTTCAGACATTCACAAATGAATAGATGGATTGAAGTGTCATGTCATGAGTATTTGCACACGAGAGTGCTATGAAATATTCGCCAGTATGTGACATGTTACATATTAATGTCCCACGCAATTTTCTCAAGATGCAAGAACTACATCCGGAGAGTAGCTATTACCCCATGAATAACAGATGCGACTGAAATCTTATTCTTCACAGACACACAGACAGAAATAATGCAGTGTATCTTCAATGATGCTGAAGTTTCAGAAAGTTCAGAAACTACTGTTTTTAATAAGCAAATCACTGCTACTTACGTGTCTGATTCATCAGAAGGCACCTCAGTCGTCTACTCCTCTGCAGTAATGTCTTTAGACTTGATCCAGTAACTTTAGAACAGTAGTTCACTGCCAGACATTCCAGCTGTCAAGGCACAATGTTTAATCATTAAGCTAAACACATGTAATATTATGGACACAAGGTTTCATATATACTCTGAATTTATTCTGAACTCTTCAGTCTTCTCTATGTTGTTGGTCATTTTCACTGACAAGTGTTCATTTTTCTTGAACGTATTTCCCGATCTCAGGCAGCTGCCTTTCTATATGCCTTCAAAAAATGTGTGATCACCTATTATGTTCAACAAGTCCATTTGTTAATCTGAACGAAATTACTCCACTCAGTGAGGTGCTTCAAATTTTTCCCCACTATCTCCAGGCAAATGTTAACAGCACCCCTGTGAAAGGCTTCCAATGTAGATTTCACCTTGATTCAGTTTAGAAATTAAGGTTTTCATATTTTTACCTGAATACAGTTGGAACTGAAGGCCTCAATATGACTATCATCTACAAAGTTGATGCCATATAGGTTGATAACTCTGAGGTTAGGAGTTGCAGACTTCAGTTTGTGCACATTAATGACTTCATAAATTTCTTCTTCCTCCTCCTCTACCTTTTCATATGTACCTGTAAAAAAGTATGAATTTAAATACATGTGTCACTTATATATACAGTTATGTTTACTAAAACTTGTTTGATGTAGCCAGAGTCATGGCAAGATGTTCATTTGACATGCCTAGGCACTGTTCGGGTGGTGGGAGATGACAGCTGTTCAGTGTGTACTGCTATACATTCGTGTAAGTATCAAACACCCACATATTTTTTAAAAATTTCAGTTTATTTTATAAATCTACTTAATTGGTAATTTTGACGACAGCTAGTGTGGAGGGTAAAGCGTAAAGGTATAGTTATCATAATAAATGCCATGATGGCATATAGAAGTAGCATGGTTAGAACTCCACTCATTCTTAACCTTGGTTCTAGATGGAGCTGAGTGTTCACCCTCATGAGTCAGCCACTTTACCCTGGGAACCGAATCTCCAGTACCCACTGAATAGGATGCTGGGTGGGCCCTGCAGCTGGTCTGGACGTTTTGTGGAAGAGAATAAATCCCTTGCGTCTTCTGGGATTTGAACTCCAGACTGTCTAGCAGGAAGCCTAATTACTATATTGACTACACTAAAATGGCTCCAGTCTGAGGGGAGGCAAAATGTAAGGAAAGAAAGGAAAAATAAAGTAAGTCTAACTCAGTTATAGCGTCACTGAAGAACCAAAAAAATTGTGTTGTTATAAACAAATGTCACTCCAAGTGAAGGAAAAATATTTCAGTACAAAATGCAGCCCTGCACGCATATTACAACTACTTAATGTCAAAGATATGACCTATTCTAAATCTAAATTACAAATAAAGTTGAGAAATAAAAATTAGTCTTCTACACATTTAAATTTCCATACAGGTTTACTCTAAACAATGCATTAATTTAAAATTAACATTTAAGGAAAAACAAAAGTTATCACGAGAAGAGGACCAGTCATTGGTAAAACGTCACTCTCTCTCTTACACGAGTTAAGCGTCACCTCATCAACGTCACTTCATTCAGGCTTTCAAGTGACATTATTCTCAAAGACACTATGAATAGTAGGTTATTGCCTCTGTATTGTGAAAATAACATGCCATAATCCTTAATAATGGCAGGAGAGAGGACATCACATAAAATGCAACTGTGATTTTCTGGTCAGCTTCTAAAAATGTGAACTACCAAAAATACCAACAGTTACGATCAGTAGCTGTATACCAAACATGTCTGTAACTTTCCATCCAGCTGTCTTTTGGCAGTCGACAATGTTTACCACAATATTAAGTTTCATTTGGTGCCAACCTACAGCTCTGACAAACAGGAAATGAATGAATGCCTTTACACACACAATTTATACTTTATCAAAAACTTATAAACCTTCCTTCACGACATTCAAGATATTCATTTGGCACAACACGGACAGTCAGGTATCCAGGTACCTAATTATATGATCAAAGAGGATAGAATATCAGAGTGTAATGAAGTAAGGAGGCACAAGGAAGAATATCTTGTGACGCAGCTTATAATCAAGATGTCAGAGGGAATGTATGTGTTCACAATAACATATGTGATAATGACCTACTGCCAGTTGTCATTGGAAAAGTGATGTGAGAATAAATGAGTAATGCTGGTTTACTTAACAGGAATCTGGTCTTCTAACTTTACTTTATGAAAAGTATAATTTTATCTGAGCAGTGCAAGAATGTAACAAGAAATATGCATCACTTATATCTCCACTATCCCATAACTCTGTCATGCACGTAGCAAAATATACTAAACAGATTACAACAACCAATGAAAAAGAGTGCTAAAAGGTCCTTTTTACAAAGAATATTGCTCTTCCTAACATCCCTCCCACTACAAAATCAAACAAGACTATTGTTCTACTCATCCATAAACTTTAAAAATATGTCTTTTCTCCTACACCTCGTACATATTATGCCTTTCCCACAAAACGAATTTCGTATTCATTAGATTAAGTCTCATTTTTATAGACCAGGGTTCTGTGGTATACCCATTATATCTGGTATAGAGAACATGACATATAACTGAAGATGAGATAAAAATATTGGTATGACCTTTACATCTGCTGTAAAAGAAGGTATTTAAGATACCCAAGTCACTGTGATACAAACATTGCATACCATACAGATAAAATGTATTACAGTGATTAGGGCAATTTTCTTTTATTCCAGTTCTATGTTTTTGATTTAATTCTTTGACGTGTGGCCACATATGTTTAAATCAACTCAGCACCACTCATTGATACAAAAAACCACATTACATATTTTCATTTATTTAAACAAAATGATTTCTTATTTCCACACTGTAGTCCAGTTGGATCAGTAATGGGCAATTATGCCTGTGAGCTGGATTTGACATTGAATATAACAGTGACTGCCCTGTGAAAGAATGGCCTATGCCATATACTTGCACAAGAACTAGAGTATGTAAGTTATACCAACAAATGTGGTCAGATAATATTCTCAAACAGTGCCCATGAAAGTGTTGTGATCCCAAGAGCATCTACATATACAAACAACCCATAAGTTATTAAAAACCTGTATTAACTTAAATCAATTCTAAAGAGTGTGCACAATGATAAGTTGCAATGCATGTTACTGAGTTATTGGATCATGATATTATGAACGGAGAAAAATGCTGGAGAAAATGTATGTTTTCATCTTCGGCTGCTAAGGTGGAAAAATATATATCAACCTGTCATACACAACTGAACACAGGCCTCCCCACCTGAGGATAACACAAAATCCGGCATCCAAAAGGTGTTCTGTTCAAAAAAATTACACAAGAGGCAAAGTCGAAAACCTCACTAATACTAATTATACCTCTGTTTCCTATAAATATTTTAATACTTGCTTTTATTTCTGACACTTAGATAACATATATTATGCTACATCAGCACAGAATAAATTTAGGAATGCTTAAATTAAAAATCTCACCTTTTAACCACTTTCTTGTGGACTTAATAAAGAGATGACTACACTCATATTTCTAACTGATTAGTTCATTATTACAGTCACACAAGTCTTTCTTCATGGATAATAAATGAACTTACAGCAAGTTCCTCATGCATAAACAAAGGACTAAGTACCTATCAAATGTAGAATTTCCAGCCCATTGATGAAGTTATATATTTTTCTCATGAAACCCTCCATGAAAATGACCTCTGACAGACAAATACACATGTACCTCAGCTTGGTTGGAAATGCCTAGAAAACACAAACAACATACATCAGAATGAATGAATGTGTGCTACTGCTACTACCACCAGCGCCAATGCTGCAGATATTTCAGATTACCAGATGGTACCTATACTGATCTAAGTACTTACAGGGAATTTATGTTACTTCTCTTATACTTGAGTGGCACAAATACTCAGAGTGGTACTCCATTTTGATATCTCCTTTACTTGCTGGGTCAGGGTCATTAGGGTTCTCATCCATGTTCTCTGGAGTCCTCATACACACACACACACACACATATATATATATATATATATATATATATATATATATACTCATTAACTATATGTGGCCTGTTCAAAAAGAATCTGACCTTTTGCCGGATAAAAATACATTTACACGCCTGGAGGTCTGCAATACTAATCCCATTCGAAGTAGTCTCCTTGTGACTGAACACACTTCTCCCAGTGGTTCCGCCATTGTTCGAAGCATTTCTGGAATGCCTCTTTGCGAATGGACTACAGCTTGGCCGTCGTGTTCCGTATAATGTCGTCTCGTTTCTCAAATCGAGTCCCTTTCAGCTGCGTTTTCAGTCAAAAATCGCAAGGAACCATGTCAGGAGAGTAGGGAGCCTGTCGAACCACAGGAATGTTGTGTCTGGCCAAGAAAGTTTGAATCAGTTGCGAGGAATGAGCTGGTGCGTTATCACGATGCAGATGCCACGTTCCCGCTGCCCACAGGTCCGGTCTCTTGTGCCGCACAGCATCACGAAAGCGACGAAGGACTTCCAGGTAGTATTCTTTGTTAATGTTTTGGCCTTGTGGTGCGTACTCGTGATGTACCACCCCACGGGAGTCAAAGAAAACGGTCAATATCACTTTGACGTTGCTCCGCACTTGCCTGGCCTTTTTGGCCTCTGGGATGATGAATGTTTCCACTGTGGCGACTGCGCCTTGGTTTCCGGGTCGTAACCGTAAACCCACGACTCATCACCAGTGGTCACGATGTTCAGGAATTCGGGGTCGCTGTTTGCGTAGTCCAGCATGTCCTGCGAGACTTCCAGACAGAGTTGCTTCTGCTCCATCGTTAGCAGCTTCGGCACGAATTTCGCGGACACTCTCCGCATGGCCAAATCATCGGTCAAAACGGAATGTACCGAAACAATACTTATTCCCACCTCCTCCGCAAGTTTTCGGACGGTGACACGACGGTCCTGCATGACCAAAGTCCGCACTTGGTCAATGAGCTCGTCATTTCGGCTTGTTGAGGGCCCACCGGAACGAGCGTCGCTCTCCACCGACGTGCGGCTATCTTTGAATCGGTTGTACCACTTCTTAATTTGTGTGATGCCCATGGTATCGTCGCCGAAAACCCGCTGAATCTTCCGAATGGTTTCCATTTGGCTATCGCCAAACTTCTGGCAAATTTTGATGCAATACCGCTGCCCGAGCCTTTCCGTCATTTTCGCAGAAAATAACAATGCGACGCGCGCTGCGTAAACACTCACTCACAAGCTGGCTGCACGCAACTGACGCTGTCTGCTGGCGGGAAAAAAATTCACGTATGCGCGTGAAGGTACCCTCCACCTCCCTACCACAGCACACCACCCTGCTTCATTAGTTTCCGCGGGGGGGGGGGGATCACATTCGATGCTTCTTGAACAGGCCACGTATACCAAACCAGTTACAACAAATTCGACAATCCTGATGCCTGCATGTAAAACATGGGTTAGTGAACCAATATGAACAAACAATAAATTCACCCTTCTTTCAATGCAGACCCCTCACATTAATAAACAACAAAATTTTGTGATGTGATCTGGGAACTGTTAACATGGACAACAAAAGATGTGACATATTTAATAAGACTGAATAAACACTGCCCACTAGATGCATGCCGTGTTTGCGCTATGTGCATGTGTATTTACTGCGTAGTGTAGACTAGACGCTGCTGTGCTTCTGTACTCGTTTGTGCTGCTCTTCACAAAAATCACATTACAAAGCAGTTTTCGACCTCACCCACAGCAATATTCATTATCATTCACTCTACATACTCACCTGCATCTCACTGAAGTCATGCAACTGCATGGCTGTGGAAAAATCAAGTAACATGTGTGTCAGGTTTGGGCACTTGTTGGCAAGCTCATGCAGTACAGTGTGTGTGATGAGCTCAATGGGCAGTTCAATGTAGCGCAGAGAAGGTCCAAACCTAATACTGGAACAAGGGCACAAAATGTACGAATCAGAACACTGTATCTCTGAGAAGTCAACATAATGTCATCTCATTGTTATACTTATAAATTAATTGTTACTGTTTACACATTTAGTGCTACAGGATAACACATGTATTATAATCAACATGTTCTCATATGTTTGCCTGGGAGGCTCATTTGTGCAAATGCCAAAAAATTACAGAAATGAATTAATAAATATAGCCTGTTAATATTTTGGACTGCTTGACCATGAAGGTGAAGGCATTACAGTCTCTCCAATGATGGTAACTACTGACACAGTGTAGTATCCAAGAAGAATTGATTCTTCAGCAACACCAGAATGAGAACCTCGATTTTCGCATCACATTCATTCAGTTTGACCTTTGTTTCTAAATGTTGGTATTTATATAATATAATACTATATAATGAACGTCGGCACAATCACTTTATTATTTAAGGTAATACCAGGCTACATGTTTCGACTAGACTTAGTCATCCCCAGGCCTATATTAACATTTGTGTTACCAGATACTGTGCACACTTTGGGATCCCATCGTGTTTACATTTGTAGAATATATCTAGTTAAAACATTTGTTTTTATTTGTTCATATATTCACTTATTTGTCCCTCTATTATAACTATTTACTTACTCACTTATTCACATGCACTCCATTTATTTATTTCATGTATTATTTGTTGAGACAAAAACAGTGCTTCACCCACTAGCATCAGGTTCTGGCAGTACTCAGACCTTTAAATTAATTTAACAATGCCCATTACTCAAATTACTATCCTTAGCAATATCTGTAAGGGTAGCATGTTCTCCACCTTTCATCCTAGTATTATAGTTCTAATTTATTTCCCCAATTACGTCTAACTTTATACAACAATTTTCCTAGTTGTTTCAATTCTGAAATCTTCATGCAACTTATTAGTTTCTTATATGCTACCTCGTCATTTATAAAGGGCCACATCCTGTTCAGAAATGGCTCTCACTACATACGTGTTTACATTCAGTTCAGAAGTATGCAAATGGCATTCACCTGTTCAGAGCATAGGAGATAGCTTAATACTATTACACATCCGTGTTTACAATTCTATCAGCATTCAGGGAAACAGTTAATGAACTACATTACATGCAACTAACCTAATGAGCCCCAGCAGAAACTCAAGTGATCCAACATGCAGTCCAGAGATTTCAGGACGTAAAGAAACATCCCTCCAAAGACGTGTGTCATAAGCAATCACTCTCCATTTTTTGCAGACACGTGCTACACGGCAGATCTCTCGGTGAGACAAATATGAAAAGATATTGAGCAGCACTTTGTCTGGCAACTTCTCGATTGTCTGCAAGATAAAACATTTCGATCACATTTGTCTTATGCAACAGGTAATAAATTCTTGCTGATGGGTGAAAGAAGGAATGTTAAGGCAAGAGGGGCACATGTCAAAAGAGTAGCTGCAGGGAGAAGGGTAACATTTGCTGTCTCCCCAATATTGTGCAAACAAAGTGTGTTTCAACCCAAAAACCGAAGCCTGTTGTAGGACAGTGTTATGACCAATAAAATTAATTTTAATATTATCTTCCATTATATTCCCTGGTTTCTGAAGGGACTTCTTTCCACAGACTTTCTCAACAAAAATTGGACACACTGAAAAATGCATCAGACATAAAAGTTCAAACAAAGAAAATAATTTTATCAACAAAATCCATATTCTGCATTTCATTTGTGGTTGTCTTCTAAAATCAAACTTAAATGTTTCTGGGCACACTTCCACATTGTATTTAATGTTGCTGCTTTTCCTTTATCAGTAGAATAGACATTCCATGAAATATTTTTGGGCATATTCATTCAATATCTGCAACCTCTTACTAAAAAAGCTTGAACAAAGAAAGTAAAACCTCTCTAAATTATACCAAAACAAACAGTTTGCACATATGCTCACACAATGGTGTTGTCATACCTTACAATACGCAATATTATAATATTTCTGAGTTAATTTTCTGTAAGAAGAGGCAGGCCTGTTTGTTCAGTTTGAGTGAGGAAGTAGAATTAATTTAAATTAAAATGACAGACAGGTTACTGTTTAAGAACTGTGAATATGATGGTGAAGATCTAATGTATGAATAAAACAGGACTATATAACATAAATGGAATACTGAAACACACTTCTGTAGTTGTTGTGCAGAAGAATCAAAGGTGACAAGTCACTAAAATCAGAAATAAAAATTATAACACTAGCAGAAAAATGTGAATTCAGATAATTTTATACGATAATTTTTATCTTGTAAGACCCACTGAAAATTCAATGGAAATTCTCATTATATGCTACATAAAGTGTAAAGCTTACAAATTCTACATGATCTATATCCTTGCTCATCCATCCCAGTCACACCACACAAGCAAGCATGCATTCATGCACACACTAATAACCCAAAGGAATTATTGCACATCATAAATATGTCATTGATTTAACTGATAAATGTACTAACTCAATGGTATTGAACAGCAGTGCATTATTATCTTATTCACATTATCTCTCTGCTTAATCAGATCAGAACCTAATCCAATCTCATCTGCTGTACCTGGAAGGGACAACTCTCTTCTTATAATTTTCATCTATACAGTGCTGTCTCACTGCTTTTACTTTTGCTTAGTGAAAGACTAAGTTACTGCCAAACATATGAAAGTGAGAGATCAATAATTTTTAGTCCCTCATGCACAGTATTACCAATAATGAAGTTATGTCTCCTGTACAGAGGCTGCAGAAACAAAGAGGGTGACAACGTAACTTTTTTCTTATGTTTATTGGACCGTGCATCATCTTGATAGTTGAGTAAAGAGAGACCAACTTGATGTCACTTGCTTTATTATTTCTTTACTTAGTGCTCAACATGTTTCGGATGTTAATACATCTATCCTCAGGAGCTTGCGACTTATGTGCTGAGTTATTTCATGGGTTGCATTGATCTGGTTTGATGTG
>Ga0123355_10006013_pt1 | contig 17893 bp, 10 predicted proteins | sample TergutEmb28metaG_3_FD_89872 | JGI IMG/M metagenome (GOLD analysis project Ga0123355, IMG submission 89872) | Embiratermes neotenicus P1 segment gut microbial communities from Petit-Saut dam, French Guiana - Emb289 P1 | ecosystem: Host-associated > Arthropoda: Insects > Digestive system > Gut ... | reverse complement strand
TCAGTAACCAAATTAGTCAATCATACAGATTGTTTGATATTGATCATTTCATTCATTTATATATGATTTGAGTATTACCTGAAGACCACTAAACTGTCACGTGACTGTTATTATGTATGTCTACTGTGACACAGTTCCTTTTGACAGAAATTTCACGTATAATCTAAAAATTCGACCTAAACATTTATTACGTAAAAATTTCTAGTTATCACTTCATACCACCAATTTTTTCAATTTAAATATAACTAACCTAATGAATAAATATAATTTGAACATACATCTGTTGCTGCCTCCGAATATAACCGTATTCTAATCAGTTATATCGAAACTGTAACCTGTACTTTTATACATACTGCGTTTTCTGCCTGTTAAAAAACACTTGGATTAAAAATCGTTTTATTTTGAAATAGATATCAAAATTGTCTTATCTAACATGACCAGAACAAAAAGGGCGTAAGAGCGGTCTTATAGAATAAACCACAAATCAAAAAAATTATCAATTTTCTTTTTTAATAATAAGCGGATCATTTTTTATATTTTGCCATTTTACGTGTGTTTGCGATATTTCAGAACACGTCTGTCCTGTGGTTAATTGAAGATAATTTGTTTTTGAGTCACCTTATAGTACAGGACGAAAACTGCTCTCATTATCTTCCTATGATTGGCGTTATGTATTAACTGATATTGCACACAGTAATGCGATTATATTAATGGGAACCAGCAATAAATTGTAATTCACGGGTACAAATAGATGAAATGAATCCGCAAATTTGCTTGATCGCACAATATTTCCTTTAAAATTGTTACTTCCCCAACTGCCCAATATACTTCCCCCGCAGTTAATGGATTTCTAATTCTTATTATTGTTTTAATGAACCGAGTCATACATAAGCGCTTTGACACATTTATCCTCTTAAAAAAGCCCGTCTTTCTGTTACATTAAACATTTTCCCTTATGCTACTTCAAGACAGAGGCTATTTAACTTTTACATATCAGTTTATTCCGCATTCTTCCATATTTTACTGTCTTCCTTCATAAGGCCCACTTATGTTAGTAGGATGAAATTTTTTCGAATTGCATAAATAATTATCCCCATTAAACATATTTTTTCACACAAAATTAATAAAATTGTAACTAATATTTTCTTATGGACTACCAATAATCTGATGAGGCATTCTGCTACTCCGACTAGCAGAATATCAAGCTGACTCTTGTATACTGTTTACCTGAGCAGAACTTTAAAGATTTTTTAAAACCAGCTGTTCATGCCCTGATCATAATCAGTAAAACACCTGTGTATATCTGCGTTCCGAAACACGCACCGTTCCCCCTCACACACACTACCATTTCGCTCAATCCGTTTGTCTAGGGCATTTTGCGTAATTCAAATGTAGGTACCCAAATGTCCTATTCAGTTAACCTACTATCTGTTGACACCTAGTAGAATGAACAAATTATTACTGTCTAATGACGCCATATGTTGATAATATCGATGTTTCCCGAAACAGTCCTTCGAAAGTGCAATATCGTGATAAATTCTGAAAAACATTGAGGAAAATGCAGAAGAGAATTTTATTATAAATGACAGTTTTATATAGAAAGTTCAAAAGAATTTGTAACATATTTAGTAGGCACATAGCTACACATGGCTTGCAATATGTAAGAGCAATATACAAAGCCTCACAATGGACCAAATGTTAAAGAATAGACCTGATGGAAGTAAAGAAAAAGGTGCTATTTAAGAGTATTTAAGAAGAAACACCTTGAAAATTATTGAAAATGAAAATAAATATTAAAACAACTTATAAACAACTGGTTACAAAAAATCTGAAAAATGAAATGTGTTTCAAAATATGAAAGTTAGGAGCGCCCGAAACAATCATTTTTGAATTTGGAAATAAGAAGTTAGTTTATAATAAAGCAAGCAGTATTACTATTTCTTGAAAATAAAAAGCCATTATTCTTAAACTTATATTTACTGAAGATATGCGTATAATTACCCTATTGAAAATTGTCCTTAAAATTTAAAATTTTGCCACATTTCACAAAGTTTGTGACAGGAACTTCAAGATTTGCCTTTCACTTCTTTGTCACTGGTTACATCTAAACTCTCCGACCGGTGCATGCTCCCAGTTGCACCAATTATTGATTAATTTATATGTTAGGAATACTGTTACCATGTAATTTCCAAGATCAGTTGTAATTGTCACAGTTCCACAGTCGTAACGTCTAAATTAACAATTGAGAAAGGGAGAGCGAATTCAGGCAGGTTTGTTGGTAACTACTGTGTGTAAAGTGCGCAGTTCTAATACCAGCTGCAACAGATTGTGAAACTGTTGGCAGAGAAAGACAAATTATCATAATTTTTGCAAGTTCAAATGCATAATAAACGTGAGATAAATGTCAGATCTTCCCAAAAGTTTTAGAGAGAAAAATAATTGAGATTTATCTTCTCAGGCAGTTGCACGAATGAAATGTCATCAAATAACTGTCTGGCAAATGGCTGAATATTGTAATTCCGACTGCCTCTTTTCAGACTTCGTTGTAGCCAAATTTTTATTCCCTGCTGTAGAAACCACCTTCAGACGAAGTATATTTTACATTGTCATTTACCCAAATAGATCGCAGGAGGACATTATAAAAGGAAAAATGACATTTGTCTGTATTCTGAAAGGCATAGAAAATATAGGCACTTGACTGTCAGGACTGAAGTTAGAGCACGTGTGAAAATTAGGGAAACATAAGTTTTATTTATATATAATGTGTCGTTTTTATTTGCAAACAAAATAAACCACTTTTCTTAAATTACTGGAATTTCGTACCTCAAGCCTATGTACTCAGTAAAAGTGTATGTTTATATCATTCTTTCAAATCTTCGTTTAAATTATCGATAGACTTAATTCGTATGAAATGAATTTATATAGAATAATTTTAAGTAAAAGATTCATTTGCATATTGATAAACTATTGAATAAAATAATTTCATTTTTCGAAATTTGTAATTATCTTTCGAATATTTTTGTATAAAGCGTAATATAACGAATTACGTTTTGCTGTGGCTCAATCCCTAAGGACTTCCGCTGTGCTGTGGCTCAATCCCTAAGGACTTCCACTGTGCTGTGGATCAATCCATAATAAATCCCACTATGCTGTGGCTCAATCCATAACAAATTTTGAGTAGCGAAAATTTGTTTTCGATAAAAATTTACGTTCTGTAATAGATTTATTTGGTTGAGAATATAAGTTATTTTGGACTAAAGGTTTATAATATTATTTGTGTATTTAGATCTATTTTCCAAAAAATGCAAGAAAGACACAGTGCATCGAATTTTGTGTTTTTCCCTTCAATTTTGCTAAATTCAATGAATTTTTCAGAAAACTTTTCAGCTTGTGATTTAATATAAAATAATATTTTATAGCAAGAGAGTCCACTGATAACAGTATGTTCCATTCGCATTGCATACTGTCCAAAGAAAGGCTATAATCAAACTTCAAACGTAAATAATTATTATTTTTTAAATGTACGAAAAAAAAATAACAATTAATTGACTATATTATTATAATGCTCTATTTTTTTCGACACTATAGTGCCTTCATAAGCGAGCTCGTAGTTTGTCCCTTGTTAAGTTAAATAAATATACAAATGCTGTCGTTGGCAATACAAATTCACACTTCACGTGTATTTAAAATCTTTAAAATATTAAAATTCTACAAGTTATAATAAAATGTCTAGAATTTGTTTGTTGCAGTTTATTTGCTGTATTGTGTGGTGACCATATATAGAATATGTAATAAATATGGACTATATTTTGATGTTTTTGTACTGGCCGTGTATGTACTGTCTGTGTTTGTGTGTGTGTGTGTGTGTGTGGAGCTGTGTTTTAATATTTTAATAATTTAAATGTTACGTGAAATTTTAAATTGAATTATCAAAGACTGCATTGACATATTCATGTAATTTAGCAAGGTACTAACAACGATCTCCCTGAGGATGATACAATGGAGTCGAAACATGAAGAAGCAGCATAATAATTCACAATTAGTTGTGTATTTGTTGGTTCAGTGTTCAAAAAATTTATTATCACCTATTCAGTATATGTGACAAGTACATATTTTTCACTGCAGATTGTTCGCTCTAACGCGCCTCAATATTTCATAGAATTTGTGTTGTGTGTCTTGCGCATATTATGTGATGTGTAGGTTACGATTTCTGTCATGGGCCGATCGTTCTTTCATAGGAGTGTGTGTGTGCAAATGTGTGTCTAAGCTTGAGTGTCAAATTGTGTGAATCAAATTCTGTGTCTCCAGTTTTGTGTGTGGGTGTGAGTAATTGTGTCTAAATATACAATGCAGAAACTCAACAATGAAGTGACGTATACTTAAAGTTGGCTGCAGATTGACAGAATAAAACTGATAAATTTGTTACAATTTACACAGATTTATTTTTATTTAATAGCTTATTTAACAAAAATCGTTTAATATTTCAAGAATAAAAGAAGAACTTGATATCAATTGCTATTTTATTTCACTATTTATGTACTCTAAATGTTTCGGACATTAATATATCCGTCATCAGGAGCTTGCGAGTGTGCTGTTGAATTATCACATCCGTCGTTTTGTTCTCGGTTCGTTGTCAGTTGGAGATTTGGTGCGGCTGGATTTGAATATTTTCCGTGTTGCAGGCTGAAGCCTGCAACACGGACATTTTGAGTACATAAGAAGTGAAACAAAATAAAAAGTGACATCAAGTTGGTCTTTAAATCTTCAGCTATTACAATGATGCACGGTCTAATAAACATAAGATCTTTTATTCTCTAAACGCATTAATTTTTCAACTTAAATAATGTGTTCTTTCTTCTATATTATAAATTTATGCGCGAAGAAATTCTCACATTGATTTTTAACGGTAAAATGTACCTTAATACAATCACTTCTGTATATTAGAAAATTTTCAAAAGTGAAAATTAGGCGTCATCATAAGATGGATGCTTATATAAATATGTGCTTGATATATCTTCATAATACTAAAATGAAATATTACAGATTATAAATTATTGTGTGTGACTTCCCATATGTGCCGCTACGTGTCAGTTCCCATCTGTTCAACATCTTTTGTAGCGTTATGGTGGGCACTGGTGAAGTGCGGCTAGCATACATTGTAGCTTCTGAGGTTTCAGGTACTCACTGAAGGGAATGTAATTTAATTACAGTCTTTTGGGATGTGACGTAGCACACGTTTGTAGGTAGGGCAGAACAGCGTTACGGATGAAAATGCTTGCCTTTAATTTCAGAGGTACATGGAATTCTTAATTTTTAATGTCGGAAGGAGAACTTCGGAAATGAATTACAAGCACACAAACGTCACGTTCTGTTGTGAAATACATTTTTATTTAGTGTAAGACATTGAAACAATTAAGGAAATGACAACATTTAATTTGGTGTGGAAGTTGTCATGAAATATGTTGAAATAATCTATACATATTTTAAATGGTTATCACATTCAATACAAAAGCATTTTTCTTAAGGATGTATTTTATTTTTAGTAAAATGAAATATAATTATATGTTTTATAATAAGTATAAAATATAATACTTATTTTACAATAATATTGCCACGATGTTCTTAATTAAAATCATAAGTTCTCATGTTGTTTTAAAGTATTTAAAAGAGGAAAAAAGTCATAAATATTTCGAAAAATTTTGCTCAATTAGACAGATTAAATATAACGTCCTTTAAAATACAATTGTGTTCAGAATGATATTAATTTCATTCATTCATATCACCAAAACCAAACGTAGCGATTGGAAAAACTGTTACAAGAAATACAGAGCTTACCGCTGTAATGGCAGCACTGGAATTACGAACTACACAAGCGTTAGAGTGGCAAACACTTTACACGAAATTTCTGAGGCTGTCTAAGAAATATATCTGAAATGAAACACTATATATTTCCTGTAGAACATTTCAAATTATTATTTATGAACCAACAGAACATTTGTCAAACCATAATATTTGCGATAAAGAGCGTCGTTAACACAATAAGGAAATAGGTTCAAATATGGCACAAAACAAACCATTCACATTTACGTTAGAGTGTAATTCAATTACAGGTACATTGCTATCACTGAGTGCTAAATGTCTGAGATGCAAGTGAGAACATCGGCAACACAAAGAAATCGAAAATCAGTCTGCTAACTGAACTTAAGTAACGATCAAATTACAAATAAGGAAATTCTTTGCAAAATTCCGGAGAAGAAACGTGCGAAAATACAGGCTTAACAAAGTGATAATTCATTGAGGGAAACCCTTAAATTCATACAGCCGTGGATAACACTGGATTGTTTTACATGCTACACACAAGCGGCTTTGTTACTTGTTTTTATACTCAAATAGTCTAATTCCAAAAATGAATAAATTCGAAGGAAACAAATTCCAAGCCAATGAAAATCACTCTCCAATCCCAAGTTAAATTACTATCCAAAATGTTAAACCGAAATTTGTAAATAATAGCGATAATAAATAACTGAAAAAAATAAAATTCTTCAGTTTATCTCCGAGATGTAGAATGATTTAGAAAAGGATTCAACAGGTTTCCGTTCCTTCGCTGTTAAGGTATTGCCGGTTCACTCCATAGAAGCTGGTAAATGAAATCGCTGGCTAGTTGTGGGTGACGTAGTCCTGTGTAAATAATGTCATAAGTCAAAATTACGATCCGGTCCACACATTATCAGCTCTCTACGTTTTGCTTAATATGCGATTGTACAACAATTAGAAAATAAAACAGAGGGAACTTACACACCAAACCATTAAAAGGAAATAGAATGCAGGTTGCATATAATAGAGGTTGAAGCTGTAATATTCATCAAGTGGGTTTACGACACCAATTAACTGGGATCTAACTTTTGCAAGTGCTGTGTCAGTGATATCCAGAAGTTGTAAAATCAACTATTCGACCAATAATTTCATTAACCCGCCTCAACAGTGGGCCTCCATTAAACATAACAATTCTTAGGCCGTTGTGATAAACTACCCCGTCTTCTAACCTGCACACCAAGGGTTCAGAGTATTCACCCAATAGGTTACTAACAGCTTATTTAAATTCACCCGAAAGATCATCGAACAAAATTGAAACATTTTTATGGTATATAGCCCAGTACAAACAGTTCAAATACGATTTGCAATTCGCAAGATTTTACTCTATTATTGATATTTCGGTTCCGTCACAATCCTCGAAATTGAAATTGTACTTTTCTAGGTAGAAAAACTTAATACCAGAGGCTAACAGTTCATCCACGTTTTGAATTGGTGTTTTGTAGCCGGAGTCAATAAGAAACGTGAGAAATTCCTGGAACGCTGTGCTGAAGGCCAGACAGAAACACACCCAGGCGAGGAACAGCGAACGTAGTGATGAGGCACGTGGCATTGTTGACACTGACACCCCTAGAATGACAGCACAGACGTTGGTTAACGAAACTGTCAGGGTCTTGTACCCTTGCCACTCCGACATGCAACTGTATCTACCAACAATTGTAGTCGAAATGGCCGCATTCACAATCGATATGATCAGAAGTAACCGCAATTCCACAGACAGTGTTCTAATGATGCTGGTCCATCTGTGATATTTGTCAGGACACGATATATACCAGCGGTAACTCATGAAGTAGTAGGAATTTGTGAAGTCCAAATATGGGTCAGCCAAAATATGTGATCCCAAAAACCTAAGACAATAAAAGATTCCTCTGCAATCATAGCCCTAGTTAAATTATAGGTCAAACCTTCTTCAATTTCAAAATCTTCTGGTGTAGGAACATGAACAAACGTCATGTTGATCTTTTTCAAAACTATCGTCAGTAAATCCATCTCAAGGCCATCTATTTCTATGAAATAACTCCCATATGAATTCTTGTAATAAGAATAACGCGTAGCAGAAAGACTACCAGTTTTCCTTGAAACTGCTTTCATAGGACATCCGTTGAGACTGTTACTGACCTTCCGTGGAAATAAGTCGGTGTTCTTGGTGAAGTTCCCGTGTGCAGAAGTAACCCAACTGTCCAGTATTGTGATATCATTCACCTGAGTACAAACCTCTGAACTCTGATATGGAAACCAAGTGTAAACACTCAATTTCTTGCTTGTGTCAACATCATTAAAGTTTATTGGTCCGCTGTGTTCTTTTTCTCGGCTTACGATAATGCAGTTATATATTCTAAATTCTGATAAATAATCAAATATGTCTGTTTGTTGTGACTTTGAGAATTCATTTGCTCTGGCCACAACAAACCGAGATTCGGAACTCCATATTTTTGTGAATTCTTTTTTTCTGTCTACAGTTAGCCCTGAAATTTCAGCATGCAAACTGTCAATATTCCCATCTGGTGTTAATATAATATAACTACCATCTCTATCTATAAAGTCTGATTCTTTGGGTAGGCTAATTTTACCATCAACAGTAACTACGATAGGCCAGATGGCAGTTCGGTGAATCTCTGCAATCAGTTCCTGTTGCACAGCGATGATATCACCAGAGTTCGCCCTGGTGCGAAATATCTCTTGCTGATGTGTGTCAGACAGCGCACCTGTTGGGTCTCCTGTAAACTAAGGGACGAAGATGTCAGCAGTGCTCCATTCGTTGTTGCGTTGAAGAGCAATGTCACAAACAGGATGCTCCAAATGATTTCATTCTGAAAAAAAAAAAAAAATCATAACGCAGATTTATTTGCTACGTAGAGTGCATTCTTCTATTTATTGGATGAATTTTTATACCTTTCGCAGAATCTGTGTCTGAGGGCGTGCCACTATATCCTTGGTCTAACAGGAAGGAAACCAGCTGGTTGAAGGGAAAAAATTCTGATTTTTTGAGTGGTTTTCTAATTTAGAGCAACGGGTTAAGAAGTGTATTGAGCTTCGTACGTTATGTGTTGATTAAATCCCGATTTTTGGTGCTGCAGCTTTTTCTTTAATGGTCGGACTAAGAACTTATCAGCACACCCTCGTGTATGGCGGTGAGATGGAATTTGTGGCAAAAGGTGTTCTTCCTTCCTGTATCAGTGTTTGAGTAATACTGATTGTATCTCCTCACAGTGTCTCCGTCATATTCCAAAATGTAGGAAATTGAAACCTCTAATTCCCATAGCAAATATGCTGAAGTGGAATGAGATTTTGTTTTCACTAATAGTGAGTGTAATTTGAGACTTTCCTGCTTTTCTTTTATTTCAAATTTATTATTTTTAAACAAACTTGAAAACTCGTATAATTGCAGACTTGATTACACATTTAAGGAAAGCATAATTTAGAATATCCGCGATTTTACCCGAACATAATAAATAAAATAATCTCAGATAGTTTCCTTTCTTATTGTTCTAAATTTAATATCGTTGCCCCCAAACCCACTATATTATATGATTAATGAAATATCGTACACGTGAAGGCTGATAATTTCTTCCAGTTGTAGAACTCTCATGACCAGGCAACCATCCTGTATTATTGTTTGGAATTTCGAAGAAAGACTTTCTTGATGAAGCTGAGGAAACTGTTTCAGAGTCTATAGAGAGGACAGTGAGGGATTTTAATTTGACTGAGTGTCTTAGAGTGCCTGTCTGCAAACACAGAATCTAAAGAACAAAGAGCTGCAACAACTGAACCTAGAATTGTGACATGATTAATTTCTTGCTATGAAAAGATTCTGAAAAGAAAGGAGGCATTTTAGTGAGTGATCCTTTCACGATATCTTCAGAGATACAATCAAACTCTCTCTCATGAAGGAAACCAGCCTCTTCATGAAGCCTTGTTCAGTTTTTGCTGTTCCCTTTTGGATTCAGTAAATATTCTCGGAAAAATCTGTTACTAGTTAAAGTACGGTCCATCTCACCCAGACAAATTCAAACCGTCACGATCTACTCCTTAGTTTCAGGCTTACACTCCCCAGTTTCTACAAGGGCGTTTTTTCTGAATTTCTTCAAATTTTCGAGCTTGTGCTTAGGTCATGTTTGTTCAGCATCTCGAAGTATTCTTCAGCCTCGCAAGTACGCATTTTCGCTTTTCACATAATGAGGTGGGTGTGAGGGCAAACGATATTATGTGAGGAACAATGAAAGAAGGGAAAGTTGGGCATTCTGAATATATTGTGTTTGGTATACTAGCAAAAATTCCAACGTAATTTCTTTGCTGAAATCTCATTTCGTATCTGTAGCGGATTTAAGTTCCATTTTTGCTTCCAAAGAAAATCAAACGAGAAAACTTTTATTGATTTGAATTTAGTCATCAGTCCTTGGGATCAGCAACATATTAGGCTATTGTTTCTTTTCTTTAAATAGGGCCAATAGTCTATAATTCTGATTTACGAAAAATTTCCGACGGGTCTTTCGAGACAATAACAACCATATAAACCTTATATATATATGGGTGCTTTTTTTTGGTGTGTTTCATTGTAATTTGTTTTTCGGCAGTAAGGCCTGTCAAATGGACACTTTAACTCAATTTTCAACCCAAAAATCTATATGCAACACACTTATATTTCGTACGTGCTAGATGCTTAACGTCGGCAAGCGGTCATCTCCGCTTTCAAAGACTGTTGCAGACGTAAAAGAAACAAACAAAGTCATAAAGTAAAGACACACAGTCAAAAGACATGAGAGGAAGGAAATTTTTCAGAATATACTAAGTTATAATAACGCCGCAATAATTGAACATTCCAGCTATCCCAGGCTTGATATCATAAGGTGCTCAAGTGACTGTCACGCTGAAGACCGATAGATTGACAAACGTTACATATATATTAATTAAAGTTACATCATCTTTATATATTTTATAACTTGGAATTAATTTTATTCTTTAGTATTTGTGTCTTTTTGTAACAGCTTACTGTTTACTCTTCATATATCACGTTAATGCTACGTAAGTCTATAGTAATAACTCATGAAGTAATACGATTTGTCTTTTAAGGCACACACTGAGTATAGATAATTTTGATATTTGGCAGTAATTAGAGACACTTATAAATAATTCTAATTCAAATTTTAAATATTATGAATTATATCCTTAACTCACGTGTTTATTTCTTCAGCACGAAATCTGCTGTGACTTTTAAACATTTCGTAATTTTACGAAACTTCTCCTCAGTTCCCCTTAACATTTCTATGTTTCTGAAGCACAAACAAACTTAAAGTAAAATATATTTCTGTATACAAATATACGGAAGGCGCTGGCATCGGAACCCCGTGAATTTGATAATTTCCGTACCAGACGGTCCCGTACTGCTGCCCAAGCAACCTCATGTAAAGGAGGAATGTTCCATCATTCTCGGATTTAGCCTGTTTGTGCGTGGCTTTAAACACCAAAGTTCATCTAGCGGCAAGGTTAAATGAAGAGTAAAGGTATAAATTTTCTTCACTTCTGGGCTTTTAAGCCTTTATGGGAAGAAATATATAAAATGGCCAGTTTTATTGAATTATGAAATTAATTACTTATTTTAACTAATTTTGTAAAGAATCTGATTATACAAATTTTTATCCTTTTTGCTGTAAGCCTATTGAATTCTTGGAAAATTAATCACAACGCGGTACGAATTTGAATCTGAAGCTCACCCAGTTAAATTCCAACAAACATAAAGGCGCACAGAATAAATAACGAAACGAAAGAATTTTCAGAGTCGAGTCGCTTTGTTTCACGGTGTAGAGATAAACATAAGTTTTACTGAATAGTACAAGGGAACAGGGTTAATTCAAGAGACACTGACACCTGCAAATGAAGTTAACTGGAATGATTCAGTAAAAGAGCATGTAAGTCTGGTGACGCTGCCTGACGTCATCAGATTTTCTTACTAACTACGTGCAGCAGTCCTCTCAGCTAGTCCAAAAATCACCCGCACAATATGCTACACTTACTGTTCATTATCGCATTCAAATTTTCCTCTTCCTGCTCCTTGCCTGAACAACCTCAATCTAGTACTTGACCCAATTCCACTTCCTGAAGAACCATTTTAATATTATCCACTCTTCTAAGCGTGAGTGTTCCAAGTCGTCTCTCTCCTTTACGAAAACTGTAAGCATCTATACGCTGTCTCATGCGTGCTACATGACACGTCCAATACTTTCTTTTTAATTGACCACCCGAATTATGAATGAAGAATTTATATCATTAAACTTTTAACTATGTGGTTTCCTTCACTCTATTCTTACCCCGTTCGTCTTAGACACAAATATTCTTCTCATCCTTCTATTCGCAAACGCCCTCAACCTACGTTGCTCCCTAAATGTGAGCGACTAAATTTCACAAAATTTCCTTCGAAATCAATACTGATGACGCTCAGTAATTTCCTCTGCATATGGTGTAAAACTCGCCCGCAGGAATTTGATAACTTTTGTAGGACGAAAAGTAATACATGCCTCTTAAACTAACTACTTATTTCCCTAATTACTTTCTCCGATGAACAGAGTCCTTCTTCAGAATACAATCGGTTTACAGCTAGTCAAGAATTTCCTCGCATTTTATGGAACCCGAAGATTTATTTCCGAAGTCACAAGTGCCCGCCACCTGCTCCTATCCTAAGCCAGATCTATCCAGTCTATTTACCCACATACCATTTTCTGTAGATCTAGCATAATATTATGCTCCCATCTCTGTCTCGGTCTCCGAATTGGTTTCCTTCACCCGGCTTTCCCAAAGGAAACTGAATAGCTCTTTCCTCACCACCATATTGCCACATGGCAGTGCGTGGACCCGCAAGAAGACCACACTATTCTCTGGCCATTTTCTCCGTAATCGTTCCACTTAGGACTTAGGAGTTTTGGGTTATATCGGTATAGTTTAGCATAAGGAACACCCTCTCGAAATCTGGCACATTCCTCCTGGGACACCGTTTATAGTGCTGAGAGGTCGCTGGCTTAATATCATTCTTGTAAATGTGCATGCATCAAGTGAGGAAAAAAGTGAGGAGTCAAAAGATACTTTTTATGAGGAATTAGAGCAGGTTTTTGATAATTTCCCTAAGTACCATATGAAAATCCTATTAGGAGATTTTAATGCAAAAGTGGTGAGAGAGAGTATTTTCAAACCAACAATTCGACAGGAGAGTCTCCATCAGGAATGTAATGGTAATGGTGTTAGACTAGTTAACTTCGCCACATTGAAAAATCTGGTGGTTAAGAGCACGATGTTCCCTCACCGGAACATTCACAAATACACATGGACCTCGCCTGATGGTAAGACTCACAACCAGATTGACCACGTATTGATAGATAGGAGATGGCATTCAAGTATACTGGATGTAATAATAATAATATTTATTCAACTGCAAATGGGCTGTCACCCGGTGCGAAGCTTTAGGGGAGCTGACTGTGATACAGATTACTATCTCGTGATTGCAAAGGTTAGGGAAAGATTAGCAGTGGGTAAAGAGGCCGCGCAGAGTTTTGATAGGGAAATATTTAACTTGAGGAAGCTTAATGAGCCAGAGGTTAGGGAACATTATCAGATTGAAATTACAAACAGGTTTGCAGCTTTGGAGAGCGTGAACGATGAAGAGGAAGTAATTAGGACATTAAAGAGAATATACAAACCTCAGCGAAAGAGAGTCTGTGTCTGCAAGAATTGAACCAGAATAAAACGTGGTTTGATGAAGAATATTTAGGTTTTTTGGATCGAAGGAAGCGGGCTAAACTGCAGTGGATACAGGATCCAAGACAAAGCAATGTAGATATTCTGAATAATGTAAGACCTGGAGTTAGTAGACATTTTAGGAACAAAAAGAAGGCATATTTGAGAGATAAAATTGAGGAACCTGAAACTAACAGTAAGGTCCAAAACATTAGGGACTTGTATAGGGGCATCAATTACTTTAAGAAGGGGTACCAGCTTAAATGTAATATAGTGAAGGATGAGAAAGGTGACTTGTTGGCAGACTCCCACAGTATTGTGGATAGGTGGAGGAATTATTTCTCCCAGCTATTCAACGTGCATGGGATTAAGGACGTTAGGCAGGCAGAAATACACACAGCAGAACCACAAGAACCTGAGCCATGTGCCGCTGAGTTTGAGCTGGCTATCGGAAAGATAAAAAGCCACAAATCGCCAGGTATTGTTCAAATAACGGCAGAACTGAATAAGCAGGGGGTAGAACAATTTGCTTGGAGATTCATAAGCTTATTACTTCTATTTGGAAGAAGGAGTAACTGCCTGATTACTGGAAGGAATCGATCATAATACCTATTTACAAGAAGGGGGATAATACAGATTGCAGTAATTATAGAGGCATATCACTTTGCCAACCACTTACAAAATATTATCCAAAATCCTGCTGTCAAGGTTAATTCCATATGCGAAGGAAATTATCGGGGATCATCAGTGTGGCTTCCGACGCAACAGGTCGACTATTGATCGTATATTTTGCACCCGCCAAATACTTGAGAAAAAATGGAAATACTACACTGAACCAGTTCATCAAGACTTTATAGACTTCAAGAAAGCTTACTATTCAGTTAGGAGGGAGGTCTTATATAAGATTCTCATTGAGTTTTGTATCCCTAGGAAACTTGTAAGGTTAATAAATTTGAGTCTGACTGAAACATATAGCAGAGTCTGGGTGGACAAGAATGTGTCTGACAGGTTCCCTACTAGGAATGGTTTGAAACAAGGAGACGCTCTAACACCAATGCTTTTTAACTTTGCTTTAGAGTACGCCATTAGGAGTGTTCATGTAAATCAGGATGGCTTGAAACTAAATGGTACACATCAGCTTCTGGCTTATGGCGATGATGTTAATATACTGGGAGGAAGCATGCATACACTAAAGGAAAATGCAGAAGCTTTAGTATTTGCTACTAGGGAGACTGGACTGGAAGTATTTGCTGTAAAACTAAGTATATGGTCATGTCTCGAGATCAGAATGCAGGACGAATTCACAGTTTGAGGATTGATAATAGTACCTTCGACAGGGTGGAGGATTTTAAATATTTGGGAACAACATTAACAAATCAAAATTGTATTGCAGAAGAAATTAAGAGCAGATTGAAGTCAGGAAATGCTAGCTATCATTCGGTGCAGAATCCTTTGTCTTCTAGGTTGCTATCTAAAAATTTAAAGATCAAGATATATAGAAGTATAATTTGGCCTGTTGTTATGTATGGGTGTGAAACTTGGTCGTTGACACTGAGGGAGGAAAGGAAGCTGAGGATGTTTGGGAACAGGGAGTTGAGGAAAATATTTGGACCTAGGAGGGACGAGGTAACGGGGGAATGGTGTAGATTGCTTAACGAGGAACTAAATGACTTTTACTCTTCACCCAATATTGTGCGGGTGATAAAATCGAGAAGAATTAGATGGGGCTGGGGGGGCATGTGGCGCGTATGGGTGAGGAGAGTGGGTTGTATAGGGTCTTGGTGGGGAACCCGGAGGGATGGAGACCACTGGAGAGACCTAGGCTTAGATGTGTGGATAGTATTATGATGGGTATCCAGGAGGTGGAATGTGGGTATATGGACTGGTTTGGGCTGGCCCAGGATAGAGACAGGTGCCGGACGCTTGTGAGTGAGGTAATGAACCTTCGGGTTCCGTGAAATGAGGGGAGTTTCTTGACTAGCTGCAGACCAGTTAGCTTCTCAAGAAGGACTCTGCACCATGGAGTAAGAATGTAAGTAAGTAAGTAAGTAAGTAGAGATGAACAAATTTTGCAGAAGAGTAGAATGGATCTGATTCCAAGACACTGTGATCTGAGCAACGGAAGAGAACTTTAATGATTCTGTTAATCTCCATTCTTCTGACGTCGTCAGAGCGATGGAGGTAAAAGATCACTTTATTCGCATCAATCCTAGTAAGGTATACGAAAATAAATTTTGCATACATAGAACATGTAATAGGTTTCATTCAGATACATTTTTGGGATTTCAAGTTGAATGATGTTAAAAAAACTCAGTGATAATAATAATATACATTCTCTATCCTAACTAAATTACAAACTAACTAGAAATCTAAACATAGCTGATTCACTGCTTTGTTTTGTTCCAATTTTCCTTCAATATTTGACGAATGAAGTGTGTTTTATCATAGGATAAACGGTTTTTTCGAAATCTATATTAATGTTGGAAAATAGATCCTTTTGCACATGCAGATGAACTTGAATGGGGGTTGTTATAAAATTTTGAATGTAGATGGAAAAGTGATGTCACTTTAATTACTACAAAACCTTTCTTTATCCTTCTTATATTAGATAAGATAATCGACTCCTTTCATTCTTAAGGCAATTCCCCTTGTTCCGAATGAAAGTATATATATATATTTTTTTTTTTTAGAATTCAAAGCGAAATATTCTTCCCCGATGCTCCAAACTCTTCTGCTGAAATTTGATATATCTCTGGTGATTTACGTCTTTTAATTTTCCAATAAATATTTCAACGTCAAAAGCACTCTTCTCGTGCATTTTTGCTTATCCTGACGTCATCAGAGATGAATTTACAATTATCCTCACGCTTTCCATCTAAAACTATAAAGCCTTCAGTTTGATGTATAAGCAATAACTCCACTAATCCTCAAACTACAGCCGCAGGTAACACTCTCTCGTTCCGTCCGATTCTCCAATTCTGAACAGAGTGGAGTTCATGTGCGAAAGTAGCAGTGTGTTCCTCTTTACAGGTGGGACGCCAGTATTCATCTGCTTACGAAGTAGGTGCTAGTCATGTGACAGGGATAGGAAGACTATAAGTTTTGTGAGACTAGCTCCGAAGTTTTCATTTAAATTGACATGTATTTTATGGATGTTATTCTGCTACACACGGCATTTACACTCATAAATTAACGCAGACTTGACTCCGGTTTGTGTGAAGCCTGCGGCCTCCTACTATGAGACGCCTTGTGATTTGGTAGACGTTGACTGGTAACCGAAATCACACTGTAGGTAAGAAAGTTCTGCGAAATGGAAAATCCCTTTAACGGAATATATATCACACATCCTGAGATAATATTATACAAATCAACTTTATTTGTGAAGGGAGAACGATTGTTATACTCTTGCTACGTACGTGACCAAATAGGCACGAAGAAGTGTATAAGAAATTAGCATTAAACCTCCTCCTTAGCTGTTAATCTCACAGTTCACAACAACGTACCGCTGAACAGCAACACCGTCATTTGTGCTTTTATACTGCATCGTGTTGCGTATTACGTGAAGATTACTAAACTGTCATGTGACTGTTATTGTGTAGGTCTGCTTTGAAAATGTTTCTTCCTGTAGACAATTAATTTTCAACTCACAAAGTGACCTAACCTTTCGTTACGTAGAACATTGAAATCTTATTTGATAACAGCAAGTATTTGACTTTAAAATCTATAATGACCTAATAATTGAATACTATTTAACAATATATCATTTGCTGTCTGCAGCCAAAAGTGTATTTGGGTCGGTTATATCGAAGCGGTAACCTGTACTCATACACAGGCTCTGCTTGTTCCCTGATATAAATAAACAGTTGCGATAACAAACGTTTTTGTGTATGAAAGAGACTTAAAATTTTCTTTCCTCACGGCGAGAACAAGGAAGTGCGAGAGAGCACACTGTCGTAAAAAGCAGCAGATTGCTAAAACAACACCAAATGTTACATTTTCATTAAAAAAAATGTTTTATTGTGTCATATGTTTCTTTGCAAAATTTCAGAACAAGTCTCCCCTTGTGATATGTGAATGTAACACGGACTGTAAGACAGTGCGTAATTAGCGGAAACCGTTACTTGTGAACTTTAACAAACACAATTCCGATCACAGTGACCCTACTTTCTAAGGTGTGAGTCTGCTATCGTTCCCTTAATTGTATTTTGGTTTCGAATCCCGGCAGTAGCGTGGAAGTTCTTCTCTTGTGCTTGTAGTCAGTTATCACGTAAATACCCACCAGTCTGTTTGTGTAGGTTTC
>Ga0123355_10006012_pt1 | contig 17894 bp, 14 predicted proteins | sample TergutEmb28metaG_3_FD_89872 | JGI IMG/M metagenome (GOLD analysis project Ga0123355, IMG submission 89872) | Embiratermes neotenicus P1 segment gut microbial communities from Petit-Saut dam, French Guiana - Emb289 P1 | ecosystem: Host-associated > Arthropoda: Insects > Digestive system > Gut ... | reverse complement strand
TTCATAAAACTCCTTCCTTAGACTTTGACAATTGCTTTAAATGGACATTTCGGTACACAAGCATCACATTTAATACAAACATCGGTGTCAATTATATGAAGTTCTTTTCTTTCTCCTGAAATCGCACCAACTGGACAAGCTTTCTTACACAAGGTACAACCTTTACAAGTGTCTAGGATGACATATTCCAACAATTCTGTACAAGTTCCCGCAGGACACTTTTTGTCAACAACGTGAGCCAGATATTCATCTCTAAAGTATTTTAGCGTTGATAAAACTGGGTTTGGCGCTGTTTGCCCAAGACCGCATAATGAAGATGTTTTAATATTACATGCTAACTCTTCTAAGCGATCAAGATCTTCAACCGTTCCGGTTCCGTTTGAAATACTCTCCAAAATTTCAAGCATACGCTTTGTTCCAACACGGCATGGCGGACATTTCCCACATGACTCTTCAACGGTAAAATCAAGGAAGAATTTAGCAATATCAACCATACAGTTATCTTCATCCATAACAATCATTCCACCTGATCCCATCATAGAACCAAGCTCGGTTAATGTATCATAATCGATTTTCGTGTCAAGGTGCTCATATGAAATACAACCACCAGACGGTCCTCCAGTCTGTACTGCTTTAAATTTCTTACCATTAGGAATACCACCACCAACTACGTAAATAACATCACGTAAAGTGGTTCCCATTGGGATTTCAAGTAATCCAGTATTTTTAATTTTTCCACCTAAAGCGAATACCTTTGTTCCTTTTGAACCTTCAGTTCCAATTTTGTTAAACCAATCAGCACCCTTTAAGATGATTTGCGGGATATTAGCATAAGTTTCTACATTGCTTAGTAACGTTGGTTTCTCCCATAATCCCTTAACCGCTGGGAACGGTGGTCTTGGTCTTGGCATACCACGCTGACCTTCAATTGAATTTAAAAGCGCTGTTTCTTCACCACATACGAAAGCACCTGCACCTATGCGGATTTCCATATCAAATTCAAATCCTGTCTGTAGAATATTTTTACCTAATAAACCTTTTTCGCGTGCTTGGTCAATAGCAGTTTGCAAACGACCAAGAGCAATTGGGTACTCAGCACGGACATATACAAAACCTTGATTAGCGCCAATCGCATAGGCTGTAATCGCCATTGCTTCAATAATTCCATGAGGATCACCCTCAAGAATGGAACGATCCATAAATGCACCAGGGTCTCCCTCATCGGCATTACAAACTACATATTTCTGATCCCCTGGAGAATTATAAGCAAATTCCAGTTTAAGACCTGTTGGGAATCCTCCGCCTCCACGTCCACGAATACCAGATTCTTTGATACACTCAATAACTGATTCTGGTGTCATTTCTGTCAGTGCTTTGTTTAACGCTTGATAACCGTCAAAAGCGAAAAATTCTTCAATTTTCTCTGGACAAATCAGCCCACAAAGCCTTAAAGCCAAGCGCATTTGCTTGCTATAAAAATCGACATCAGTAAGGGGTAAGATTTTATCCCCATCAATTGCATCTTCATAAACTAAATCTTTAACAATTTTATTATTTGCTAAATGCTCGTCAACAATTCTTGGCACATCTTCTAACTTAATATGGCTATAAAAAGCCCCTTCAGGATAAACAATAACAATTGGACCAGCTTCACAAAGTCCAAAGCAGCCAGTTAAAATAACTTCTGTTTTATCTGAGAGGTTGTGTTTTTTAATTTCTGTTCTAAAATCTTCTGCAATTTGGTCAGATTTTGAGGCTAAACAACCCGTTCCGCCACAGACTAAAACATGATTATAGTCTGTATCAACTTTCTTAACACGGAGCTCAACTTGTTTAAACACGCGGTCTCTTATCTCATTTATTTCTTCAACCGTAATCAAATCGACTCATCTCCTCACTTTATTATATTTTGTCTTATTAGTATTTTGCAATTATTCCTTCAACTTCATCTTCTGTTAAACGTCCGTAAACATCTTCATTAACGGTAAGAACTGGCGCCAAACCACAAGCCCCAATACAGCGGGTTGCTTCTAATGTAAATTTACCATCAGGAGTTGTTTCTCCAACTGCAAGCCCATCTATTCCTCGGACAAAGCCATCAATTAATTTTTGTGCGTCCCTAACATAACAAGCAGTTCCCATACAAACGGCAATAATATAATCGCCTTTTGGCTCTAATGAGAATTGTGAATAGAACGTCACGACACCGTAAATTTCACCCACTGGAATCTCTAATTCATCGGAAATGACTTTTTGCACATTTAATGGGATACAACCATAAATCTTTTGACAATCATTTAAAACTGACATTAACGCACCTTTTTTATGTTTAGACTTATTCAGAACTGCCAGTAATTTCTGATAGTTTTCTTCGGTACATACTTTTTTACCCACAAAACCAATCTCCTTTCATTCTAAAAGCTAGAGGTATGGAGTTAGGTAGTGTCAATGTAAGATCAAAACATGACTTGCGTTGCCACTACCTAGGAGGTTAAAAAAAGATCGTTTTACCTACCAACAAAAAGCTTAACTCCACGATGTATGAGTGGTGTGCTAATCTTTAGACCCTTAGGTGAAGGTTGAACCATATTACAATAAACTGTGAAGTTCAGCTTTATTTAACCTCTTTACCTCATTCTTTTATTTTATACTCTTAGCACTCATCAGAAAAATCTAATTTTGCTAATCGTTGTAATTGACGATAACGTCTTTGACTTTCAAGTCGGTTTATATCTAATAGTTGTTCTGCATCATCTGGGTTGATTTTCATAACTTGCGTATAGCGAGCCTCGCTCATTAAGAAATCATTATATTTCTCCCAGTTTGGCACTTTAGAATCTAATTGAAGTGGATTTTTCCCTTCTTTAAGTAGTGCCGGATCAAATCTAAATGTTGGCCAGTAACCGCACTCTGTTGCAACTTTTGCTTGATAAGCAGATTTTGCAAGTCCACCTTCAATTCCATGGGCAATACATGGCGCATAAGCAATAACTATCGACGGTCCTTGATGCTTTTCAGCTTCCATCATTGCCTTAATAACTTGTGCTTGGCTAGCTCCATGAGAAACTTGAGCCACATACACATGTCCATAAGACATTGCCATTGCTGCTAAATCTTTCTTCTTACCTGGTTTTCCAGATGCTGTAAACTTAGCAATAGATGCTGTTTGTGAAGCTTTTGAAGATTGTCCACCTGTATTCGAATACACCTCAGTGTCCATAATTAAAAGGTTAATATCTTCGTTGTTAGCTATAACATGGTCTAATCCACCATAACCGATGTCATAAGCCCAACCATCACCACCAACAGCCCAGTGAGATTTTTTCACTAAATGATCTTGAAGTTCTAAAATTTCATCTGCTAATGTATGAGAGGAATTTTCTAATGCTGCTACTAATGGTTTATATAATGAGTGTGTTACATCTCCATCCTGACGGTTTTCTAGCCACTCATCAATTAAACCAGCAAGATCAGCATCAACATCTGATTTCATTTCTTTCATTGCTTCTTCAATGCGATCACGCAATGTTTCCGAAGCAATATTCATTCCAAAACTAAACTCAGCAGTATCTTCAAACAGTGAGTTTGCCCATGCTGGTCCTTCTCCATCTTTGTTAGTTGTATATGGTGTTGCTGGGTATGAACCACCAAAGATTGATGAACATCCAGTCGCATTTCCAATTAGCATACGTGCACCGAACAAGCGTGTTAGTAATGAAATGTATGGTGTTTCTCCACAACCTGCACAAGCTCCTGAGAACTCGAATAATGGTTGGGCAAACTGCGAACCTTTAACTGTTGTTTTTGGTAGTAAATCATCTTTATATGTTACATTATTAAAGAAGTAATCTGTGCGCGCAACTTCTCCAGCTGCAACTTCTTCAGCTATTGGCACCATTTCCAGTGCTTTATTACCTTTTTTACCAGGACAAACTTCTACACAGACCTCGCAACCTGTACAATCTAAAGTTGAAATTTGGATGCGATATGTTAAACCATCAAAACCTTTTCCGATCGGCTCCATTGTTTCCGTACCCTCAGGTGCACCTGCTTGCTCTTCTTCTGTTAATAAGAATGGACGCACAACTGCATGTGGACAAACATAAGCACACTGGTTACATTGAATACAATTTTCAGAAACCCATTTTGGAACGAAGTTAGCAATCCCACGCTTTTCATAAGCTGATGTTCCGTTTGGCATCGTTCCATCTTCACGACCTACGAATGCCGATACTGGCAATGAATACCCTTCATATCGAGATATAACATCCGCAATGTTTTTCACAAATTCTGGTCGATTAGCATCATCTTGGATAACTTCAGGGGTTAAGTTTGCCCATTCTGGATCAACGCTTACTTCTGTTAATCCAACTGCCCCTTTTTCAATTGCTGCATAGTTCATTGCTAGAACGCTTTCACCTTTACGTGAATACAACTTCGTAGCGTACTTTTTCATTAAATCTTGAGCTTTTTCATAAGGCATAATTTGCTCATTTAATTTGAAAAATGCAGACTGCATAATCGTATTCGTACGACGCCCTAAGCCAATTTCATTCGCTAAGGTAATTGCATCAATAATATAGAATTTAGCTTCTTTTTCAGCTAATTGTTTTTTCATTAAATTTGGCATACGACTCAGAATTTCTTCTTGATTATAAATCGTATTTAGTAAGAAAGTACCACCTTTTCTTAACCCTTTAATCATATCGTATTGCCCAAGGTAAGCGTCCACTGAGCAAGATACGAATCCTGGTGTTGATACTAAGTATGGTGCTCTAATAACATCACGCCCAAAGCGTAAATGTGAACGGGTAAAACCGCCCGATTTTTTCGAATCATAAGCAAAATATGCTTGTGCATAATGGTCGGTATTTTCGCCAATAATTTGAATTGTGCTTTTGTTTGCGCCAGTCGTTCCATCTGCTCCGATACCGAAAAATAGCGCTTCCGTTACCTCTTCATCTAAAACCATAACATCCTTTGGTACAGGTATTGATTTAAATGTTACATCATCTTCAATTCCAACTGTGAAATCTTCTTTCATTTCGCCTGCTAAATTATCGAAAACAGCTACAATTTGAGCTGGCGTCGTATCTCTAGATGATAATCCATAACGGCCGCCGATAATTTTTGGTGCTTTTTCCTTGTCGTAGAAGATTGAACGAATATCTAGATATAATGGCTCCCCAGTTGCTCCTGGTTCTTTTGTACGATCTAGTACTGCAATGCGTTCTACTGATTCTGGTAAAACATCGAAGAAATATTTCGAACTAAATGGACGATATAGATGAACAACAATCACACCAACTTTACGCCCTTGCTGATTTAGATAAGTAACTGTTTCACGAATTGTTTCTGTTACTGACCCCATTGCGATAATAATATCTGTCGCATCTTCTGCTCCATAGTAAACAAATGGGGCATAATGACGACCAGTTACTTCTGAAATTTTTTCCATATATTCAGCCACAACTTGTGGAACAGCATCATAAAAACTGTTTGAGGCTTCACGATTTTGGAAGAAGATATCCTCATTTTGTGCCGAACCTCTTGTAACTGGGTGATGAGGATTTAACGCACTTGCTCTAAACTCGCGCACTTTATCATGATCTAGCAAACTTCCTAATGTTTCGTAATCCATAACTTCTACTTTTTGCATTTCGTTTGAAGTTCTGAATCCATCAAAGAAATGTAAAAATGGAACACTTGATTTAATCGCTGCTAAATGCGCTAGTCCGCCTAAGTCCATTATTTCTTGGACAGAACTTGTTGCAAGCATCGCAAATCCTGTTTGACGTGCTGCATAAACATCTTGGTGGTCACCAAAGATTGATAAAGCATGGGACGCAACGGTACGTGCTGAAACATGAACAACTCCTGGCAATAATTCACCAGCAATTTTATACATATTTGGGATTTTTAATAATAATCCTTGGGAAGCTGTATAAGTTGTTGTTAAAGCTCCTGCTTGCAAAGAACCATGAACCGTTCCTGCTGCGCCAGCCTCTGACTGCATCTCAACTAATTTTACTGGTGCACCAAACAAGTTTTCCTTGCCTTGGGAAGCCCATAAATCAGTATATTCTGCCATTGGCGTTGAAGGTGTAATCGGGTAAATCCCCGCTACTTCTGTAAATGCATAAGAAACGTGAGCTGCTGCTTCATTCCCATCCATTGACTGAAACTTTTTTGTCATTTTCTCTCCTCCTAAAGTATAAAGCTGAAAAGGTTTTTATTTAACCCCGCAAGGTTTCCTCAACAGCATTCGTCATGCCCCATATTTTAAATCGAAATATGAAGTATTTAACAAAAACACACCTTTCCTATTTTAACATGGATTAGCCTACAAGTGCAAGACTTTTGTTCATAAATTCACTAAATAATACATTTATTTTTTAATTTTTTGATAATTACAAGCATTTTACTTAAAAAAGAACATTATTTGAAGGATGAAGTTATAAATAGAGGAAGCAAAAATACCGAAGAGTTTTGCAACATTTTTTTAAATTCTCGCCTTTGTTTGAATTCTCGTCTTTGTTTATTCAAAATATTAAAATAAGTAAACTATATTCGAAAAAATCGGGTAACAGAATAGTTGTGTAGATAACTTGGATAGTGAGCTATTGAAAATTATCCGAGTTAGGCGTATAATATATCAATGTATAGAGTGTGTAGTAAATTACATAATAAGGGGCAATTCACCATGGATATTAAGAAAATAATTGGAAAAATTAAACGCCATAGCCCAATTTCCATCGGCATGCGAACATTCAAAACATGGATTGCAGCAACAATTACTGCAACGATTGCATTAATGCCAATTCCAATTATTGGAAATACCTTCTACGCATTAATGGGAACTGTTTTTGGGATGCAAAACACCGTTTCTAGTTCATTCAAAATGGGAATTTGGCGAATTGTTTGTACAGTAATCGGAGCTTTTACCGGCTTTATCTTCGCATATTTCGATTTTTACTCTCCACCACTTATTGGTCTAGCCATTGCTTTTATCATCATTATTTGTGGATTACTTAAAATTCAAAACTTCATTTTCCTGACAGTAACTCTATGTTTACTTATTATGTTTAATCCAGATCGTCAAGATGGTATAATAAGCTATACCTTCCTCCGTACACTAGATACTGCAATCGGTGTTGTCATCGGCTTTCTTGTAAATCGCTTTATCGCTCCACCTAATCACTTAAAGTCCTTAGTTATGGAACTTGAAGTCTTGTCAATGCTAGCAAAAGAAACATTAAAAGATAGTAGTAAACTGCCAGAATTGGAAAAGGAATTATCTTCACTTATGATTATCCATAAAAATTTTCAGGCGGATGAAAAGTATGACAATCATGATGTATCAAATGAAAGTTTGCGTGGAGCTGTTGATGCGTGTAGTGATTTGTACTTTCATTTTAAAAATTGTACAGAATCTGATTGGGCTGTTAAGAACTATCATCTTGAGAAAATTAGCAACACACGGACATTACTAGAGAAAACGCTTAATGAGCTGAAAGGGGTTATTTAAATGAGTTTACATATTGTATTGTATCAGCCCGAAATTCCACCTAATACTGGCAATATTGCTCGTACTTGTGTGGCTACTAACGTGAGTTTGCATTTAATTCATCCATTGGGGTTTGATATTGATACGAAAACGGCTCGCCGAGCTGGGATGGATTATTGGGAGCATGCTGCCCTTTATCATTATGATAGTTTAGAGGCATTGTTTGCAAAGTACCCTGAGGCTACATTTTATTTCGTTGAGACAGGTGGAAATAAGGTTTATACTGATGTTGATTGTTCAGATATTTGCGAGAATATATTCTTCGTATTTGGGAATGAATCAAGTGGATTGCCAAAGGATTTACTTGCGGAGAACGTTGATAAGATTTTGACAATTCCAATGGGTGAGATTACTAGATCATTGAATTTATCAAATGCTGTTGCTATTTTGATTTATGAAGCGCTTAGGCAGCGCGATTATGCTGGCTTGTAGTGATGCTAAAATGCGACAACTCTCGACAAAATAGATAATTTATGGTAAAATAACAGTAGGTAGTATCGATATTACCTAGTGCACTATTGAACATTAATGTAGGGAGGCGAGCAAAAATGCAATGCAAGTCATGTGGAGCCCCATTAGAGTCAGCAAAATGCCTTTACTGTGGAAGACAGAGTGCAGAATTCTCGCTGATGGAAAAAGATCAGCCTCAGCAGATAAATACAGCAAGAAGTGAACCCATTGCTGCTCCAATAGCAGCCGCACCACCACCGGTAAAAACCACAGCCATGCCATTTGAAAATTGCGTCGAACACGGCGAAATTAAAAAGCAAGCAATAACTAAATTCTTATTATGCCTCTTTTTAGGTCTTCTTGGCGCTCATTATTTTTATGAAAGAAAATTCGTATTCGGCATTTTATATTTGCTTACTAGAGGATTGTTTTGGGTAGGTTGGATTTTTGATTGCATCAGATTATTCATCAATATGATTAAAGTTTTATAAATTAAAAAATCATCTGCTTATTGAAAAGCAAATGATTTTTATTTTAATTCCTCCGTCAACTCAATACTTTCCTTAAAATTTCGAACGCGATAATCATCTTTATACTCACTAAGCGCCATATCATAACTCAAACTACCAAACACCTTATTAAGCAACCTACCCCGACCTCGCTTAGCCAAAATCTTCAAAAGCGGCGCAAAAGCTCTCGTCAAACGAACCTTCTTCCCATGAACAGCCGCAATTTCCACAACCAGCTCACTCGTCTTAACATATTTCTCATTCTGTGGGAAAAAAACACCGCCATCACCATTCTCAATCACAAGGCGAATAAATTCACACAAATTATCAATATGAAGCATTGAACGTTCATTATCAACATCCGGAAACAAGGGCAAAATCTTCGCTAATTTGGCCAGCCGTGGATAATTTCCTTTTGAACCCTTACCATAGACCATCGGCGGGCGAATAATGGCAATCTTAAAATTATCTGACTTTAAAGTAGTTAGACCAAGTTCAGCCTGCCATTTGGAATCACCATAAAAATTATCTGGACTTGGAACTGTATCCTTAGTTATCCGCTTCCTAATGCCAAATGGAGCACTATTCCCAAACACAATCATGCTACTCATAAACACAAATTGGCTAACTCCATCATGTTTCGCTTTTTTTGCCACCTCAATCGTTAAGTCAGTATTGACCTGATAGTAGCGCGCCTTATTTTCTTCAGTGGATACTCCAGTTTCCGAATGTGCAATCCCAGCAACATGAAAAACAGCATCATAATCAGAGAAGTTCATATCACGCCAATTATTACCTTTGATACAAACTTCATTTAGTTTATATTGCTGTTCCTTATTCTGTTTATTCATCAGCCAATTTTTTGTAGAAACTCCAATATAACTATTCTCACCAGTTATGAGAATTTTTTTTATATTAATCATATACAGTCCAGCTTTCAATCTTTTCGATTCATTAGTTGCCCTTCCACAATACCATCAGCAGTTGAAACTGACTTGAATGTTCTTGCGATACACTTTAAATCAAACAAAAACGACATCTTTTCCACATACTCACCATCATACCTAGACTTTACATCAATTGGCAACTCATCGCGACCATTAACCTGTGCCCAACCTGTTAGACCAGGTCGTACATCATTAGCACCATACTCATCTCTCATAGCAACAAGATCATGTTGATTATATAACGCTGGTCGCGGTCCAACAATACTCATTTGACCACCAATAATATTAAAAAACTGAGGCAGCTCATCAAGGGACGTTTTACGTAAAAACTTACCAACACGAGTAATATAAATATCAGGATTTTCAAGCAAATGAGTTGGTTGATCTCTCGGAGCATCAATTTTCATACTACGAAACTTTAATATTAAAAATTCCGATTTACCCATGCCTATGCGGCGCTGCTTAAAAAATACTGGTCCTTTTGTATCAAATTTTACCAACAGACACAACAGTAAAAAGATTGGCGACAATATAATAGAAGCAAGAACTACTACAACAAAGTCAAACACACGCTTCAGATACTTTCTATACATCACTATATCACTCCGTTCTAGAGGTTAGAGGTTGCAACTTAGGAATTGGGAAAATTTTTTTCAATTTCCTGTATTTTACATCTAATTCTCTAGCTTCAGCTCTTTCTTCCAAGAACAATTTTGATTTGCAAAAGCAACTAATTCTCCTGATAGATCAGCTGTTTCTTCAAGTGAATCAACAAAATCCATTACCTCCTCAAGTGGTAGTGTTGCAACTTGACCTACAAAAATCTTTTCAAAGATATTTTTCTTAACTTCTTCACCAGTTAACAGCAATTCTTCAAATAATTTTTCACCAGGTCTAATTCCAGTTTCAACAATCTGAATTTCATTTTCAGTGAAACCACTTAACGTAATCATTTTTTTAGCTAATTCATATATTTTAACAGGTTCACCCATATCAAGAACAAAAACCTCGCCTCCACGTGAAAGCATCCCTGATTGAATAACTAGACGGCTTGCCTCGGCAATCGTCATAAAATAACGAGTCATTCTGTGATCTGTAAGCGTAATCGGGCCACCTTTTGCAAGTTGCTCTTTAAATAATGGAATAACACTTCCTCGACTTCCGAGAACATTCCCAAAACGAACAGCCGAAAGCTTAGTACCAGCTTCTCCCGTCTTCAGACCCTTTTCACTTATCCCAGTTATAATCATCTCAGCAATTCGCTTGGATGCCCCCATCACGTTAGTTGGATTAACTGCTTTGTCAGTTGAAACCATGACAAATTTACTAACTCCTACACTTTTCGATGCATCTGCCACATTTTTCGTTCCATAAATATTATTTTTTACAGCTTCCATCGGATTGGCTTCCATTAATGGCACATGCTTATGTGCTGCGGCATGGTAAACTGTATCTGGCTTGAACTCATTCATTAATTTAAATATTTTAGCGCGATCTTTAACATCAGCAATGATTGGAATGATTTCCATTTTATGACCATAAATTACTTCAAGTTCACGGTGAATATGATAAATCGAATTCTCACCTTGCCCAACTAATAACAATTTTGCAGGTCTAAACTTTATTATTTGGCGACAAATTTCAGAGCCGATTGATCCACCTGCACCGGTAACCATTAATACTTTACCTTGCAACTCAGCTTTTAACCCAGCAACATCAAGCTTAACAACATCTCTTCCAAGCAAATCACTAACACTAACATCACGTAGACGATCTACTTCAAATCCATTAATCAAAATATCCTGAGCATGTGGCATACGATTTACAGTTACATCAATTGCATTACAAGTTCGAACAATTTCTTCAATACGACCGGCTGATAATGAAGGTATCGCAATAATTACATGCTCAACTTGACGATTTCTTACTATCCTAGCAATATCATCAATACCACCTAAAACACGAACATTATGCAGATATGTACCCCTTTTATTAATGTTATCATCAATAATGCCAATAATCTCATATTTAGCATCGTCCATCTCAAGACTTTTAAAAAATACATTAGCTGCTTCACCGGCTCCAACAATCAATGTTCTTTTCAAATTAAATTCAGATTCTCGTTCATGATTAATAACCTGTGATATTAGTGCCCACACAAAACGGGAAATGCAAATTAACAATACTGCAAATAAAAATGACAATGCGCGTAATCTTTGCCTAATAAAGGCTTCTTCAAGAATCCAATGATAAATTCCAAGATGAACCAAAAAAGCTACAACCATCGAATATCCGACTGATAGCACTGTATTAATATCAACATAACGATTGATGCGGGAAAAAACCTTAAATATATACCCGAAAATCCAATACAAAACAACCGTGAGTAAATAGGCTGGGAAATATACAAATAAATTGTCATCAATGCTACTCAAATCTAATAAAAATATATATGAGATAATAAATGAAATTGCTATCAAACCAGCGTCAGCCGTTCCCAGTATAATTCGTTTCATATTCCGAGACATAATAAAAATTCTCCTAGTGCCTTTACATGCTTTTACATTATGATGAACCAAGATGCTCATCTACATACAGATAGTACAAACATAAGTGCTTTCTTTTCTAAAATAGCCATACTTTTATTACAATTTATATCGAATTCTGGCATGAGACTATTATACCATTTTGGCACATGGTTTGTCTATGTTCTAGAAGTCGGAAGTCAGATAGCAGAGATCAGAAGTCAGAGAAAAGGTCAGAGACGGTAAAAAACCTACCGTCTATACTGGCGAGTGTCATAAAATGTAGTAGATAGGCTAGGATTTTGGCTGTAAGACGAAGAGACGACGACGAGGCGTACCAAGGAGGTACGTGAGAAGGAGTCGATGAAGTATTACAGTCAAAAGACAGCCTAGTGCACCGGCTCGTAAGTAACGGTACAATAACGCTTAAAGAAAAATTTCAAAATTCGAGGAAGCGACGACGACTCGTACTAGGAAAGTACGTTAGGAGGAGCTGACGAAGAAGTTTGGAATTTTTATCAGGTATTGTATCGTTACTTACGAGTTGGTGCACTAGATACTACATTTTATGGCGCTCGCCAGTATATAGTCTCTAAAAGATCAATCCTTTATACTGGCTCAAAAAAAGAACTAGAGATAAACTCTAATTCTAATCCTTAAGTGCGTATTTAGTTACTGCAAACAGACTACCCAGTAGACTTACAATGATAGAAATCACTCCCATAGTGAATCCTACTTGGTAAACGAGCGGCGTTGGTGGTGCAAGTTGGAATATGTGGATTCCAAAGAATCCACCTGTCATTCTATAGGCAAGGTTATATCCAATCATCGTAAATAAAATGGGGAAAATCGCACCAATAATACCAATGATTAATCCCTCAATAACGAACGGGAAAGTGATATGACCGACTGATGCGCCAACCAGACGCATAATACTCAGTTCCTCTTGTCTTGAATAAATTGTAATCTTGATTGTATTATGAATTAAGAAAATAGCAAGCAACATTAGAATCACAGCAAATGCTATCATTACCGTACGAATTGCATTTGTCGTTGCAGTAATCGTTTCTGTTGCCTCCACAGGATGATGAACAAATTGGATGTGTTCATGTGCACGTAAATCTGCACCTAATTCAGTAAGTACTTCAACATTAACTGCTTCAATAATAATGATATCAACTAATCTATTATCTGCACCTTCTAAAAACTCCCGTAAATGCTCATTACCAGCAATAATTCCTTCAATAACTTCTTCACGCTCAGTATGTCGATCTGTAAATTCCCAATCTGCTACAAGCGCATGATTATCAACCATATTTTTAACTTCATTAATTTGGGTGTCAGTAACATCATACTGGAATTCAACCATCAGTGTTATTTGACTTTCAATATCAGTTGTGAATGAATTAGTATTGACAACAAACATTACAACAACGGCACATAGGCTTAATGTTATAATTAATGTCAACACAGATGAAAACGACATAAAAACATGATTGCAAACATTTTTAAATCCATCACGGGCATAGATATGGAATTGAAATTTAGACTTCATGATAACCCATCACCTCATCTTGTACAATTGTCCCTTGATCCATTCTTATGACACGACACCCACTATCAAAAATCAAATCATAATTATGGGTAGCCATAATAATTGTTTTACCTTCTTCATTTAACTTTTTTAATATTGATAGTATTTGGAATGAGTTTTCTGGATCTAGGTTTCCAGTTGGCTCATCAGCAATAATCAACTCAGGATTATTGGCAATTGCCCGAGCAATTGCCACACGCTGTTGCTCTCCACCAGAAAGCTGATTTGGGTAAGATAAAACTTTATTCCCCAATCCAACTAAATAAATAACTTTCATTGCCTTCTTACGCACTTCTTTTGCTGGTAGTCCAACCGCTTCAAGTGCAAATGCAACATTTTGGTAAACCGTTAACTTCGGTAGTAATTTAAAATCTTGGAAAACCACCCCAACTTTTCGACGATGCAAATGTGACCTGAATTTATTAACAGCTGACACGTTTGCATTTTCAAATTTTAGTTGTCCGGTTGAAACTTTTTCTTGCAAACTAATCATTTTTAAAAACGACGACTTCCCTGCACCACTTTGACCAATGACAAAAACAAATTCGCCCTTATTGATATTTAAATTTAAATTATGAACTCCTGTTACGCCGTTAGGATACCTTTTACTAACATTCGTAAACTCAATCATTTTTTCACCAACTTATTTTTTAGTAAATCAATTTACATTATACCATAGATTTCGACCGTTTGTAACCCTCATTATCAATGAAAGCGGAAAATGAACTTTATTTCTTAAAATTTTTTCCAAATTCTCTTTAAACAACAAGGTAAAACGCGTTTTTAACCAAGTATACAAAAAAACATAGCACTTCTTGAAACAGATAAACATGCATATATTCTAAACTATAGTTATATTCTAACCTATATACCCTTAATTATGAAAACAAAAATTCCATTTCATTTGATAGATAGCAATTTAATAGGCACAAAACAGCCATGAATGCATAGACTAAAAAAGAACTAAACAGGAGGGTGCATTTATGTTTCAAGCTAAAAAGATTACCATCGAAGGTTATGAGTTTATTACATATGAAGTTTTTTTACCTAAAACAACTTTACTAGTTGTTACTAACGATATCGGATATATCATGTGTGCTGCCGTTGATATTGATTTCTTCAACAACACACCAAAGTTAGCTCGCCGCAAAATTATTGCCGGTCGTGCCGAAGGCGTTCGCACCATTGAAGAACTGCTAGATGCGCCGTTGGCAAAATTAACAATCGCAGCTAAAGAATTGGGAATAGAAGAAGGAACCATTGGACGCGACGCTATGGTATTGATGGCAAAATCCCAAAGTAACGAATAAAAGCATATCTTCATGGTATACTAACGAGCGCCACAAAATATGGGCAGCTTCGTCGATAAAATTAAGGGCTGGATAGCGAAAACGCTCTGAATCATTCAAATCATTTCGCCCCAGACCCTTTTTTCATTTGTTTTAAAAGATCGTTGAAATTGCATCTTTCACTGTATCGACTCCGATAACTTCAATTCCAGCAGGCACTTTCCAACCTCCAAGATTCTTTTTTGGGACAATCGCCCTTGTAAAACCTAGTTTCTTTGCTTCTTTAATACGTTCTTCAATTCTTGATATCCGGCGGATCTCGCCTGTCAAACCAACTTCTCCCATATAGACATCGCGATTGGGCGTTGCCTTATCTTTATAGCTAGAAACAATACTAGCGACAATCGCTAGATCAACAGCAGGCTCGTCCACCTTAACCCCACCTGTAACTTTTACATAAATGTCCTGATTTTGCAAAAAAAATCCCATCCGCTTTTCTAGGACAGCTAAAATCAGCGATGAGCGGTTATTATCAATACCAGATGACATTCTTTTCGGATTTCCGAAAGAAGTCGGTGCTAATAACGATTGGATTTCTACTAAAATTGGACGTGTCCCTTCGATAGCTGCCATAATCGATGTTCCTGGTAATCCAACAGTACGATCTTCTAAAAATACTTCAGAAGCATTTGTTACTTCAGCTAATCCTTCTTCTTTCATATCGAAAATCCCAATCTCATTGGTTGAGCCAAAACGGTTTTTAACTGCTCTTAAGATCCGATATGTGTGATGACGTTCACCCTCGAAATACAAGACTGTATCTACCATATGTTCTAGTAAGCGTGGTCCGGCGATATTGCCGTCTTTTGTGACATGACCAACAATAAATATTGGTACACCGCCGACTTTGGCGATTTTCATTAACCAAGAAGTGCACTCACGAACTTGTGTCACGCTCCCTGGTGCTGAGGATATTTCATCTAAATAAATCGTTTGAATCGAATCAATAATGACGAAATCTGGTTTCATTTCTTTAATTGCAGCTTCTATAATTGACATATTGGTCTCAGAATAAATATATAAATTATCACTCTTGGCTGTTAAGCGCTCTGCACGCAGACGAATCTGCTTTGCTGATTCCTCACCTGAAACATAAAGAACCTTAATTCCCTGCTTTCCTAAATCTTCCGCTGTTTGCAGAAGCAGTGTTGACTTCCCGATGCCAGGCTCACCTCCAAAAAGGACAAGGGATCCATTTACGATCCCACCACCAAGGGCACGATTCAATTCACTAATTGATGTTTTGATCCGATCTTCCTCAAGTGTTTCAATTTCCGTAATTTTTTTTGGAGCAGCCATCTGGTTAGCAAAGGTCGATTGTGCCACCTTTGGTGCTTTTTTATCAACCTTCAATTCTTCAACCATAGTATTCCATGAATTACAGCCTGGGCAATTTCCAACCCATTTCGAAACTTCATGTCCACAGCTTTTACAAAAATAAATCATTTTACTTTTTGGCATCCTGAGCCTACCTTTCGTTCTGGAAGTCAGAGGTCAGAGGTCGGATAAAGGTGTAAAGAGTGTCGTCTTCACTAAGAGTAATCCCACCTCTGACTTCTGACTTCCAGAATCTGAGTCTATATACGAAGAATCTAGTTCCTCCGCGCCTCCCGTTCACGTTGTCTTTCTAATCTAAAATAAATTTCCAACGCTTCCCGCGTAATCTCGTTTACTAATTGACTTCCCCCTTGTACATCATGAGTCTGACTTTGCGGAACAATAGCAGCAATAACAACTTGCGGATCGTTGTAAGGAGCCCATCCTAAAAATGTTCGATTACTTACATAAATCCGCCCTCCATTTTGATTGAAAATAAAATTGTCATTTGCATCTCTTGCATATTCCTCTCCTGTTCCTGTTTTCCCTGCCAATCTAAAATTTGTTCCCTCAAACGCATTAAACGCAGTTCCTTGTGGATGATGTACTGTTTGACGATGTCCTTCATGAATTTGATTCCATTGGGCATCCGTTAGTTCAACATGATTCATTAAGTTCGGTTTAAACTCACGCACTAGCTGCTGATATCCATCACCATTGGTTGGCATATAAATATTTCGCACCATTTGCATTTGGTAACGATCACCTCTCGTTGCCATGACACCAGCGAATTGTGCTAGTTGCATCGCTGTATAGGTATCCCCTTGGCCAAATGAATAAAGCAGCAAACTGAATAGTGTTCGATTTGGAAATCGCATACCCATGGTTTCATGCTGCAACTCAATCCCTGTAGAACTACCTAATCCCAGCTGAGCAAAATAATTGCGGTAAAAGTCCCAAATCGGTTCACTTCTTAAATCCGCATCGGAAATTCCCTGACGATTTTGAAAGTGAACACCCATCATCTCTAATGATTGACGGGCAAAATAAATATTACTAGACCGACTAATAGCTGTAACATCATTTATCCAGCCTAAGTATGTCCAAGAAGGAAGACCTGTCCCATCGGAAAAAATTAATCGTGCATCAGACCTACCATGACCAACTTGAGTTACTCCAAAATCATATCCAGCCATAAGCGAGGCGCCTTTAATCGATGAACCGACGGTAAAGGCACGCTGAAACGTACCAAGTGGATCATTGACCACGCGAAAACCGTCACCTCTTTGCTCCAAAACACGCCCAACTGATGCTAGCACCTCACCCGTTCTCGGGTCGGCTATGACCACATAAGCTTGTTGCACAAAACGTGATCTTCGCTCAGTTAATCGTGCATCTAGTAGCAGCTCTCCGACACGTTCTTCAAGCCTTAGCTGCAGTTCACTATCAATCGTTAACGAAAGATGAAATCCTGAAAGCCCAGCTGATAACTGTGTTGGAATTCCATCATCAATGAAGTAGCGATACTGAAATCCAGATAAGTAACTTTGCATACTACGTTCTAGATGGGTTGTCCCGACCCGAGCATTTGCAGCATACCCTTGTGATAAAAAGTACGCCTCACGATCTCTAGGCA
>Ga0123355_10006011_pt1 | contig 17894 bp, 14 predicted proteins | sample TergutEmb28metaG_3_FD_89872 | JGI IMG/M metagenome (GOLD analysis project Ga0123355, IMG submission 89872) | Embiratermes neotenicus P1 segment gut microbial communities from Petit-Saut dam, French Guiana - Emb289 P1 | ecosystem: Host-associated > Arthropoda: Insects > Digestive system > Gut ... | reverse complement strand
GGTCCGCGCATGATGTCCCAGACGAGCAGCCGGTGGTAGGCCCGCACCGCGGGATGCTGGTCATCGTGGACCCCGACCGCGCACTTCAGCCACCAGTACGGCGAGTGCAGGCCGTGCGCGTGGTGACCGCCAGCGGGCACCAGGCCGGCCGCGGTCAGCTTGGCGCTCAGTTCGGCGCGGGTGAAGATGCGCACGTGGCCGCCCGGTACCTCGTGGTACTCGCGGGACAGCGCCCAGCAGATCCGCTCGGGCAGCCAGGAGGGCACGGTCACCGCAGCGGTGCCGCCGGGGCGGAGCACGCGGGCGATCTCGGCCAAGGCGGCGGTGTCGTCCGGGATGTGCTCGAGGATCTCAGCGGCGATGACCGCGTCGAATGCGTCGTCGGGGAATGGAAGCCTGGTCGCGTCGGCGGTGAGCGCCGTCGCCCGCGCCGGGGGTGCCGCCTCGCCTTCCGCGACCATCGCCCCGAACATGCCGGCCACCGGCGGCAGTTCCTTGTGGTCGAAGTCGGCAGCGATGACGCGAGCCCCGCGGCGGTAGGCCTCGAAGGCGTGCCGGCCGGCGCCGCAGCCGAGGTCGAGAACGACGTCGCCTGGTCTGATCGGGAACTTGGTGAAGTCGACGGTCAGCAACCGAGCTCCCCGTTGACCGCCCGGTGGTAGAGCGCCGCGGTTGCGGCAGCGACAGCGGCCCAGGCGAACCGTTCGCGGACGCGATCGAGGCCGCGCGCGGCGAGCTTGGCGCGCGCATCGTCGTCCTCAAGCAGCCGGCGCAGCGCGGCGGCGAGTTCCTCGGGGTCGCCGGGTGTCACCAGCTCCCCGGCGTCGCCGATCACCTCGGGCAGCGCGCCCGCCCGGCTGGCGATGAGCGGCGTACCCGAGGCCAGGTGCTCCACGGCGGGTAGCGAGAACCCCTCATACAAGGAGGGGACCACCGCGACCTCGGCCGACGCGAGCAGCCGCGCGAGCGTCTCATCGGGCAGGCCGCTGGTGAAGGTGACCCTGGCGCCGAGCGCGAGCTGCGCCACCTGCTCCCGGGTCGCGGCGACCGGGGTACCGACCACGATCAGCTGCGCGTCCCGGTCGGTGACCACCTTAGCGACCGCGCGAAGCAGCGTCGGCAGCCCCTTGAGCGGGGAGTCGGCGCTGGTCACTGCGACGATTCTGCCCTTGACGCGCGGCATATCGGGGCGCGGGCGGAAGAGCCTGGTATCGACCCCGAGCGGGACGATATGCACGTTGCCGCGATCTATACGGAAATCCCGGCATATATCGGCACGGGACGACTCCGAGACCGTGATCAGCGGTCCCACCCGGCGCGCCACTCGGCCCTGCATCCGGACGAAACCGTACCAGCGCGCCTTGTCCAGCCGCCTGAACCACCGGAGTCCGTCCAGTTCGAGCCGCCGGTCCACGGTGATCGGGTGGTGGATGGACGTCACCAGCGGCAGACCGAGCCGCCGGACGCCGAGCATGCCGTATCCGAGGCCCTGGTTGTCATGTACGACGTCGAAGTCCCCCGGCCGCGCGCGCAGCGCGTGCAGCGCGCGCAGGCTGAATGTCAGCGGCTCGGGGAACGCGCCGCCCCACATCATCGCTACCTCAGCCGCGTCCACCCAGTCCCTGAACTCGGCAAGCGCCGGCGTACGGAACGGATCCGGGTCCCGGTACAGGTCAAGGCTCGGGACCTCGCGCAGCACGGGCCCCGGGTCAAGTTCCGGATACGGCTGACCGGAGAACACCTCGACGTGGTGCCCGAGCGCGGCCAGTTCCCTGCTCAGGTGCCGAACGTAGACGCCCTGGCCGCCGGAATGCGGCTTGCTGCGATACGAAAGCAGCGCTATGCGCAAGGCACGGTGCACTGAGGTCACGGGGCACCTTACCAAGAGGTAAGTTGCCCGGACCGCTCAGCCCGCCATGCCGCCAACGGCCAGGCCGATGAGGTAGGTGATGCCCGTCGCGAGCGCGCCGAGGATCAGCTGCCGGAGCGCGCCGCGCCAGAACGGCCGGGCGGTCATCCGGGCCACTACGCCGCCGCCGATGATCGCGGCGAGCGCGGACAGGCCGAGCGCCACGCCGAGCGCGTCAAATCCGATCAGGTAGGGAAACAGCGGGATGATCGCGCCGACCGCGAACGCGGAGAGCGACGCTCCCGCGGCGACCACTGGGGACGGAAGCTCGGACGGGTTGATGCCGAGTTCCTCGAGGGTATGCACGGCGAGCGCCTTGTCCGGGTGCGCGGAGATCTCCGCCGCGGCCTGCTTCGCGGTGGCGGCGCTCATGCCACGACGGCGCAGCATGCCGACCAGCTCGGCCTGCTCGGCGGCCGCGTTGGTGGTGAGCTCGTGCTTCTCTTTGCCGACCTCGGACTCGACGAGCTCGTTCTGCGAGGAAACCGAGACGAACTCCCCGGCCGCCATGGAGAAGGCGCCGGCCGCCAGGCCGGCGAGTCCGGTGAGGACGATCGCGTGCTGGGAACCGCCGCCGCCGCCCACGCCGGAGATCAGCGACGCGTTCGTGACCAGCCCGTCCATAGCCCCGAAGACGGCAGGCCGTAGCCACCCGCCAGACACGTCCCGGTGCTCAGGGCCGTGGTGGGCTAGGGGCTCCGTTTCGGATGATGTCACAGGGTCATTGTAAGAATTAGCCTGTGACAACAGAGCGCCCGGTGCGGCGCTGGCACGCGGAGCTCGCGTGGCTCGCGCGGAGCACCTCTGGCGGCGGCGTTGCTCGCGACGTCCTCATCGAGGCCGTCGGCTCGCGCTTCACCGCCGTCCTTCCCGGCACGCCGGTGACCGGGGCTCCGCCCGGTACGGTGCGGCTTGCCGGCCTGACGCTGCCCGGCCTGGCGAACGCGCACTCGCACGCCTTTCACCGAGCGCTACGCGGCGCCGTCGCCGCACCAGCAGGACCGTCCGACGGCGACACCTTCTGGAGCTGGCGGGACCGCATGTACGCGGTCGCGGACCGGCTCGACCCGGCCAGCTACTTCACGCTCGCCCGCGCCGTATACGCCGAGATGGCGCTGGCCGGGGTCACCTGCGTCGGCGAATTCCACTACCTGCACCACGCTCCAGGCGGCGCGAGATACACCGACAAGAACGAACCGGGCAGGCTGCTGGTCGAAGCCGCCGCGGCCGCCGGCCTCCGGATCACACTGCTCGACGCCTGCTACCTGGCCAGCGGCTTCGCACCCGGGGGCGAACCCCTGCCGCTGGCCGGCGCCCAGCTCCGCTTCGGCGACGGCTCCGCGGCCGCCTGGGCGGAACGCCTCGCCGAGTTCGACTGCGACTCGCATGGCATGCTCGCGCCGCACGCGCGGCTTGGCGCCGCGATCCACTCCGTCCGGGCTGTGGGGCCGGACCAGATACCGGAGATCATCGCGTGGTCGCACGGGCACGGCGCCCCGGTACACGCCCACCTGTCCGAGCAGCCGATGGAGAACGCGGAATGCCTGGCGGCTTTCGGCGGCACGCCGGCGCAGGTGCTGTACGAAGCCGGCGCGCTCGGCCCGCGGTCGACGATGGTGCATGCCACGCACCTGACGGAGCGCGATGTCGAACTGCTCGGCGGTTCGTTGTCGACGATCTGCATGTGCCCGCTCACCGAGGCGGACCTGGCAGACGGCGTCGGGCCCGCCCCGTCGCTCGCCGCCGCGGGATCTCCGTTGTCGCTCGGCAGCGACGGGCAGAGCGTCATCGACCTGATCGAGGAGGCCCGCTGGCTTGAGCTGTCGCAGCGGCTGGTCAGCCGACGGCGCGGGCACTTCGGTGCGGCCGATCTGGCGGCCGCCCTGACGGTCAGCGGTCACGCGTGCCTTGGCTGGCCCGATGCGGGGGAAATCGTGCCCGGCGCGTACGCGGACCTGGTGACGATGTCGCTTGACTCGCCGCGGCTGGCCGGCGCCCTGGATGGCGATCCGCTCGCTGCCCTCTTCGCGGCGGGGACGGCGGCGGATGTCCGCCACGTGGTCGCCTCGGGCGCCGATGTGGTGCGCGACGGGCAGCACCTGCTTGTCGATGACGTGCCGCGTGCGCTCACCGCCGCCATCGACGCGGTACTCGGCTGAGTGGCGGGCTCCGGTGACCGGATCGCTGCTGATCACGCGGATCGGCGAGCTCGTGACGAACGCGCCGCCCGAGGGAGCGGCCGGGCGCACCCGAGGTGCTGGCTGGTTCGCCGCGATCGACAACGCGGCCGTGATCATTGAGGGTGACCGGATCGCGTGGACGGGACTGGCGTCCCAGGCACCGCCTGCCGATGAGGTGGTGGACGCGGGCGGCCGCGCGGTGCTGCCGGGGTTCGTGGACTCGCACGCGCACCTAGTGTTCGCCGGGGAACGGTCCGCCGAGTTCGCGGCGCGCATGGCTGGCAAACCCTACGAAGCCGGCGGTATCAGGTCCACCGTGGCGGCGACCCGCGCCGCGACGGACGCCGAGCTGCGCGCTGGCCTCAACCGGCTGACCGGAGAGCTGCTGCGTCAGGGGACGACCACGTTCGAGTGCAAGTCCGGCTACGGGCTCACGGTGGCCGACGAGGCCCGGTCGGTGGCGCTGGCCGCTGAGGTCACCGAGGAGGTGACGTATCTCGGCGCGCATGTGGTCCCGGCGGAGTACGCCGGAGACCCGGCGGGTTATGTCGGCCTTGTCTGTGGCCCGATGCTGGACGCGTGCGCCCCCTACTCACGCTGGGTTGACGTCTTCTGCGAGAAGGGCGCGTTCGCGGCCGACGAAGCCCGCGCTGTGCTCACCGCCGGCCTCTCTCGCGGGCTCGCGCCGCGAGTGCACGCCAGCCAGCTGGGCTACGGACCTGGCATCCAGCTAGCGGTGGAACTCGGCGCGGCGTCGGCCGACCACTGCACCTTCCTCAATGACGCGGACGTGGACGCGCTCGCGTCATCGGCTACCGTCGCTACCCTGCTGCCCGGCGCGGAGTTCAGCACCAGGCAGCCCTATCCAGACGCCCGCCGGCTGCTCGACGCCGGCGCGACGGTGGCGCTGGCCACCGACTGCAACCCCGGCACCTCCTACACGACCTCGATTCCGTTCTGCATCGCGCTCGCGGTCCGCGACATGCACATGACGACGGAGGAAGCGCTCTGGTCCGCCACCGCGGGCGGCGCCCGCGCGCTCCGTCGCTCCGACGTGGGCTACCTGGCCCCGGGCGCGAAGGCCGACCTGATCGTGCTGGATGCCCCGTCGCACGCCCACCTGGCCTACCGCCCCGGGGTGCCTCTGCTGCACGCCGTCTACAAGTCCGGCCGGCCCCTTTGATCCAGTGCGCGGGCGCAGGGATCGCTCGTGCAGCAGCAGCCTCGCAACCGAGCGGTCGCTGCCGCTGCGGCAGCCGCACAGGCTACCGGTGTCCCGGCGCGGGTGGGTCGCCTCCGCCGGTTACCGGCTGAAGAGGGCCGCGGCCCGCCGGGCCATCTCCTCGGCCGACACGTCCTCGATGTGCTGGCTCATCATCCACTGCTGGCCAAACGGGTCACGCAGCCGGCCGCCGCGCTCGCCATAGAACTGATCCTCCAGCGGGTAGATCACCTCCGCCCCGGCGGCCACCGCGCGCTGCCACGCCGCATTCACGTCCTCCCAGTACAGCGCCATCACGCAGGTAACCTTCCCGCCCAGCCGCTCCGGGGAGCTGACCGGCCCGTCCGCCGCGTCCTCGGTGATCATCACCACCGAGTCACCGATCCGGATCTCGGCATGGATGATCTCGCCGTTCGGCCCGGTGAATCGCTCACCTACCTGCTCGGCTCCGAACGCCTTGGCGTAGAACGCGATCGCGGCCCCGCCATCTGCCACCACCAGCCGCGCGGTGACCGTGTGCAGGTGCTCGGGAACCGGCCTCACCGCGCCGGGCTGGGATGCGGGCATCGGGACCTCCTCCAGGGCGAGCCCATGAGTTACTCACCGCCACCTTATTCACCATCGTGATTCACCATCGTGCGGCGGTTCATGCCCGCCGTCCGCGCCCGTTTACTTCAGCGACTTGCGCAGCGCGATCACGCGGTTGACGCTGGCCAGGAAAGCCTGGTGGTTGAGGGTGCCGCGACTGTAGGCCGCGGCCAGCTCGCCCATGGCCTGCTGGCCTTGCGTGACGTTTTGCGCTGCGGCGAGGATCAGGTCCATGCCCGCCTCCGCGGCGAGCAGGGTGCGGTTCTGGGTGCTGCCGTAGTTCTTGAGTGCTCCAGCCTCGAGCGCGTCGGTGATGGTGACTCCGGTGAACTTGAGCCGGTTCCGCAGCTCGCCCTGCACGACTTTCGGCGAGAGCCCGGCTGGCCGGTTCTGTATCGAGGGGTAGGTGGCCCAGGACACCATGACCAGCTTGACTCCGGCGCTGATCGCGGTCTTGAACGGCGCCTCATCGATGCCGCGGATCGTGGCCAGCGACAGGTTGAGCGTGACTGGCCGGATGTCGGTGTCCTGGGCCGCCGTGGCGGCCCCCAGGCCCGGGAAGTGCTTAGCCGTGGCGGCCACCCCGGCGGCCTGCTGGGCTTTGATCATGTTCGCGCCCAGCGCCGACACGACGGCCGGGTTCATGCTGTACGAGCGCCCGAACTGGTCGTCGAAGTCTCCCGCCTTGCGGTACACGTCGAGTACTGGCGCAAGGTTGACGTTCATCCCCGCACTGCGCAGGTTGGCTGCGGCGCCGCGGCCCGCCTGCGTGGCGAGGGTTTTCGCTTGCGACAGCGGCTTGGCGCCGATCTGCTTTTCGGACAGGTCTGGCGCGCCTGGCAGGCGTCGAACCTGACCGCCTTCCTGGTCGGTCATCAGCAGCAGTGGTGCGCGTACCGGGTTGAGCGGGCTGGCGTCAGCTTGCTCAAGACGCTTGATGACGGCCGCGATCTGCGCCTTGCTGGAGATGTTCTGCCCGAAGAAGATCACTCCGGCAGCCTCCCCGTGCTGGATCAGCGATATCAAGCTGGCGGGCGGGTTCAGGCCCGGGTAACTGTAGATCACCCGCTGGCCCGCCAGCTGCTGCGCCGACAGCCCCGCCAGCGCTGCCTGCCGGCCAGTCGCGTGGCCGTCGGCGGCCGCTTCGGCGCCTGCTGTCCGCACGCCCGGCATGGCCGCGGCCAGGGCCAGTGCCAGCGGCAGGACGCCGGCCGCCAGCAACTTCCGCTGGATCCTCATCTGAGTTCACCTTCTCGTGTGGAAGACCCGGGCCGGCTAGCCGCCGCCGTCGAGCACCGGATAGCGGCCTTGGAAGCGGATCAGCGGGTCGCCGGTTTCGGCCACGTAGGGCACTCCTTCGACCGCCGCGATAACGAGCAGATGGTCGCCGGCCGGGACCCGGCGGGAGACCGAGCATTCGAGCGCTGCCAGCCCGCCGGACGGGATAAGCGCGCCCGACGCCTGGCCGCGGACATGCGGCACGCCGTCGAGGACCAGTCGCGCGCTCGGCCGGCCGGCCGCCGCGAACTGGCCGGCCAGCAGCTTCTGCGCTGACGACAGCAGCGTGACGGCGAACCGTGCCGCGGGCAGCGACGGGCGGCTCAGCACCTCGGCCGGGTAGGAGTCCGCGATTAGCGAGACCAGCACGAGTGGCGGATCGAGGGAGACCGGCATGAACGCGCTCACCGTGGTTCCGATGTCGTCGTGGCCGTCGGCGATGGTGACAAGCGTGACCCCCGCCGCCCACGCCGACAGCGCGCTCGCTAGCTGATCCGCCATGTACCAGGAAGCATCAGCGGCCCGTGCGGCGACAGCCCGGCCGCCGCCGCGAACTGCCAGGCCGGGCCCCAGCCGTCGGCGAAGCGCGCCGCGAGCACGGCGAGCGGCGCGGTGCCGCCGAAAGCAGCAGCACCGAATGACCCGGCGGCGGGCATTGACTCGCTCGACTCGGCGGGCCGGAGCTGGTCGAGCGGCCCGAGCCGGGGGAAGACCCGGACCGGCGCGTCGTCCGGAAGGCCCGCGCGCTTACGCGCGATCTGGACCGCTTCGCGCATCCCGCCGGCCGAATCGGCGAGCCCGTTCGCCACCGCGTCGGCGCCGGTCCAGACCCGTCCGCGGGCCAGTTCCTGCACTCGGTCGGCGGACATTCGCCTGCCCGTCACCACCTTCTCGGTGAAGTCTGCGTACATCGCGTCGAGCCAGCCGTTCAGCCGGGACCACTCGTCGTCAGAGAATGGCTTGGAGGATGAGAACATCGTCGCGTTCACCGCGCCGTCCGCGATGGTGTCGGTGGCGACTCCGGCCCGGCCGAACAGCTCTCGCAGCACCGGCTTGCCCGTGATGACCCCGATCGACCCGGTGATCGTCCCCGGCTGCGTCACGATCACGTCGGCGGGCGCGGAGATGAAGTACCCGCCGGACGCGGCCACATCGCCCATCGACACGACGACCGGCTTGCCGGCCGCACGCACCCGCACCACCTCGCGCCAGATCACGTCGGAGGCCGTGTACGAGCCGCCGGGGCTGTTCACGCGCAGCACGATCGCCCGTGCGCCCTCGTCCGCCGCTGCGGCGCGCAGCGCGGCCGCGACCGTGTCAGAGCCCATCCCGCCGCCACCGAAGCCACGGCCGCTACGGCCCTGCCTGATGACGCCGTGGGCGTATATCACCGCGACGAACCGGTCGTGGCTGCCAGGGGCTAGGTCCGCCACCCCGCTGCGAACCCGCCGCGGTATGTCGCCGAGCGAGTGCATGCGCTGGTAGCGCTGAAGGTACAGCAGGCTCGCGTCGCCTCCGGTGTCCTTACGCACCTGGTCGTAGACCTCGTCCCGGTAGTAGACCGCGTCGATGAGGCCCTCGGACAGCGCCTCCTGGGGCAGGAACGGCCCGCGCCGCAGCAGGTCCCTCGCCTTGTCAGCGGTGATCCCCCTGCCGTCCGCGATGGCGGCCGCGAGCTGTTCGGTGACCGACTCGGCCAGCCGTGCTTCGGCCTCCCGCGCCGCGCCGGTGAAGCCGGTCTCGGTGAGCTGATCGGCGGCCGACTTGTACTCGGCCCGCTTGGCGCTCTGGAAGTCGATGCCGAGCTTCTCCAGGGCGTCATGCAGGAAGACCCGCTCGATTGCCACCCCGGTGAGCCCGAGCGTGCCCGATGGCTGGAGGTAGATCCGGTCGAACCCGGTGGCCAGGTAGTAGGGCACGTTCCCGCGGACGAATTCGCCGAACGACTCCGCCCAGGCCACCGTGAGCTTGCCCGACTGCCGGAAGTCGGCAACGGCGTCGCGCAGTTCCTGCGTCATGCCGAGCCCGATGCGGGATCCGCCGACCTTGACAATCAGTGCACGGACACGGTCGTCCGATTTCGCTCGCTTCAGCCCGTCCAGCAGGTCGGGCAGCCGCGTGCGGCGTATCGTGAGCAGCGCTCCGAGCGGATCTTGCGGCGGTCCTTCCGCGATGCCGTCCGTCAGGTCGAGTTCGAGGATCAGCGGGCCGGTCCTGCGCTGCCGCATACGGGCGATCTGCCCGGCAAGCTGCTTCGCGTCTGCCATGCGGTCAGCTTACGCGCAGCCGATTTCGTAGTTAGTAGCCGAACGGGAGGAGGCGAGTGCAGATCGCGAACATCGCCGCTGTCGTGGTGGTCGACGTGGCCAACGTCATGGGTGCCCGGGCCGACGGCTGGTGGCGCGACCGGGCCGGGGCCGCGCTGCGGCTGTGCCGCGAGGTCGCCGAGCTGGCTGAGCGGCCCGCTGCCGCGGTCCGTGCGGGCGGGTGGGTGCTCGTGCTTGAGGGCCAGGCACGGGCGGCTGCGGCGGCGTTCGCCGAGGCCGAGGATGACAGCGGCCGGCTGGTCCGCGTGGTGTCCGCACCCGGTTCCGGAGACGACGCGATCGTCGGCGTGGTCGGGGAGGCGGTGGCTCGTGGCGACAGCTGCCTGGTAGTGACGGCGGACCGGGAGTTGCGCCGTCGCTGCGAAGAGCTGACTGCTTCGGTCGCCGGCCCGGGATGGCTTTTGCACATCCTGTAATCGCGTAGCGTCGAAATAGATCCCGCTCACATCTGCATCGCATTGATGTGGTTGCCCTGTCCGCTATCGACCGGAACCTTCTGCGCATGTATGTGATCTTGGTGGTACTTGTCCTTTTCATCGCGGCGCTGCTCTTCCTGCTCGCACTCGTCCGCATGGCTGTGCGGAACGTGCGCAAGCGCCAGGCCATGGCTGTCCGGCTTGCCGCGGCCGAGGCCCGCGCCGAGCAGGCGGAACAGGCCAAACGCAGCCAAGCCGAGGCGAGCGCGGCACTGACTACGGTGCTGCCCGCGATCCTGGCCGAGGAGCGGGCACCGCGGCGGGTGGCTTAAAAACCGCGGTTCGTTCTGGGTAGATCGCTTTCATGTCTCCGGGGCCAGCCAGATAACCGACAGCGGCGGCACCACGATCGAGGCGGAGGCGGGCCGGCCGTGCCACGGCCTGGGGACGGCCTCGACGGCGCCCAGGTTGCCCATGCCGCTGCCGCCGTAACTCGCGGCGTCGGTGTTGAGCACCTCGCGCCAGCGCCCGGCCAGCGGCAGCCCCACCATGTAGTTCTCGTGCGGCATCGCGGAGAAGTTGGCGACGCAGGCGAGCACCGGCACGCCGTGGTCCTGCGCGCCGAACCGCAGGAACGACAGCACGTTGCCGTGCGCGTCGTTGGAGTCGATCCAGCCGAATCCGTCGGGGGTGAAGTCCTGCGACCATAGCGCGGGCGCTGAGCGGTAGAACGCGTTCAGGTCGCGGACCAGCCGCTGCACACCCGAGTGGTAGTCGTACTGGAGCACCCACCAGTCCAGGCCATTCTGCTCCGACCATTCGTGGCCCTGGCCGAACTCCGACCCCATGAACAGCAACTGCTTGCCCGGGTGCGCCCACATGTAGCCGAACAGGGCGCGCAGCCCGGCGAACTGCCGCCATTCGTCACCCGGCATCTTGTACAGCAGCGACCCCTTGCCGTGCACGACCTCGTCGTGCGACAGCGGCAGGATGTAGTTCTCGGAGAACGCGTAGACCATGGAGAACGTCAGCTCGTTGTGGTGGTACTGCCGGTGGATCGGGTCACGCTTCATGTACTCGAGCGTGTCGTTCATCCAGCCCATGTTCCACTTGAAGCCGAAGCCAAGCCCGCCGAGGTGGACAGGCCGCGACACGCCCGGCCAGGCCGTCGACTCTTCTGCGACCATCATGATTCCCGGCACGCGCTTGTAGCAGGTGGCGTTGACCTCCTGGAGGAACGAGATCGCCTCGAGGTTCTCCCGGCCGCCGTGCTTGTTCGGCGTCCACTCGCCGTCGCGCCGTGAGTAGTCCAGGTAGAGCATGGAGGCGACCGCGTCGACCCGCAGCCCGTCGATGTGGAACTCCTCAAGCCAGTAGATGGCGTTGGCGACGAGGAAGTTGCGGACCTCGGAGCGGCCGAAGTTGAACACCAGGGTGCCCCAGTCGGGATGCGCGCCCAGCCGCGGGTCGGCGTGCTCGTACAGCGATGTCCCGTCGAACTCGGCGAGCGCCCAGGAGTCACGCGGGAAGTGCGCGGGCACCCAGTCCATGATCACGCCGACGCCGGCCTGGTGCAGCGTGTCGATGAGGAACCTGAAGTCGTCCGGGGCGCCAAAGCGGGATGTCGGCGCGTAATACGACGTGACCTGGTATCCCCATGACCCGCCGAACGGATGCTCGGCCACTGGGAGGAACTCCACATGCGTGAAGCCGAGGTCAGCGACGTAGGCGGCCAGCTCGGTGGCGAGCTGGCGGTAGGAAAGCCCGGGCCGCCAGGAGCCAAGGTGCACCTCGTAGACGGACATCGGGCTGGTCAGCGGCTGCCGGCCGGCCCGGGTGGTCAGCCACTCGGCATCACCCCAGGTATAAGACGACGCGTAGACCACGGAGGCGGTGGCGGGCGGCATCTCCGCGTAGGTCGCCATCGGGTCCGCCTTGTCCCGCCAGATGCCGTCCGGGCCGCAGATGGAATACTTGTACCTGGCGCCAGGCTCAACGTCCGGCACGAACAGCTCCCAGATCCCGGCGCCACCCAGTGAGCGCATCGGGTGCGCCCGGCCCTCCCAGAAGTTGAAGTCGCCGACCACCCGGACACCGCGCGCATTCGGCGCCCAGACGGCGAACGCGGTTCCCGTATCGGATGGCCGGGCGCCGAGCGCCCGCCACAGCTGCTCGTGCCTGCCCTCACCGATCAGGTGCAGGTCGAACTCGCCGAGGGTCGGCAGGTGCCGGTAGGGATCGTCCTGGACCTGCGGGTCGCCGTCGACATAGGTCACTTCAAGTCGGTACTCGGGAACGGTCCCGTGTTCCACCGGCACCGTCCCCTCGAACACGCCCTGGTGCAGGTGCGGCATCGGGTGGCGGCTGCCATCCGGCAAGACTGCCGTCACGGAGGCGGCGAGCGGCCGCAGGGCCCGGATGGTCACGCCACCCGGTCCGGGGTGGGCGCCAAGCACGGAGTGCGGGTCGTGATGCTGACCGGCGACTAGCCGCTCGATCTCGCCGAGGGAGATTGTCTGATTTTTCGATAGCACTTTCAGAACTCTGCCAGTGAGTCAAGTGGGATGGGGAGCCAGGACGGGCGGTGCCTGGCCTCGTACAGAACTTCGTAGACAGCCTTGTCCAGCTGCAGCGCGCGCAGCAGAACGTCATTGGACGCCGGGTCGAGGCCGCCCGCCTCGGCGTACCCGGCGCAGAAAGCCGCCGCGTTCCTCCGTACCCAGTCGCGGGCCGTATCACTCAGTGCGGCCGCGTCGGCGTGCTCGACGAGCTGGTGGCGGGCGGCGTAGTCGAACGAGCGGAGCATCCCGGCGACGTCCCGGAGCGCGCAGTCCGGGGCGCGGCGCTCGGCGAGCGGGGTCGCGGGCTCGCCTTCGAAGTCGAGGACGACCCAGCCGGTCTCGGTGCGCATAACCTGGCCCAGGTGGTAGTCGCCGTGGATCCGCTGGACCGGGAACGGCCCGCGGAGCCGGGCGAATGCGGCGTAGGCATCGCTGATCATGTCGGTGAACTTGGCGAGCTCGGGCACCGCGGAGACCGTTTGGTCGAGCTTGCGGAACATCCGCTCGGCCAGCTCACCGACCGCTTCCGCGCTGAGCTCCGCGGTGCCGAAAGCCTCCGCCAGGTCGGCGTGCACCTGAGCGGTGGCGGCCCCGAGCCGGTGCGATTCCCCGGCGAAGTCTCCGCCGGCGTCCTCGGCGCTGGTCGCCTGGCGGGGCCCGCTCATCGCGTACAGGTCGCGGACGCTGGTCGCGGCAAGCGTCCAGCCGTCGGTCGCGAGCCGCAGGTACCTGGACAGGATCGCCAGGCTGGTTGGCACGCCCCCCAGCCCGGTCTCGATCCAGCCCAGCGGCTCGGCCACGTGGTCCGAGCCGAGCCGTGCGAGTGCCGCGCTCACCTCGAGGTCCGGGTTGGGACCGGGAGAGATCCGGCGGAATACCTTGAGGATGGACTCCTCGCCATAGACCAGGCTGGTGTTGCTCTGCTCGCCGCTGAGCACCAGGCTGTCAAGGTCTGTATGGAAGGTGGCGCCTTCGATCTTCCGCATCCGCAGCGGGCCGGCGTTCTCGCCGGCCGCGATGGCGGCGAGTAGCGGCTTGGTCAGGTCGGCATCGTGCAACGCGTCGTAGGCAGTCCTGCTCTGCCCGTCCGGCCTGCTCTGCCCGTCCGGCCTGCTCTGCCCGTCCGGCCCGATCTTGGCGTGCTCAAGCCTGCCCGGGAACCGGCTCCGCAGCCCGACGAAGATCTGGTAGTAGTCCACGTTGGTGTCGTGGGACACCGCGACGATGAGGTGCCGCAGCTCAGGGTCGCCGCTGACGAGCTCGGTGTCCGCGACGATCTCGAGATCGCGCAGCCACTGCCCTTTGCCGGCGAACCAGCGCTGGGCGCCTAGCCATTCCGCTAGTGCTTCCTCGAAGCTCATCGGTCATGTTCCTCCCTTGCGGCCGGGAGCTGAAACCAGTAGAAGCCGTGACCGGGCAGGGTCAGCAGGTACGGCAGTTCCCCGATGGGCGGGAAAGTGACGCCGCCCATGCACTCCACCGGTGTGACGCCGATGAACCTGCGCAGGTCGAGCTCGACCGGCTGCGGGAACCGCGACAGATTGTTTACACACAGTATCCGATCTGTTGCATCTTGTTCCTCAGGCGTCGCAGCCGCGTCGTATTCCCTCACGAATGCGAGCACGCTCGGGTTGGAGGAATTGAGCTCTTCGTAGGCACCGAGGCCGAAGACCGGATGCCGCTTCCTGATCTCCATCATCCGGCGCGTCCAGTGCAGCAGCGACTGCGGGTGGCGCTGCTGCGCCTCGACGTTGAGCGACTGGAATCCGTAGATGGGGTCCATCACCGGGGGGAGGTAGAGCCGCTGCGGGTCGCAGCTGGAAAACCCGCCGTTCCGGTCCGGCGTCCACTGCATGGGGGTCCGCACGCCGTCCCGGTCGCCGAGCCAGATGTTGTCGCCCATGCCGATTTCGTCGCCGTAGTACATCACCGGCGAGCCGGGGAGGCTGAGCAGCAGCGCCGTGAACAGCTCCAGCTGGTTCCGGTCGTTGTCCAGGAGCGGGGCGAGCCGCCGCCTGATGCCGATGTTGGCCTTCATGCGGGGGTCCTTGGCGTACTCCTTGTACATGTAGTCCCGCTCTTCGTCGGTGACCATCTCAAGCGTCAGCTCGTCGTGGTTGCGCAGGAAGATGCCCCACTGGCAGCCGGCCGGGATCTTCGGCGTCTGGGCCAGGATCTCCGAGATCGGGTAGCGCTGCTCGCGCCGCACCGCCATGAAGATGCGCGGCATCAGCGGGAAGTGGAACGCCATATGGCATTCGTTGCCTCCGGTCTCCGGATCGCCGAAGTACTCCACGACGTCGGCGGGCCACTGGTTGGCCTCGGCCAGCAGCACCCGGTCCGGGTAACCCCTGTCGACCTCGGCGCGAACTCGCTTGAGGTACTCGTGCGTTTCCTTGAGGTTCTCGCAGTTGGTGCCTTCCCGCTCATACAGGTACGGGACCGCGTCCAGCCGGAAGCCGTCGATCCCGAGGTCGAGCCAGAACTTGAGCACCTCGATCATGGCTTCCTGGACCCTGGGGTTCTCGAAGTTCAGGTCCGGCTGGTGGGCGAAGAAGCGGTGCCAGTAGTACTGCTGGCGGACCGGGTCGAAAGTCCAGTTCGAGGTCTCGGTGTCGATGAAGATGATCCGCGCGTCGGTGTACCCCTCACCGCTGTCCGACCAGACGTAGAAATCACCGAACGGGCCGTCCGGGTCTGAGCGGCTCGCCTGGAACCACGGGTGCTGGTCGCTGGTGTGGTTCATGACCAGGTCGGCGATGATCCGGATGCCGCGGTTGTGCGCCTGCTCGACCAGTTCGATGAAATCGGCGATGTTCCCGTACTCGGGCAGGATCTGCAGGTAGTCCGCGATGTCGTAGCCGCCGTCACGAAGCGGCGAGGAGTAGATCGGCAACAGCCAGATGCAGTCGATCCCGAGCCATTGCAGGTAATCCAGCCTGGCGGTCAGACCCCTGATGTCGCCGGTCCCGTCACCGTCGGCGTCCTGGAAGCCGCGGATGAGCACTTCGTAGAACACCGCCCGCCGGTACCACTCGGGGTCACGCGGCTGGTCGAGGGTGAAGTTCGGGACTGGGATAGCCGGTATCTCGCCGGTCGGCTCGTGCTCTGACACGGAGTGACTCTCCTGGATGCGCGCCCGCCGCATGTCGGCCTGTGCGTCAGTCAGGCCTGGTCACGCGTCACGGTGAAGATGTGGGCCGGCCGCACGGCAGGGTCCAGGCGCACGTAGTTGGCTTGGCCCCACTTGAAGATCTCGCCGCTGAGTTCATCGGTGACCGTGAACTCCGCGTGCCAGTCCATACCAAGGGCGGGCATATCAAGCCACACCGTGGCCTCCCGGGCCTGGTGCGGGTCTAGATTGACTACAACCAGGACGGTGTCAGCGGCCTTCCCGTCCTGCTTGGAGAAGCAGATCAGCTCCGGCTGATCCGCATGATGAAAGCGTAGATTACGCAGCCAGCGCAATGCGACGTGGGATCGCCGTATCCGGTTAAGTTCGGTAATGAAGGGCGCGATGCCCAGGCCGTCGCGCGCTGCGGCATCCCAGTCGCGAGGCCGGTACTGGTACTTCTCGGAATCCAGGTACTCCTCGCTTCCGGGTCGCAGCGGCGTGTTCTCGCACAGTTCATACCCCGCGTAGATACCCCAGGACGGACTGAGCATGGCCGCCAGCACCGCGCGGATCTTGAACGCGGGCGGTCCGCCGTGCTGTAGGTATTCGTGCAGGATGTCCGGGGTATTGGCGAAGAAATTCGGCCGCATGTAAGGGGCGGCGCTGCCGGAAAGCTCGGTCAGGTACTCGGTCAGCTCGTCCGCGGAGTTGCGCCACGTGAAGTATGTGTACGACTGGTGGAAACCTATTTTCGCCAGGGTGGCCATCATGGCGGGCCGGGTGAACGCCTCGGCGAGGAACAGCACATCCGGATCGGTCTGCCGGATGCTTGAGAGCAGCCGCTCCCAGAACCTGATCGGCTTTGTATGCGGATTGTCGACGCGGAAGATGCGCACTCCGTGGCTCATCCACAGCCGGACAATCCGCTCTATCTCCGTGTAGATACCGTCCGGATCATTGTCGAAATTAAAGGGATAAATGTCCTGGTATTTTTTCGGCGGGTTCTCCGCGTATGCGACAGTTCCGTCGGCTCGGGTGGTGAACCACTCCGGGTGCTCCTTCACCCATGGATGGTCGGGCGACGCATTCAGGGCTAGGTCGATAGCCACCTCGAGGTCAAGTTCCCGTGCCCTGGTGACGAATGCGTCGAAGTCCGCGAACGTACCGAGGTCCGGGTGGATGGCGTCGTGTCCTCCCTCGGGTGCGCCGATCGCCCAGGGCGAGCCGGGATCGCCCGGCCTGGCGTCAAGGGTGTTGTTCCGCCCCTTGCGGAACGTCAGCCCGATCGGATGGACCGGCGGCAGGTAGACGACGTCGAAGCCCATCTCGGCGATCGCCTCAAGCCGCCGGGCGGCCGTCCGCAGCGTGCCGGAGATCGGCTCCCGGCGACCCATCGGGTCGAACTGCACGCCCTCGGAGCGCGGGAAGAACTCGTACCAGGATCCGTAAAGTGCGCGAAGCCGGTCCACCAGCACCGGCAGCCTGCCGGACCTGGTCACCAGGTCACGGAGCGGGTACTCGCGAAGGGCGGCCGTGATCGGCGGTGCCTGCGCGGCGGTGAGCCGGTCCCATGGCGGCAGCGAGCGGTCCCTGAGCTTTCTGGCGAGCGTACTGAGCGCTGTCCGGGCCGCCGCCGGGCGGGCGGCGCCTGGCGGCTGCCTGATCGATCGTGCCGCGCGCTCGAAGAGCAGCGCCCCCTCGGCCAGCATCAGTTCGACGTCCTGGCCGCGGGGGATCTTGATCGCCGCATCATGCTGCCAGTGCGCGATGGGATCAGACCATGACTCAACGTGGAAATGCCACGTTCCCTCACTTGTTACGGTCACGTCGGCGCCGTAACGGTCCGTGCCCGGGGTGAGCTCTTGCATCGGCACCGGCGGACCGGTCTTGCCCGCCGGATCCCGGAGCACCACGGCTGCTCCCAGCACGCCGTGCCCCTCGATGATGATGGTGGCGCTGACCTGGAAAGTCTCGCCTGCGACGGCCTTGGCTGGGCGGCGCCCGCACTCCACCATAGGCTCGATGTCGAGGATGGGGATACGTCCGATCACGGCGCCACCGTACCTAGTCACGAATCAGAGGGGAACGCCGACCCGGTTGTAATAGTGACCCCATATGATGACTCCCCGTGAGAGCGATCCGACGTTTCACCGTCCGCGTGACGCTTCCGCAGCCGCTCGAGCCGCTGCATGACCTGATGCTCAACCTTCGCTGGTCCTGGCATCCGGAGACAGTCGAGCTCTTCGAGTCGATCGACGAAGCCGCGTGGGCCGCGTCTGGCGGGGACCCAGTCGAGAT
>Ga0123355_10006009_pt1 | contig 17897 bp, 11 predicted proteins | sample TergutEmb28metaG_3_FD_89872 | JGI IMG/M metagenome (GOLD analysis project Ga0123355, IMG submission 89872) | Embiratermes neotenicus P1 segment gut microbial communities from Petit-Saut dam, French Guiana - Emb289 P1 | ecosystem: Host-associated > Arthropoda: Insects > Digestive system > Gut ... | reverse complement strand
TCGACCCGATTTAAACCTTTCCACCCACTCATAAACCTTTCCTTGACTCATGGTGCTCTGTCCATACTGAGCCAACATACGACGGTGAATTTCCACAGGTTTCACTCCTTCTGGCCAAAGAAACCGCACTAGGCCACGTTGTTCTTCGGTGGTTCAATCTTGCAAAGAGCGTCCATGTTTTCGCCCTCGTTGCTGCCACTCGACTGAAGGCAGAACGATGTACTGCACATGGCTGAACTCTTCAACAAACATTGTCAATACTGCGCAGTGCGGCAGCTCTTCTCTGTCCCGGTTACCGCGTAATTTAAAAATTGATTTTATTTTTTGATTCACCCTCGTAGTTGTGCTGACTGAAATATATATAATAAAGTGAATATATGGAATCAATACACAACGGGATGACTTCGTTCGAATTAATATTTACCTATTTTCACACAACACAATAATAGTACCTTCTGTATTTTGCAAACCCTATCATGTATGAAACTACGAGGGTTATCCAGAAAATAGAATCCGTTTGCGAATATTGCCTCTGCAGCGCTGCGGTCACGATGGTGCGCACGGGTGCCGAGTTTGTTGATTCTGTGGCAAGGCACGGACAGAATTTGCAGACATTCGAACAGCGTTTACTCATCGTGCTTTGTGTTTATAATGTTTAAGAAAATAGAGAATACCGCTGCATGTGAAATGCGGTCTGTAATCCGTTTCTTGAATGCAAAGAACATGACACCGGCTGAAATTCATCGTCAACGTTGTGACGTGTATGGAGAATATGCCACGAGTAGTTCAATGGTACGGAGATGGGTGCGACTGTTTAATGAAGGACGCGGAAATGTGCATGATGATCCGCGGAGCGGCCGACCGTCTGTGGTGAATGAAGATTTGATGCGTGCATTTGAAGAGGATATAGGGGGAAGTGATGATTCACCATTACGCCACTTTCCCTGCATTTTCCTCAAATTTCACGGTCACTTCTTCACAAAATTGTGTCTGAGGTCAAAGAAGCCGTTACCACTTGCTTTGCATCGCAGGCGGCATCATTCTACGATGAAGGGATACAAAAACTGGTGAAACGCTATGACAAGTGCCTCAACAATGGTGGAAACTATGTCAAAAAGTAGTGTACAGTATGTAGATCAAATGGCAATATACATGGTTTGTAATATGTTCTTGTTTTTTTTCTTAATAGCCCATCGGAACTTACTTGCTGGATAACCCTCGTAGTTCTGAATGTAAATGTAAATTTCCAACACAACCATTAACATGGACTCTTTGCGTGGCTTTCCTACACCATAATTCATAAACACACGTGTGACGAAAATATTGTCCTCGAAGATTTCATCAATCTTGACAGAGTTGATCAGCCGTTATTAGTATGAAATGGGGGTAATTTTAAACTACTTTATGAGACGAATGTGCACCCACCATTTCGTATAACATTACCTGCAAGTTCCTACGCTTTAAAATTTAAAATCCCATTATCCTGAAAGCAAACGGAATACCATAACTGCTTTGTAATAATGAAAAGCAATTTGTAGATGTGTTGATTTCTGAACGATAGATGGATGCAATGGAAAATATGCGTATTTATTCAGAGCTCAACAATTGAGAAACGAAGAAAAACTAGTTTATATTGTGTACAGCAGGTGTTGCTTCACCAGGGAATAAACTGTATGCTCTGGAAAGGTATATGAATGCATAAACTGCGTTAGTTTATAACGGATGATGTATTTTCAATATATGCTTTTTTCCATTGTGTTTGAAAGCAAAATACTTTCCTACTATACGGTGTAATTCGACAGTTTGTGCAGCCGCTTTGAATGTTACGAATTAAACTCGGTCGAAATGTTCCGGCTAAAAGTTATAATGTGTGAAATTTTGAATCTAGTTCATACGTAGAGCCGAGGTGCATCAACTTGGCAAAAAATGTAGGAGCACCTTCAAAATTCCACTTGCAAAGCATAAACCAAATTTGCAGAATTTCCTGTCGGTGTTTGGAAATAAGAAATTGAGAGACCTAAATTAGTAAGTAAAAATTTCTTAATTATTTACTTATCAAAATAATTGAGACGCTAAAAGATTTGCATTTATAGTACGACGTTGTTCCAAGCACTGCATGTATTGTAAAACGAATCAGTTTCTTTTGTTCTGTATGGGAGAACCTGAGAAAAAATACTACTCTGAGGACGTAGGCGTAAATGGAAGGAAAATATTGCATCGAATCTTCAAGAAATAGGAAAAGACTATGTGGAGCAAATTTGTGTAATTCTGGGTGGGAACTGGAGTGTGGCTGATGTAAAATATTGTTATGAAACTCCATGAAGTGTGGATAAAATTTTGACTAACTGAAAATCTACTGGCTTCTCAATACTTACTTACTTCATGGTGCAGAATCCTTCTTGTGAAGCTAACTGGTGTGCAGCTAGTCAAAACAACTCCCAGCATTTCACGGAACCCGAAGTTTCATTACCGCACTCACAAGCTTCCGCCACCTGTCTCTATCCTGGGCCAGCCAAATCCAGTCCATATACCCACATCCCACCTACTGGATATCCATCCTAATGTTATCCACAATCTACGCCTAGGTCTCCCCAGTGGTCTCTTTCCCTCCGGTTTCCCCACCAAGAACCTATACACCCCCTCTCCTCACCCATACGCGTCACATGCAAGCCCATTTCATTCTTCTCGATTTTATCACCCGCACAATATTGGGTGAGGAGTACAAATCATTTAGCTCCTAGTTATACAATCTCCTCCATTCCCCCGTTACCTCGTCCCTCCTATGTCCAAATATTCTCCTCAACACCATGTTCTCCAACACCCTCAGCTTCCTTTCCTCCCGCAATGTCAACGACCAAGTTTCACACCCATACAAAACAACAAGCAAAATTATAGTTCTTTGATCTTTAAATTTTTGGATAGCAACCTCGAAGACGAAAGATTCTGTACCGAATGGTAGCAAACACCTCAATCACTGGCTTCTCAATCCGGACTCTAATTCCTTGCGTTATTTAGCTTTATGATTATTTAAATAAGCGCTAATTATTTATTGACTTTCAAGTAAAAGTTTCGTTGCTGATAAATACTACACATGTTAAAAAAGTAAATATCATGATTTAGAGATATACTTCAAAAGAACCAGTGTCGATAATATAAACTAAATAGTTGGATTTATTTTTAAATTAATAGTATAATGTTAATCAGATATCAAACAATATTTATAGAGCGTCTCTTCTTGAGGAATGTGATAGTCACTAATTTCTCCCCTTTTATGAAGTCCAAAATTTCATTGTCACCCTACAAGAATGGGCGACTGAAACCTATCCTCAGACATAAGCATTCACGTTATATTCAGACACATTCCATACCATGAAATGAATTTTATTTTTTTTCCATCTATTCCTGGGTATTCCAATAGAGGTCTTCTCTATGTCCTCCGACTAATACTATTTAGTCATTTTTATCCCTCGGGCATGTTTAGTGCCTCAAAGTGCTACTGTTGGATTATCCTAATAATTGGGTCTTTGTCGAAGTGTAATAATAATAATAATAATAATAATAATAATACACGTATCATTAAAATGAAACGTGCTTAGCAGATATATTACTACTAAGTAAGAATATATAAGGAAAAGATTATTTAGAAGTACAGCCTATAAATATTTGTCCCTAAATTCAAATAAACCTGTGCCAATTCGCGCAAACTCCCAGCACTTTCGAATATAAAGAAGTGCTAAATACTGACACGCAGTAATTGAGACGGACCTCCTTTACCGTAGCTGCGCAGATGATTTGAGGCAAGTAAAAAATTGGAGCCATCTCATGTTCTGCTATCTACTGTTGTATTGTATGTCAAGGACGGTCAAATACGGGTAGAATTGTAACAAAAATAAAAACTAAACAAAAACAAAAACAACAACAACAACAACAACTACTACTACTACTACTACTACTATAACAACAGCAGCAACAGCAACAACAACAACAACAACAACAACAACCGCAAAGTCAGCAGCAGCGGCAGCAGCAGCAACAACAACAGCAGCAACAACAAACAAACAAACCAACAAACAAGCAACGACGGAAGCAGCAGCGGCGGCGGGAACAACAACAACAACAACAACAACAACAACAACAACAACAACAGAAATATCTGCAGCAGCAACAACCACAACAACAAACAAACAAACAAACAATAACAACGGTAGCAATAGCGGCGGCAGCAGCATCAGCAGCAGCAACAAAAACAACAACAACAACATCTGCAACAGCAACAGCAACAAACAATAACAACGGCAGCAGTAGCGGCAGCAGCAGCAGCAACAACAACCCCACCACCGCCAACAACAAAAACAACAACAGAAACAACAGCAAGAACAATAGGCACTAAAATAAGTAGTTAGAACAACAGAACGTAATGCAATTAAATTACGTTGAAAAGAATTTTGACGTGCCACGAAACAGATGGTGTAATAGGAATGAAGATACGAATAATTAATTGTTCAGGTTGAACTCGAGCTTGACGAGACGGACTTCTTGTAAAAAGTCCAATAAACAGTATTTCTTCTTGGTAGAACATCTGCGTGCTATATTAAAATACTATTTATAAGAATACCCCAAATTTCCGTAGTTTAGAAAGGCAGGATGTGGAATAGCATGAATATCCTGTTTTCCACGAATGTTATAGTGGAAGGTTATATTACTTTGGGAATTAGACGGCAGACGGAATTCTTCATGCAAACGTCTCTGAAACTCTATTAAGATGCCAGTCGAGTGTTTATTACTGTTCTAAAAATCTCTGTTTGTTTTATGGAGTAAATTTCAAACAACCTTCTTTTCATTTTCGCTGAAAGTTAACGCTGTCGCGAATGTGGGCGCCACAAGATATCCTCTTATCTCTCTTCACCTTCTATGTTTGCATGTTTCGTTATTGCTTTAAAATATACATTTAATATGTTTTGTCAGTCCATGTTTATTTGAAACATAAATATGTGGCTCAATACATGGAAACACTTCCCGCACACTTTGTACATATGAAGCACCTATACCAGTATGCAATATATTACATTTAACTAAATATACTACGCATGAATACAAATCCTTTTAATATTATACTTCGATGCTTTCAATTTCAATTTCCGGTTCATAAGCGATATAATTTCCAGAAGTAAAAAAATAAAACGTAGGAATACCTATAGCTTATTCTACATAGACAAATATGTTCAAAATACTGGGGTTAAAATACACCTCAGTATATTGAACGTATTTGTTGGAACTTTGAACTAAGTCGTGACCCAGGTTTTTCGGGTAGCATCAGAGGTTACCAGAAACACACGGTATTGCTCTTATCCTATTCCTGTCTGACAATGAAGTTTATCTTACACAAAACCTCCATCTGCAGGGAATAACATTTTACGCTACAATTCTTCTGACCCTACTTTAGACAATTAACTGGAACCGCTCTAAATTCCCGGCGGATAGAGGCTGAATATGAAGCAAAAATATGGTGCTCAGGAACGCGATAAAAAAGAGCATACTGTGTAGGCGAATAAGATATTTTACTATAGGGATCATGAAATAAATTTTTTTAAATATAAAATATATAATAAATAAATAAATAAAATATATTGTCCGCTGCGGCTAAATTTCGTTAAACTTTTCCTAAAGTTAGCAATTTAGGCACTTTCAAAAAAATCTCTAAAAACGACTGTTAGTTTCGTCATATCGGCCTATCTGTCTGTCCGTCCGTGTGCCTGTCTGTCTTCATGAAACAACTTGGCTCCTTCAGGAAGTGTTTTCATGAAATTCTATATCTGAGCATTTTGTCGAAAATTAATCGAGAAATTTCAAAGTGCATTAAAATACGGAAAGGACAATTGTTACTGCATATGAGGACTTAAGTATGTTTATAACACATCACTCAAGTCTTTCCAGAATGAAAAGTGTTTCAGATATAAATTGTAGAGACAGTTAAAGACAAACATCTTATGTTCCCAAACTATTGTTTTAGATCGTGCCGTTTATGAGATAATGTAGAAAAATATGGTAGAACCAGACAGGTCAGAGACGACAATATAATACAGCTTATGCGCATTGTATGATGGATAAATAGGGCTACAAACACAGGCTCAGAGAGCTGAAGAATAAAAACCAACTAGAAGCCACTTATTATTTTATCTAACTTCTTATAGACTCAATATGTTTCGGACACTACTATGCCCATCATCAGGAGCTCGCGACTGTAATATTGATTACCACATTGGTCGTTTCGTTCTTGGTTTGTTGTAGGTTGCCTGCAGCCTAGACACTAATCCAGCCTACCTACAACTAACCTCTAACCTACAGCAAACCGGAAACGAAACGACCAATGTGGTGATCAACATTATAGTCGTCAACTCCTGATGATGGGCATAGTAATGCCCGAAACATATTGGGCCTGTAAGATGTTCAATAAAATAATAAGTGACATGTAGTTGGTTTTTATTCTTCAGCTATCACAATGATGCATGGTCCAACAAACATAAAACAGACTCAGAATATGCAATACTTATTGCTTTTCGATGGCAACAGTAGTTATGCGAACATGCTTCGATGTTACTTCTATACCCACGAGGATTATCCAAAAAATTTAAAATACGAAACGGTTGAGAGGGGAAAGAAAATGCCGCTGTGAAGGTTTTAGACAATACCGCTCACAGCCCAGGGATTTGAATTTGTTTTTTTGCATTTGAAGAAAAATCTGACCGACCAGAAGTTTCACGAAGACGAAAAGATGGAAAACGAAGTCATTATTTCTTTGTGTGTTTAGGTGGCAGTGTTCTGTGACATCGGAAAACAATACCTTGTACCCAGGTTAAATAAATTCTTTAATAAAACTGGCAATTAAGTTGACAAATAGCTAAATTATGTGTTAATAGTCTGTCTTAATCGATTTTGTTAATAAATATTTTTTTTAAATTTATTCTTTTTGTATCTTCATTTTCTAGATTCTTAAATACATTGCATATCTTGCATCTGATAGTCTTCTTTTACCAAATTTATGCACAAATTTTTTATTTTAGTACATTTATTACATTCCTGTACATGTTTCGAGCACTATTGTGCTCATCTTCCGGAGTAAAAATTGTATTTAAATTATTACACACCTTATAGTAGAATGAAAATATGCATAGTAAATAATTGTGTGCAATAGATTTTATGTTGTTAATAATGAGGTAAGTTGTTTCTTTCGGTTGCATTCAGTGAGGTAATATGGTTTTTTTCTCCACAAAACAAAAGTTCCTTTTTAAGATTATACAGATGTTGCAAAACATAATCTAGATTGAAGAATAAGAGACCAACTTGATGTCACAGTTTATTAAGTTTTATTTCACTTCTTCTATGCTTAACATGTTTCGGACTTTAATAAATCCATCATCAGGAGCCTGCGACTTTTCTATTGTATCACCGCATTGGCTGTGTTTTCTTGTTTCGATGTATGTTGGAGTTTCGGTGTGGCTGGGTTGGGGTAGTATCCATGTGACAGGCTTAAGCCTTCTACACGGATACCACCCCAACCCAGCCACACCGAAACTCCAACACACATCGAAACAAGAACACACAACCAATGTGGTGATACAACAGAAAAGTCGCAGCTCCTGATGATGGATGTATTAATGTCCGAAACATGTTGAGCACAGAAGAAGTGGAATAAAACTTAATAAATTTTGACATCAAGTTGGTCTCTTATTCTTCAGCTATCACAATGATGCACGATCCAATATACATACGATCATCTGGACTCTTTATAAATTGACTTAAATCTCCTGCAAGTGCTCTGTTTAATATTAATATAATTATTGTAGACGATTTATTTTCTAGTACGACGGTACAGATTTCCAAATACTTTTCTTTATTGTTAGATGAAATATTAATTTTGTTGAAAAACAAGTCTTTAGAGAACAAAAATTCACACACCTCCCTTCTGTAGATTTTTATGGCAGAAACGTGATTCTAATATATTTCCTGGCCATATGAGACGTAGCACGTCCTGTTCCTCCATGTTGTTTTCACTAAAACGTAATACATGTTGATTAATGTTATCTGTCTCCAAAGAAAATATTAATTCATCAGTTTTGCTTCTTAGTCCCTTAATATTTTGGTGAAAATTTTTAGTTAATTAGCTGAGCCTACAACTCTATTTTGGTTTCTAAATTCTAGGTAATAACAAACAATATGTTTTAGGCAACTTTGTGTTTTTGCTTTTAGATAAAAAAAACTCTTGCACTGGTGGTAACAGGAATACGGCTCCTACCTGACATATTTTTATCGTCTGAACCCTTAACAATAAATAGTTCAAGCTCCTTTGTACCTCGTAAATTTAGATGCAGGCCATGCGGCATGAAGTCTTCCCTTTGAAATGAAGTGGTTTCAATTACACGAATTATTGTATTTGCCACAATCCAACAGAGCCAAATCAAGCTTTGAATTCTCACTCCTCACCGTTTAGTTCATTCAAGGCTTGTCATGCCACCAGAAGAGGTTTAAAAATCCGACATTCATGTTATTTGACCTCTCTGAAATGAACTTGATGCCCTTTTCATTTGACTAGTGGTAATTTCTTTCCAGGCCCTTTCCTGACACTCCCACTACAATAACACGATATCAGCTGGTAAAGTCATTACCAAGTTCCCCCAAATCCTCAACGACATTAAAAAGAAGTAATTGGGTTTAAAAATACTTTTGATTTTATATTTAGTGCCCAAGTGATCTTAGAGAATTGGTACAATTTCCCTCCCATCACTACTTCCAAGTAAAAATCTTCCTTTTCTAAGTCTTTATCTTTCCTGAATTGGTTTTAAGTTGTTTTCCACATGCTTCAAGAAACGTGTGCAGTACTAATCAACGTGTGGTACACTGATCCAGTCATCATCGTATATCATTCATGAAGTTGGGCCACTTGCTGACCCATTCCGGTCTCACGTATCCAGAAGCCTCTTCAAAAATCTACCATGATTCCCTCTGCCAATTGGGAAGTAGTGTTTCATTACCCTGGGTAATCTATTTCGAAGCATTCTATTTACATGTTGTATCCAGCTTCTCTTGTATTCCAGTAATTTGTCCATAATTGGTGTTATTTTTAACTCCTTTGCAATTTGTGCATTTGTTTTGTATTCTGTCCAAGTTTACTGAATCAGTTTCACAGCTTAATATTAGGTACATCATCTGCAGAGAACCTACGTGACCTAGACTTAGACCAATTACACAAATCATCTAAAATGTCCTGATCCTTAATTTTACTGAGTTTATCTCCAGCTTTCAGAGAATTTATTTCTTCACTTGCTGCCTGTAATTCTGGTTCCAGTTACCTGATCCTTCCTTCCTGATATCTTGCATGCTTCTTGTGTTTAAATGTCATACAATCGGATGGCATGCTATGTTCTATCAAACTGGGACTGGTAATTGCACAGTTCACGTGAAAAAGAATAATTGCATTTATTATAAATTAAACCATTGGTGAACCATCTACGACATGTTACGCATTTCCAGAGAAAATTCCAGAAATCATTTTAAGTGCCAGCTCTTTAGAAAACTAGCCTGCATTACTAGCAATGATTTTACTTTCTACCACCAACACGGTGTATCATTTGAAGAAATGTAATACAATGGGTCAATGTTCGACAAAAGATAAATTACACTACATTGTTAATATTCTTACTTACTGAATGAAGCAGAGTCCTTCTTGAGAACCTAACCGGTTCTCAGGTAGTCAAGAAATTCCCCGCATTTTATGGAACCCGAAGGTTCATTACCGCATCCACAAGTGCCCAAAACCTGTCTCTATCCTGAGACAGCTGAATACAGTCCATACCGCCAAATCCCATTTCCTGGAAATCCATCATATTGTTATTATCTCCCATCTATGCCTGTGTCTCCTCATCGGTCTCCTCTTATTAACATTCTGATCTGCTAATTAACTCTTTCACTTGAAAGTAATATTCACAGCAATTATTAACACTTTGATCTCTTACTATCAATTCCAACTCACGTTATAAAACTTCAACACTTTTATCACTAATATTAATTTACTCGAAGTATCAGTTAGAACACGGTTATTAAATTCTAGGCCCTTATAAACAAAATTTCATCTGGAAATATCACAAGTCTAATTTCGATTGGATGTTCTCCTACAACACAAAATTTAGTACTCTGAAGCAACTAATATCAATTTAATCGAAAATAACTTACGGCACAGTTATAATTATGTTCAATGATACGTTCATCGCGTAATAAACAGTCGCGCAAAAAGAACGCATTTTTTAAAAATAATTGTACCTTTTTTTTATTTTCAATATAAAAAAATTATGTTAACACCAAAACAGCCTGTAATAAATGCAGTTTTGATTACTTACATTGATTACTCAATTACAGAAAATTATATCGGAAAGATGGCGCCCTTCTTGCCGTACACACGTCCGGAGCCTCTCCTCAAAGTTCTGTGTCACATTTACTAACATTTCTTGTGGCACAGTTGCAATTACTTCGCGAATGGAAACTTTCAGATCGTCGACTGTGCGAGGTTTTCGAACGTAGACTTTTGATTTGAGGTAAACCCAAAGAAAGAAATCGCAGGCAGATAAAAAAACATGCGTTCTTTTTGCGCCACTCTGTATGTTGCCAATAATTGTCCAAAAACATGCAACAATACACAGTTTATTTATATCTGCAAACTGCTCTACATGTTTCGTGGAGTATCTCCACCCATTATCAGGAGCTCATATCACTGTATCCACACTATCTGAACGTGACTGGATGGGAAATCCCATTCAGTCACGTTCACGACAGATATCCGTAACGGTCTAAATAATACCAGATACTGTAAATACAGTGATATGAGCACCTGATGATGGGTGGAGACATCACCCGAAATATGTAGAGCAGTTTGCAGCTATAAATAAACTGTATATTATTTCATCTTTTTCGACAATTATTGACAAAATAGCATAGTTAAACTTTAGTCCACTAATATCACAATTTTACCTGAACGTGATTTGCAGCACAAATTAACACACTTTACTTAACCTTAAATAAGAAGCTGAAAAAATTATGATTTAGGCCTAATGACGAAATTAATAGAAGTTGGCTTAAACGTAAAATTTAAAACTTTTAATTTGATATAATTAATATATGAATCTCATCGTTGCACCGTGCATTTCGTAAAATCACTTCAACTATTAACCAACGAATGCACCTATATAATTTTCACTTAAAACACTTTAAAACACTTAAAACCACTCCGACGTATTTCGATCATTTCAGATCATCATCAGGGAATTTCGTCATTCCTTCCTAAAGTTATTACATATTCACGATTTACTTCGTTCCTTGTAAACAAGGTGTTGTGGCAGCATATGCTGCCACAACACCTTGTTTACAAAGAACGAAGTAAATCGTGAATATGTAATAACTTTAGGAAGGAATGACGAAATTCCCTGATGATGATCTGAAAAGATCGAAATATGCCGGAGTGGTTTTAAGTGTTTTAAGTGAAAGTTATATAGGTGCATTTGTTTGTTAATAGTTGAAGTGATAATTAATATATAATTTATAAATATAAAATTCAAGATTATATATTTTACGAAATTGAATAAATTCTGTAAGCAAGTAAATAATCGAGTTTCAAAATGCCTGACTGCTTTCTGGAAGTAGTATTTGCTAATAACACTAATAGCTACTTATTGTGAACTAAAAACAAGCGTCTTTTCATTTCAAGAAAAATTAATGTTTACTTCACACGAATGTATATACCACTATATTCTAAATTCGATTTTCTTTAGAAAAATAGGTGAGAATTACAGTACTAGTGTCACTCGTTTGCTCACTCTACACCAGAACTATAGCTACTCTATGGATCGCGTTTTCAACTAACACAATTATTTGTAGTGAATATTTAAAATTTTTAGTTGCAATTTAATTGAAATAAAACCGTACTTATGGAGTGAAATATATAAATTAAAAGTCATTCTTCTAATAGAAAGTATGATAGATCATCGAGAACTCTTCCGCGGCTTGTAAGAGGTGCGAATATACAGGGTGTCCTACTCGCTACCTAACCCGGCATTTCTTTAATAATTCTAACACCAATGAAGATACTGCAACGAAATTTTGAACAGGATTACGTTCGTTGTGTGAGAAATGAAGAGGAATGTGTCTGTAGTCCGCTTCAAATTTCGTTGCAATATCATCATTATTGGTAGAATTATTAAAGAAATGCCGGTTTCGGTACCGAGTGAGACACACACTACTAGAAATGGAGCGTAAGCTTGTTCATTTGTTTCCTGATTAGATGGTTTCCATACATATAGACAATGCAGAGTTACTTATTTCCATTTTAGTCAGAATATAAAACTAAACACGGAGATGAATTTAGAATTTAATGTGAAATGTAATCGCGTTCTGCGATGTGTATATTTAATGTACAAACCCTTCCATGTATGATACTTTCAAACGTGGATAATGTTACGTGCAAACTGACAGCTATGAAGTGTGTAGACTAAATAACATAAGTTATGTTTTTGAGATATCGTGTTCTGAGCTCAGGGAATGCAAAGAATTTGTGTTTCCGGGATATGATTTGTTGCAGTGTGATAGAATTTAGGAACGACTTGTAGAAAATGTAGCTTCGAATTGGTGGTTTTAAGACAATTCCTCCTCTATCACAAAAGATTCATACACCAAAGCGTAACCCCCCCCCCCCCTACAAAAATGGAAATTTTCTTAAATAATTGGAGAAATATTTGTATTCTGATAAAGCGTAGAACTTTGAGTAATTTGGTCTTCCGGGTACTTTAGTCATCAAGTTGATTCGAAGAATGAATAACTTTTTTTGAATTTCAAAGACGACTGGTTTTGAATTTTTGGAGCTACACCGACTAATAAGAAGGGTTTTTCCCCACACCATTTTGTCTAATATCAGGAGAGTGCCTTGAGATAAGTGAAAACGGCTTACTACTCAGGTATCTCAAAACGAACGAACATATTTGGTTTTCCATACCATTCGACGTCCAAAAACGTCACGCATTGTTGAGACGTTGTTAAATAAAACATTATTATTCAAGAGATTATTCATTACTAATTATGCAGAAAGTACCACGTGCGACTGGCTACGGGCTGGACGGTCCGGGATCGAATCTCGGTGGGAACGAAATTTTCCGCACGTGTCCAGACCGGCCCTGGTGCCCACCCAGCCTCCTGTAAAATGGGTACCGAGTCTTTCCTGGGGGTAGAAGTGGCCGGGGCGTAACGCTGACCCCTCACCTCCTTCTAGTGCCGTGGTCAAGAAAGAGTAGAGTTAAACCTGTACTCCCCCTATGGGCCGTACAACCTGTAGAGAGCATCAGTGCCTGTACGAGGGTGAAATTTAGCTTTGCCTTACACGTGCACAGCACAAGAAATTTGGGCCCCAAATATTACTCTCCGGGGCACGAAGATGTTATCACAAATTTTTAAATGAATTTTGTTGCTTAAATTAAAAAGACGATTGTTCCGAGTGAAAGTCAGGCATGTATCACTGAATTTTGATTTTTCGTTCTAAGGAGAATTAGATTACATTTTTAAATCTCCACTAATTTTGGTTACAGAAATAATGTTTTCCAACAATAGATTCTACACAAAACTCAAAGAGGGAAATATTCTTATATAATATGAAAATACTGAAAACGCTTAGATAACAATCTAGAAACAAAAAATATGCTATGTTTCGAATTACAAGAGAAACTTCCTATTTTCATCTGCAGTTCTTCATTGAAATGTTCCAAAAATAATGTTTTTTCCTGCCTAAAGGAGACTGTAATTAGTGCACAGGATACAAAATATGATTTCTCCAACTTACAAGGCAGACTGGGATGTCTGCTTTCGCTTTTCCCGACCGTATGAATGAAACATGATAGCTTTTCTCTCCTTGAATCTAGCTTCTGTATGAGGTAAATCGAAACAGAAAGACAAAAGGCGGTGAAAATTGTTCAGAGTGAGCGGATCTTGTTACACGTTTTGGCATTTCACAGTACATTATATTAGCAGTGACGCGTGGAATTAATTTTCCTTCTTTCAGCTTTGGTTAAAGCATGTAGAGGTCTCCATCCACAGAAATTTTAGAGTTAGTACTGGGAATTTCCTTTGAGGTTTGCTTTATTTTATATAGTGCGTGCTTTTCTCAGATAGTATAGTTCAATTCGCGGTAGCACAGTGGTTACGGTTCTGTGCTACAAATCGGAAGGTCGCTGGTTCGATCCCAGCTGGTGTCATTGGATTTTTTATTGACATCGCACTATGGCCCTGGGGTCGACTCTGCCTCTAACAGAAATGAGTACCAGGAGCATTTCCTGGGGGTAAAAGCGGCCGGTATGTAAGGCTGACAACCAACCACCATCCTGTGCCGTTGTCACGAAATCTGGGAAACTTAATTTCCTGGAACCCTTTGGGCTTGTTCAGATCTGTAATGGGACTGCTTTTCCTTCATAGTTCAATCCATAGAACAAATATTCATCACCAATACCTCGTTCTACAAATTTTCATACAGTTATTACTTCAGTGTTTCAACTTTTAATGAATGGATTATTCTTACAGCACACACGGAATAAGAGCTGTAAACAGAAACTAATTTACTGCTTTTTAAATTTATTTCGGTTTAATTTAATGGCCGTGTTTGAAATTTAGGCTGTATAAAGTTGGATTTTTTATTATTCGAAAAATGGGTAAAAATATATGGGAAGAGTCTACCTGACATAAATTAAGACAATGTCCCAATTTTATCCAGAGGGAATGAGGAAAAACACGAATCATCTATCATTCAAGATTTTGAACTCAAAGCCCCATAATACGAAATATGCTTCCTAAACACTTGACAACAGTAATTAATTACTGTGCTTTTTAAATGTATGTTAACGTATTACGTGGGTTCTGTTACATTAGTTCTTACCTTAGTCAATGAAAGTCGCATACAAATTAAAGGACCGTTGTAATAGAAATGTTATTTGTACAATAAATAGAGGCTTAGACCTTATGATAATATCTAAATTATAAAGTTAAATGTCTCTTTGATTTTAATTAAGGACTATATCTTTGGCATTATGGGGTGGATAAATATATTTCCACTTACTTTTAACCAGGGAAAAAGAGCCCTCGAATCTCTGGCCGTCCAGTCGCACTTCTAGCTTCTAAACCGACTGCACTCCCTCTGTTTTCTGTGTGGTGGACCAGCATATAAATTAATGCATAACGTTAATTATACATTATTAAATTACACTTAATTAAAAAAAACTTTTTTTTTTCGGAAAAAAAAATTAAAATTCTTTGAACATATAAATGTCATTAAACAAAGAGGGTGTTAGAGTGAACTGGAGCTGTTTCACTCACGAAAAAAAGCAAATAACAGGCTCTTGTGAATAGGGTAACTGAACATTCAAGCTGCGTTAATTTCTGTGTATTCTTGGCATGGCTGAACGTGTTTAAATTTTCAGGAATAATTCTGATCTTTGACACTAGCAAGTAGTTGAACAAATACAGAAGATTAATTTTTCCGTGACAAATAAGTACAAATACGAAATACGAGTCTGGTGCTTGTTTGAATTTGTTGTTTTAAGTACTTTCCCTAACGTACCCCTAATGAATCCCTAAGTGGCTCTGATCACTTTTGATTTACTTAAAGAATTTTCGAAACATATAAGTCACAAGGCGTCCAATTGTGCATTGAGAGTGAGCATGATAAGACACAAGATAAGCAGATGGGATAGATAGTGCTATATTTTATGGTACCGTCCTGACTTAGGTACGTGGGGGTTGTGTATTAGCAGATTAAGATTTAAGCAGTTAATCTAATTTGATAGGGTACTATTCAAGACGGGGTACCGCGGTAGCACAGTGGTTAAGGTAATGTGCAAATAGGAAGGTCGCTGGTTCGATCCTAGCTGTTGTCATTGGAATTTTTCATTGACATAAAATCTTTCCGATCGCACAGTAATCTGCCTCTAACAGAAATGAGTACCAGGAGTATTTCCTGGGGGTAAAGGCGACCGGTGCGTAAGGCTGATAACCTTACTGCCATCTTGTGCCGTTGTCATGAAATCTGGGAACCTTGACTTCCTGGAAACCTCTGGGTCACTACAGGCCTGTAACGGGACTGCTTTAGCTTTACGAATCAAGACATGAATCATTCAGGTAGGAATCGCTGAGTATAATTACTTTAAAAAAATTCTTACGTATAATTTTACTGTGTCACACTGTAGGACACCAGCCTAGTACCGAAACGTTTCATTTGTTGCCCTCAAGACTGCTATGAATATTTCGTTACTGACAACCCCCTCATCTTCACGATGTGTACTGTTATGACTTTTATATCTGTGGTGAATAAAATAAGAGTGTCAGGCTTCAGACAACGGAGATATACCATAAGCAGTATGTCGTGTGTTAGTAAGGATGATATTAAATTGTAAAAACTCTATTGTAAATTTATTACATTATTTTAAATTTTAATTATTACGTACACCCGAAAGAGATATGTTTGTTTTCAACATATCAATCACCAGGGTTTTAAGCAACATGAGGGATCAGTTAAAAAGTGTTCTGTCTTTGATAAACCAATGGGATATTTATCGTTAATATCCGAAATTTGTACTATTAAGAGAACTATTTTCAAGAAAGTGAGAACAGAAACTATTTTGAAAATATAAAACACACTAATTTTACCTACATTTTTATATGGGTCAGAAAATTGGACTCTAACAGTTTTGCAAAGACGAAGAATTGAAGCGGCAGAAATGACGTTACTGAGACCTCTGGCAGGCTACACCACTTATGACCACAAAACAAATGATTACATACGCCGCGAACTACGGATTACAGGCATACTAGACAAGATAGATGAATACAGAAGAAACTGTATTTCACACTTGCAAAGAATGCCACAAAACCGAATCACTTTGAAATCATACCACTACAGACCACAAGGAAGGAGAATAATTGGAAGACCGAAGAAGCGTTGGCGCGAGCAGCTGTAACTCTGGAGACGTAACGGATCAAAGGGTCCATTCCTTGATGTTTATGATGATGATGATGATCCGAAATTTTTAGAACGTATAGTACACTATTCGCTACTCTTTACTGTTAATTCCTAAATGGATTTAAGAAATAGTATGGCGAAATTTTAATGATATATAACACGCCTGCATACTGCGTTGTAGGCTTTTATAATAGACGTAAAAATTTGATACAAGTACTAAAAAATTTGTACTTCTTTAACAATCAGGTTTTCCTAAACAGTTACTGGCAATTTGCATCTACTGCACATTATGGGCCTTTGTAATTTGCTGTGTGTTTGGATTGAAACAAAGTTTGTGTACGATACTAATTTTGTAACTTTTAAAAATTAATTACGTCTAGTCACACTCTTCATATAGAATCAATGAATTATAACAGTCTTTTACAGAACTCATAGGTGTTACAATTTGCCATACTCCAATTCCACTACGACTTAGTTTCATTCGTCTGGGATAGGAGAAACGAGGTACTGGTATGTGCAGTCGTACTGACCGATAACTTGATAACTTATTCAGAATGTGCCAATAAATGATGCTGTTGAAGTCAGCCAGCTGTGACCTTGTCGGATATTGTGTATTTTTTTCATAAATAATGTTATCTTATATTTTCTGACCAGCCTCGTGGTCTAATGGTCAGAGTCTCTGCCTACTAAACATGAGGTCCCGGGTTCGTTTCCCGGTTCTACCGTGGGAATTTTCCCCGAAGGGGAGGATTCCCGCGGTGACCATGGTCTGGGTAGGTTAGTAGAATTTAGGTTTAAGGGCCCTCCTGGCACTACATCCTCCTATATCACCACTCACATCATCAGGACAACGTAACTGCGC
>Ga0123355_10006008_pt1 | contig 17897 bp, 14 predicted proteins | sample TergutEmb28metaG_3_FD_89872 | JGI IMG/M metagenome (GOLD analysis project Ga0123355, IMG submission 89872) | Embiratermes neotenicus P1 segment gut microbial communities from Petit-Saut dam, French Guiana - Emb289 P1 | ecosystem: Host-associated > Arthropoda: Insects > Digestive system > Gut ... | reverse complement strand
CGACGGCGGAGTCAAGCGCGTGGTCGTAGTGCGAGTGCGCGACGAAGACCGCGTCGAGCTTGCTGATGCCGAAGCGTCGTAGCGCCGCCTGAACACGCGCCCGGTCCGGCCGCAGCCGGCCGATGAGCAGTCGGGCCAGTCCCGGTCGACTGAAGAACCCGTCCGTCATGATCGCCGCGGTGCCGTCGTCGAGCACGAGCGTCGAGACCCCGAGGAAGACTGCGCGCACCTGCCCGGGCCGTACCGACGCGGCGGGCGCATAAAGGTGGGCCCATGGCGTCAGGGACGCCGACCTGAACGCGCGGAGGATCCTCATGGCCGTCATCGTAAGGGCTGCTGCTGAGACAACGCCCCGGCCCTCGATCGAAAAAAGATCTTGGTGATGCTCATTGATCTTCATTATTCGAACTGGTAGTCTGAGAACTGTTGGCAGGTGCCGGCGCTTGAGAAGCCGGCCGGGCCGCGCTGGTGCCTCAGGCACCGTGGAGCGCGTGCCCTACGGAGGGCCCTGGCGGAGACCGAAACCCCGGGCCCTGGCGAGGAGAACTCTCGGGAGGCAATCAGACGGCTTGCGCGTGCGCGTCGAGAGGAGGTGGCCGAGGATGTGCAGAAGCATCGACAGCATCTCCGCCGCGTTGCGCGCGGCGCAGGAAGCGGCCGACTTCCTCAACTCCCCGGCCGCAACCGAGACCGACGGAGCGGCATCCGGTGAGGTCCTGACGGCGCTGGCCGCCGTCCGGGACAAGCTGGCCGCCGCGAATGCCGCTTTGCTGCGCAGATTCGACGCCGCCGATGCGCACGCCGCCGACGGGTACCCGAACTCCGCTTCGTGGCTGGCCGCGAAGTGCAAGATGTCCAGGCGAGCAGCCAAGGCGCAGGTGCGGCAGATGCGAGTTTTCACTGCCCGCCCGGTGTTGCACGAGGCGGCAGCCGGTGGGGACCTGTCCGAATCGTGGGCCGGGCAGATCGCCGAGTGGACCCGCAAGCTGCCGGATGAAATGCACGAGGAGACCGACAAGATCCTCGTCGAGGCCGCCCGTGCGGGCGCGGACCTACGTGACCTGGCCACGATCGCGGGCCTGGCGATCGAAAGGTGGCGGCAGCAGCAGCCCGACCAGGACCCCAACCGCTTCGACTTCAAGGACCGGTACCTGGCCACCGGCACCACCTTTGGCGGCGCGGGCGTGCTCCGCGGCGACCTGACCCCTGAGTGCGCCGCCGCGCTGGCCGCGGTTTTGGAGGCCCTGGGCAAGCGGCAAGGCCCGGAGGACGACCGGTCCAAGGCGCAGCGGTTCCACGACGCGCTGCAGGAAGCCTGCCACCTGCTGATCGGGGCTCGGATGGTGCCCGACCGCGCCGGGGGTGACACGACAGCCGTGGTGCACATCCCGATCTCGCAGCTGCGGCAGATGCCAGGTGCTCCCGAGCTGGAGGACGAGTGGCTGCGCGCCCGCCTGGGCGAGGCCGAGCCCGGGTACCTGGACGGCAAAGACGCCGAGACCGCCGCTTGCGACGCGCTAACCGTCCCAGTGGTCACCGGCCGCGCGGACATGACCGTGATCGACAAGCTCATCGCCCTGGCCCACGCCGTGTGCGGCCCGGACTGCCGCCTTCTCAGGCCCGGGCGGACCCTTGGCACTCTTTCCGGCGGGCTCTCGACGGAAGCGTTGCAGGCGCACCGGTACGCCATCGCCCGGCTGGCCATCGACTTGGTCTCCGGCCCCGGCGGCATCGCCAGCGAGCTGCGCACCGGGCTGCTCCAACGCCCGTACGGCACCCCCAGCCTGCCGCTGGACATCGGGCGCTCCGACACCATCCCCGCCGCCATCCGCCGCGCCGTGACCGTGCGGGATATGCATTGCGCGTGGCCAGGCGGCTGCGACCGGCCCGCCTCCGCGACCGACGTCCACCACCTGGTGCACCAGGAAGACGGCGGGGTAACTTCCGTTCAGAATTGCGGCCTGTTCTGCGAGTTTCATCACGAGACGTGCATCCACCGCTGGGGCTGGCAGGTCATCCTCCACCCCGACGGCAACTACGAGGCTCGCAGCCCCGACGGTAGGCAGGTCCTCCACAGCCACGCCCCGCCCCTCGCGGATACGGCGTAGGACTCGGGCGCTCCTGGCAATGGCGAGTTATGCGTCTTTGCTGTAGGCATCCCATCCCGCATTGCCAGCTTGATGTCGCACGTTCACGGCGAACTGTGCCACCCAAGGTGGCCGGGCGGTGTGGGCACGCCCACTATTGTCCGTCCCCCTAGTCGCCGTAGCTGCCGCGCGTGGCTCTTGACACGGCAGAACGGGCGAAATACGTTCCGGGCAGATCAGGGGGCCGAACCGCAAGCCGAGGAACTCCGGGAGTTTCATGAACGATCCCTCGGGCCACCCGTACGACCGGCTGGGCCTGATCCAGCTCACCGACCGCTATCTCGCCGCCCTGGTAGCCAACGACCCGAGCGCTGTCCCGCTAGACCAGGATCTGCGGACCGTAGAGAACCTCCGGCAGATCAAGCCGGGCGACGGGTTGTGGGCCACGGCGAGCAGTCTCCCAGGCTCCTTCGCCATCTACGTCTCCGACCCGCAGCGGCAGACGGCCGGCTTCATCGGACTGCTGGAATCCGACGGCGTTCCGGCCATACTGGGCCTGCGGCTGACCACCCGGGACGGCCGGATCGTCGAGGCCGAGCATCTTTTCGCCTCCGGACTGACCGAGGCCATGCTGGGGAACTTGCAGGTGCCACGCGCAGGTCTGCTCGCCGACATAGCGCCCGGCCAGCGGCTGGCAGCCGACGAGCTGCTCGCAATCGGGGCGAGCTATTACGACGCGCTGGTCGCCAACGACAGCAGCCTGTGCCCTTTGGCCGCCGATTGCGAACGGCACGAGAACGGGCGGATCACGGCCGGGCCAACCACAGGCGCGCCGCCGCCTGGCAGCAGTTTTCCGATGGTCCCGGCCGCGTGTGCGGCCCAGATCGACAGCAAGGCGTTCACCTACATCGCCGACATCGACAACCGGCGGATGTTCGCGGCTGACCCGGTGACCGGGCTGGCTATGGGCCTGTCGATGTTCCGCCATCCGATGGACAACGTCCCGTACGAGATCACCCTCGCCGACGGCACCAGAACCATGCATGCCCCGGCCTTCGACCCGTTTGACCTGCCAGCCGCGCACATCTACAAGATCGGACCCGACCGTCAGATCCACGAGATCGAAGCGCTGGGCTTCATCGCGCCCTACGGCTCGCCCACTGGCTGGTGATTCCCGGATTCCGAAGGCTGGTCGCGCGCTGCCTGCGCGGCCAGCAATCCGGCCTGCTCCCCGCTGACCAGCGAGCCGTCCGAAAGCCACCCTTGGGGGCCGACCCAGTCTCCGGCGAGGAAAAGTCCGCGTGCACCCGGAACTGTGACCGCCGGCCGCCCGGCTAGCCCTTGCTGTGCAGAGGGCAGGCAGCTCACCACCTCCATCCGGGGAAGGAAGCGCTCCGCGAGTACATCGTCGCGTCGGATGCCAGCCGCCGCCGCCAGTGCCCACAGTTGTTCCCGGTCGTCGGCGGCGTTCGTGGCCCCATAGCGCATGACGTGTACCAGCCCGCAGCCGGGCGGGGCCAGGTTGCCAGGCGGTGCATGCGGGGATAGGTAGAGCGGCTCGTCGATGCCGAGCACGAACCGTGTGCCAGGGCGGCGCAGCCCCAAGTCCAGGCAGGCGGCTGTGACCGGTGGCCCCAGTTCTCCCCACCCTTGCCCGGACGGTAGCAGGCGCTCCGCGGACGAAGGCCGGCCGGCCGCTATCACCACCGCTGCGGCAGGGATCACCTCCGCGTCCGTGTGCACCTCCCACGCGCCGGGCCCGTCCGCGATGCCCGCTACCTTGGTATGCACCCTGACCTGCGCGCCCGCTGTCACCGCCCGCGACAGTAGCCCGGAGGTGAGTTGCTCCCAGCCGCCGTCGAGGTAGGAAACCCCGGACGCGCCGGAGCGAAGCTGCGCTAGCGCCAGGCTCGCCGGGAGCCGGCCGAGGTCGCTCGCATAGGTGGTGACCCGCACCGCCGCCTCCATCAGCATTGCCACCTCGGCGCGCAGCCCCGTCGAGCCGATCCATTCCGCGGTGCTGGCCCCCGTCCACGCAGCGGGCCTAGTGACGGCCACTCGGGCGATGATGCGGCCTACCTGTGTTACCGGGAAGGGATGCGGGCTGCCGGCGATCAGCGCCCGGGCGCCCAATAGCGGCGGTGAGTGGCCGACGGTCTTAACTCCCAGCCTGGCCAGCACGCGTCGGCCGGGCCCTCCCCGGAACAGTGCGTGCGGACCCTGGTTGAAGCAGAACCCGTCCTGCGTCTGGGTGCGAGCGCGACCGCCGACGGCACCGGATTCCAGGATGATCACCCGGGCTCCCGCCCGCGCCGCCGTCGTGGCGGCGGCCAGCCCGGCTAGGCCCGCGCCGATCACCACCACGGGTAGGTCTTGCTCATCTTGTGTTCGCATGCCTTATTGATCCGGCAGGGTGGTGGTTTCGTGACGCCACCGCGGAAGTTCTGTGCCTGACGGGTCAGCCGTCGCCCGGCAGGCCAGCCCGATCGCTCAACGGCAGGTCCTCCGCTCGCGGCAGGCTGGCTGCCTGACGCGCCGCGAAAGCCAGCTTGCCGGGAGCCGCCACCAGCCACAGCGCGGCGATCACCACCTCATCGGACTCGGGGATCAGCACCGCCTCCAGGCTGTCCCGTCTCCAGACGAGCAGCGCAAGCTGAGTGTTCAGTTCGGCCACCGAAAGCCGCACATCGGCAAAGCCGGGATCCGCCGCGTACCTGGGGATCACCCGGGCGAAGAACCGCGCGATCTGAGAGCGGCCGATCACTGGCTTGCGGGCTATCGGCAGGTCGCTGCCCTCTCCGTCGCCCACGTACCCGGCGTCCTCGGCGAGTAGCCGCTCCAGCTCTGCCACATCCCCGTCGGCGGCGGCGGCCAGGAATCCCTCCGTCAGCCGATGCCACTGCTGGCGGTCGGGCCGGGCACGGCGCGGCTGTGCACCCAGCCGCTGGGCCGCCCGGCGGTGCAACTGACGGCACCCGGCCTCGGGTCGTCCGAGGATCTCCCCGATCTCGGCGTAGGAGTAACCGAACGCCTCGCGCAGCACAAACACCGCACGTTCCGCCGCACTCAGCCGCTCCAGTAGCACCAGCACCGCGAACGACACCGAATCCCGCTGCTCGGTGGTCTCCAGTGGCCCCAGCGCCCCGCCCGAGGTCACCACCGGCTCGGGCAGCCAGGTACCGGTGTAGCGCTCCCGTCGGCGGCGCGCCGAGGTCAGCTCCTTCAAGCACAGGTTTGTCACCACTGTGGTCAGCCACCTGTCGGGGGCAGCTACGCCATCTGCCGCCATCCACCGCTCGAAGGCGCTCTGCAGCACGTCCTCCGCGTCAGACGCGGAGCCGAGAAGCCGGTAAGCCAGCCCGAACAGCCGCCGTCGTTCGGATTCAAAGACCTCGCTCACCGTCGTGAGCTCGCCAGCCACAACTGCCAGCATGCAGGCTGCCTCGCCCAGCCGCAAACGGCGACCGGGGCCAGCCCAGTCCGGCTTGCCAGGCGCGGACGATGGGATGGCCCCGGTCCTGAATGCGGGTCGGCGAGCTGTGCCGGTCAGGGAACGAGAACCACTTTGCCGGCGGCGGTGCCGGATTCGGCCAGGCGTACGGCGTCGGCGGCGCGCTCGAGCGGGAAGCGAGCCGCTATCTGCGCGGTGATGTGGCCCTCGGCCATCGCCTGCAGGACCTGGGTGAGGTCGTGCCGCAGCCGCCCGCGGAACCGCTGCCTGGCTGTGCGGTGACCGGCCCAGATGTTGTAGAAGTAGGCGTGCCGGCCGTTGGGCAGCGCGTTCCAGACCCAGACGCGGGCCAGGATCTTGAGTACCGGAAGTTGCTTCGAGCCGGAGTCGTCGCGGGTTGCCGCGCTTCCGTAGGAGACTAGGGTGCCGCCGGGGGCAAGCAGCCGCCACGAGCCCGGCAGACTGCGAGCGCCCAGATGATCGAAGACCGCGTCTACCCCGCCAGGGGCGATTTCGCGGACCGCAGCGGGCACGTCGGCGTGGTAGTCGACGGGGATGACGCCGAGGCCGCGCAGCCTCTCGTGGTGGCGCGGCGACGCGGTGCCGATCACCCGGGCCCCGGCGAGCCGGGCCAGCTGAGCGAGGGTGGAGCCGACGCCTCCGTTGGCGCCATGCACCAGGATCGTCTGTCCGGACTTGACGTGCGCCCGGCGATGCAGCATCTGCCAGGCGGTGATGCCGTTGACCACGACGGTCTCTGCCTCGGCCGGATCCAGGCCGGCGGGCACGGGTACCACGTCCGCGGCCTCGACGACCACATGGCTGGCCCAGCCGCCCACCTTGGTCAGCGCTGCCACGCGCTGCCCGAGCAGCGCGGGGTCCGTGCCGGCCCCGGCGGCCTCGACGATCCCGACCAGGTCGTAGCCCGGCACGAACGGGAATGGCGGCTGGTCGTAGTAACGGCCGCGGCGCATCTGCTGCTCAGCGAAGGACACGCCAGTGGCCTCCATGCGTATCACCACCTGCCCGTCGGCGGGCGCCGGGATCGGAGCCGTACGTACTTGCAGGCCATCGGGGTCCACCAAGCCCGGGAGCACGATCTCGGTCAGCTTCTCCGTTGCCATGCTGGCCACCTCCTTTTGTTACTATATCTCGCAGTAGTTAGAAGCTCTAACATGAGTATGATGTACTTACTAAGGTGATGTCAAGTGAGGGGCGCAGAACATGAGCGATGCCGTCAGAACCCCGCGGGAGCGTTACCGCGAGCAGGTGCGCGACGAGATCAAGGAGCACGCCTGGACGCAGGTCGCCAGCACCGGTGCGGCCGCGCTATCCCTCAACGCGATCGCCAGGGAGATGGGCATCAGCGGTCCCGCGCTCTACCGGTATTTCCGCAACCGTGACGAGCTGATCACCGACCTGGTCCTTGATGCTTACCGTGAACTTGCTGATACCTGCCGGGCCGCCGCGGCACCCGGCGACGCGCCCGCGGTCAGGCTGGCCGCCGTGGCAGCTGCCTTGCGCGGGTGGGCCCTGGCCGCTCCGCATCGCTACCTGCTCATTTACGGCACCCCGGTACCCGGCTACAACGCCCCGCCCGAAGCGACCACGCTAGCCGCGAGCGTCATGACGATCTTGCTTGACGCGTTCGGCGAAGCCGGCCGCGCGAACGGCGCCACGAACGGCACAGCGAACAGCCCCCTCCCGGAGGCCGCCGCCGCCCTCGATGATCATCTGGCCGCCCACCGCCAGTGGGCGGCCGGGCACCCGGCCCCGGCGGACGCCCTGCGCCACGCACTCACGTGGTGGACCCGGTTGCACGGTGTCCTCAGCCTCGAGGTGGCCGGCCATTTCACTGGCATGAATTTCGACCCCGCCCTGCTCTACGCCGCCGAAACCGACGCCGTCATCAACCAGCCGTAGCTGGGGGGCCGCTCAACAGCGAGCGGCGTCCGCCGCCCTGGCCGCGGCCGACCGCGACGTGCACCTGGAACAGCCCGAAGTAACGCGCAGGCTGGCTGCACCGCAGCACCGGTGCCCAGCCGCAAGTCAGCCGCGACTTAGCCCGTCAGCGGTGTCCCGCCGGGACCGGTAACACTGGCAAGGGTCGTGGCCGCCTCGTGCTGAATGGCGGAGGGAAGCGGGACGTAGCCGAGTTGGGCGGCGTAGGACTGCCCGGTGTGGGTGAGCCAGCTGACGAGCGCAACCAGTGCGTTGCCTGTTTGCTTGCTTGGCTGGCGGGTGGAGATCAGCACCCAGCTGTAGCTGCTGAGCGGATAAGAATTCGCGCCTGGCTGGTTGACGATGGAGAAACTGCCCGGCGTGACCGAGGGCTTGCCAGCGGCGTCGGCGGCGATGGCGGCCGGAGTCGGTGTGACGTACTTGCCCGCCTGGTTGCGGATGGCGGCGATGCCGAAATAGGTGCCGGCGGTGTAGGAAACCTCGACATAGCCGATGGAGTCAGGGATGCGGTTGATTTCCTTGACGACTCCGGCGTTGCCGTCGGCGCCGTACCCGACGGGCCAGTTCAGCTTGAGGCCCTTACCGACCTTCCCGGCCCAGGCCGGGCTGACGGCGGACAGGAAGTCGCTGAAGATGTAGGTGTCGCCGCTGCCGTCAGCGCGATGTACGACGTTGATGTACGCGTCCGGCAGCTCGGCGCCGGGGTTGAGAGCGGTGATGGCGGGGTCGTCCCACTTGGTGATCTGGCCCAGGTAGATCTCGGCGAGGACCGGGCCGGTCAGCTTCAGCGGGGCACTGCTGTGCGTCAGCACGTTGTAGGCGACTGCGGCGGCGCCCAGGTCGACAGGCACCTGGACGGCCGGGCCGCCATGCGCCCCGGCCAGGTCCGCGGCGCTAGCCGGGACGTCAGTGGCACCGAAACCGGTCTGCCCCGCGGTGAAGCGCGAGATACCCGAACCGCTGCCGACCGCCGCGTAACTCACGGCGACGCCTGGATGAGCCGCCTCGTAGGCCGGGAGCGCCTGGTTGAAGAAGGGCGCGTCGAAGGTCGATCCTGCGCCGCTGATGCGGACCGCCGAGACGGCCGCACCCGAAGCCGTGGCGGCAGATTTCGGCGTGCTCGACGAACTTGTGCAGGAACTGATGGCGGTGAGCACGGCGATTAGGGCGACGGCCGCGATGGGCGCGGAGCGCCCGCGAGCCGGAGAACCCCAGGCAGATCGGGAGCGCCAGGCAGATCGGGAGCACCAGAATGACAATGACCGCAGGCGGGCGTAGGAGTGTGTGTGGGCGTAGGAGTGTGGGTGGGCGCGGGAGTGCGGGTGGGCGCGCGGGTACTGCATCGTCGCCTTCCTTCCCAATTCGAGACATTGTGACTGACCAGTCATCTCCTGTTGCCGGATGTACCCACTGCGACGGGTGATGCGTTCGACGCGAACCGTGATCAGGGACTGAGGGCGCGCCGCGCGTTGACTTAAGAATCCCCAAGATTGGTAAGTGAGTCGCTCACTTATTCATATACTCGCCGACGTGACAGCCAAGCGCAGCGTCCATGAGCGCTTCCCCGAAGTGCTCGCCGCCGCAGTGCGGGTGTTCGCCAGGGACGGCTACCGGTCGGCGCACATGAGCGCAGTCGCACGGGAGGCGGGCCTCTCCGAGGCGGCGATTTACCGGTATGTCGACAGCAAGGAAGACCTTTTCGCGCTCGCGATCAGGCACGCCCTGCTGCTCGAACCCCTCCCGGGTATGACCCAGCCCGGTCCGGCTCAGCTCGCTGTGGCTCAGCCTGGTGCGGCTCCGGCTGCGGCAGCCCAGCCGGCTGAGAACAACCCGGCTGAGAACAACCCGACTGAGAACAACCCGACTGAGAACAACCCGGCTGGGGCACTGCCGGCCAACGGCGAGCCCGCCGCCGACTTCCCGCTGAAGGCGCCGTCGCTTGACGAGATGATCCGGCAGGCGCGTGACTTCGTCGCAGCGGAGGTGCCATTCGGTTCCCTCGCCGACGCGCTGCTGGTGACCGACGCGGAGGGCCTTGACGACCCGGCCGCGGAGCTGGAGTCGATCATGCGTGAGCTGTTCGGCCTCGAGGAACTGACCGCACAGGCCGCGGACATGATCGAGCGCTCCGCTCGGGAGCTGCCCGAACTGGCTGACCTGCTCAACACGGGCTTGCGCCGCCCGGTCCTCGACGCACTTGCCAGTTACCTGGACAGCCGCGCCAAGGCAGGCAAGCTGCGCGCCACACCGGACACCGCCGCGACCGCGCGCCTGGTCCTGGAGACGCTGACGTGGTTCGCCCGGCACCGGCACTCTGACCCCTACGGCGCGGCGATCCCGGCCAGCCTGGCCCAGGACACCGCGGTCGACGCGCTCCTGCACGCTCTCGTCCCGCCCCATTACCTGCAGTCAAGCCACCTGCAGTCAAGCCACCAGGAGGTACAGGACCTGGAAACACAGCACCTGGAGGAGCGCTCATGAGCAACGCCATCGAAGTCTCCGGCCTCACCATGAGCTACGGCGACCGCCAGGTGCTGCGCGGCGTCGACTTTGAGGTCCGCCGCGGCGAGGTTTTCTGCCTCCTCGGTCCGAATGACGCCGGCAAGACCACGACGGTTGAGATCCTCGAAGGTTTCCGGCAGCCGACCGGCGGCACCGTCTCAGTCCTCGGCATGGACCCGCAGGCACAGTCGGCCAGGCTGCGCGAGCGGATCGGCATCGTCCTGCAGGAGTGCGGCTTCCCGCGCCAGGCGCGGGTGGCCGAACTGATCGACATCTGGCGCACCTACTACAAGAAACCGCGCAAGCTCGAAGACCTGCTCAAGGTCGTGGAGCTGACCAATGACAGAAACGTCCAGGTGAGAAGGCTCTCCGGCGGCCAGCGCCGCCGCCTGGACCTTGCGCTCGCGCTGGCCGGCGACCCGGACCTGATCTTCCTCGACGAGCCGACGACCGGCTTCGACCCGGAGTCCCGCCGTCGCTGCTGGGCGGCGATCGAGAACCTCCGCGCACTCGGCAAGACGATCGTGCTGACCACCCATTACCTCGACGAGGCGGAGAGACTGGCCGACCGGGTGGCGATCCTCCAAGACGGCCGCATCCAGGTCGCGGGCACGGTCCGGCACGTCGCCAGGCAGGCTGCCGTGCCGACGCGGATCTCCTTCACCGCCCCGCAGCCACTGCTCGACGGATCGCTGCGACCGCCGACAGAGCTCAAGATCGCGGTCAGCGGCGACATCGCCACCTGCCAGACCGATTCCGCCGCGCTCGCGCTCCGTGAGCTGCTCGCCTGGTCCGAGGCGAACGACCTCGGCGACCTCCACGACCTCTCCGTAGTAACCCCAACGCTGGAGGACGCCTACCTCCAGCTCGTCACCGGAGGCACGAACTGAGCCGGACCGTCACCCTGGCATTCCGCCAGGCGATCCTCGAACAGCGCTCCTTCTGGCGCAGCGCCGAGTACGCGTTGTTCACCTTCGCGCTTCCGCTCGCCCTGCTGCTGCTGATCGGCTCGACCACCGCCAACGGTGACCTGCCGGGCACCAGCGTCGAGGGTCAGATGATCTTCGTCCCGTCCATCATCGCGTTCGGCGTGATCGTCGCCGCCTACGTGAACCTCGGCGCGAAGCTCGCCACCCTGCGCCACGACGGCGTGCTCAAGCGGATCAGGACCACGCCGCTGTCGGCTACCGCTTACCTGTCCGGCGTGCTCGGCTCCACCGCCGCCACCACGCTCGCGATTACCGCATCCATCGTGGCCATCGGGGCGCTGGCCTTCCACGCCATTCCAAGGGCGAGCGGCCTGCCGGAAATCGCCGGCGGCCTCGTCCTAGGCGTCGCCTGCTTCGGCGCCCTCGGTCTCGCGCTCAGCTCGGTCGCCCGCAGCGCCGAATCGGCGTCCCCCATCGCCAACGCGAGCTACCTGCCGCTCGCGATCATGTCGGGCATCTTCGATCCCACGTTCAGCGTGCCGCGCTGGTTGTCGGCCGTCGTGGCGATGTTCCCGGTCCGCGCCCTCGCCCAGATCCTCCAGCAGGGCTATACCCCGGTGGAGCACGCCCCGCTGACGGACCTGCTGGTCCTGCTCGCCTGGACCGCGGCCGGCTGCGCGTTCGCGGGCTGGCGCTTCCGCTGGCACTGAGCTTCCGCTGGCCCTGAGCTCTCACAGCTGTGAGCTTGACTGCCGGCACCGGAGGTGAAGTAACGGGACCGTTCGGGATGATGATTTTGAATTTATCCTGAACGAACCGTGGGTCCTCCCAACCAGGAAGGCTGATCGTGGTGCAGCGGCAGTTCCCCAAGCCTGATGAGATCTTCGAGCTGATGCGGTTCAAGAAGCCGGAGTTTGACGCGAAGAAGAGGCGGCTGGCTTCCGCGCTGACCGTCTATGACCTGCGCGACATCGCCAGGCGGCGGACGCCGAAAGCGGCGTTCGACTACACCGACGGCGCGGCCGAGGGTGAGCTGTCCATGACGCGGGCCAGGCAGGCGTTTGAGGACGTCGAGTTCCACCCGCGGGTCCTGCGGGACGTCAGCCATGTGCAGGTGGCGACGACGATCTTCGGCGGACGCTCGGCGCTGCCGTTCGGCATCGCGCCCACCGGCTTCACCCGGCTGATGCAGACCGAGGGTGAGGTCGCGGGCGCGGGCGCCGCCGGGGCGGCGGGCATCCCGTTCACCCTCTCCACGCTCGGCACGACCTCGATCGAAGACGTCAAGGCGGCCAACCCGGCGGGGCGCAACTGGTTCCAGCTGTACGTGATGCGCGACCGCGAGGTGTCCTACGCCTTGACGAAGCGGGCCGCCGCGGCCGGGTTCGACACCCTGTTCTTCACCGTGGACGCCCCGGTCGGCGGCGCCCGGCTGCGCGACAACCGCAACGGCTTCTCGATCCCGCCGCAGCTCACCCTGCGCACGGTCCTGGACGCGATCGGCCGGCCGTGGTGGTGGTATGACTTCCTCACCACGCCGAAGCTCACCTTCGCGTCGCTCACCTCCACCGGCGGCACCATCGGTGAGCTGCTGGACGCCGCGATGGACCCGACGATCTCGTTCGCCGACCTGAAGATCATCCGCGAGCTGTGGCCGGGCAAGATCGCCATCAAGGGCGTGCAGAGCCTGGCGGACGCGGTGGAACTCGCGAGCCTCGGCGTGGACGGCATCGTGCTGTCCAACCACGGCGGCCGCCAGCTCGACCGCGCCCCGGTCCCGTTCCACCTGCTGCCCGAGGTGGTGCGCGAGGTCGGCCGGGACGTCGAGATCGTGCTCGACACCGGCATCATGAACGGCGCCGACATCGTCGCCGCGGTCGCGCTCGGCGCGAAGTTCACCCTCATCGGCCGCGCCTACCTCTACGGCCTGATGGCCGGCGGCCGGGCCGGCGTCGACCGCGCCATCGAGATCCTCACCGGCCAGATCATCCGCACCATGAAACTGCTCGGCGCGCACACCCTCGACGAGCTCACCCCCGCCCACGTAACCCAGCTCCGCCGCCTGCAGCCGATTCCGGTGACCGGAGACAGTTGACACCCTGGTGAATCCGGGCGGGCGCAGGTGGTGGCAGCGGAATCAATCGCGGCGGGTTGACCCCCCTGGAGATCGGACGGGCGGGTGCCACACCTGGACCGTCAGCGCGCTGCCCCAGCGTGCCCGCGCTGCGGCCCTGGGGGAGTGGTCGACAACGAGGCCGTCGACCGGCATGGGATGCTCAGTGAGCCTGACCGCGGTAACGCGAAGGCCTAGCTTGCCTGTCAGGCCCAGGCACACGCTGTAGAACAGCCCCCTGAGGTCCGGTACCGCGACTTTCCGCGGCGGGCCCGGATGCGGCGTCAGCCAGTCGGTCAGCATCAGCAGGCCGCCCAGCAACTCTTCTCCCGCCTTACCGGTGAAGCCGGCGTCGAACCTGTCCGTCGCGGGCTCGGACGGGAAACTCGGGGGCCGCGTCAGGCCGCCGCCACTGCGCCGCATGCCGACCGCTTCGTCGTAGCGCGCACGATTTACCGGATCAGCCAGGACCCCCGACGCCGCGTCAAGAATGTCCCGGGCCCGCCCGGCGGCGGCCACAACCGGCGACGCGGCGCCTGCCACGATCTCCGGCCGCACCAGGCCTGCCTTGAGCTCGTACTGGCGCTGGACCTGCTCCGCAGACGCACCCGGCAGCACCCCGAGAACGTCATACCAGGTAATGCCTGGCCCATTGCCGAACTGACCCAAGCCTCGCTCCCTTCGGCCGACCCTCTAGCTGGGAAATCGTCCATTCAGACGCCGCGGTCCCGCATCGCGCTGAACATCTCGTCAAGTGCGTGATCGGGGCTTTCGCCGGCCACCACCCTGTCGCGAAACTCAGCTGTCAGCGGACCGGGCGGCGTAATCCGTCCGTCGGCCAGCATGCGCGCAAGGAGGCCCGCGAATCGCTTGAAATTGAACTTGGACTCTGACCAGAGGAAGGTATCGGCGACGTTCGAGTCCATGCGATCGAGGACATAGCGCAGCAGTCTGGTGGTCGCCGCAACGTCCGCGAGATCCGGTTCGTTCATCACTTGCATGAGTTCCCGGGCCGCCTTCTTGAGTGATTCCGGCTCACAATGATCGACGATCTGACGGAAGAGACTGGCGCGCTGGTTCGGGTCGCTTAGCCCGGCCGGGTCCGCCAGTGGCCCCATGACCTGATAGTGGCCGATAGCGGAGGATCCGGCGGCGATGAACTCTACGATCGCGAGCAGGTCACCGTTGGCCACGTGTCCGCGCCAGAGCCTACTCTCTGCGTAGTTGCCTATGTCGCCGTCAATCGCGCCTCCGCTCTCTAGGTAGGCGCGGACCGCGCGATCGCCAATCTCCTGTACTTTCACGTTCCCCGAGTTACCCAGGGCGAGCAGTGCGTCGGGTCGGCTCCAGTCGTTGTCGACGGCTGAGAGCAGGATCGGCGCTATGATCCCGGCGGTGTCACGCGCCGCGGCGGCAGCCAGCGTCCACTCGCTCACCCCAGGCAAGCCCTCTTCGTATGCGATCGCGATCGGTTCGACATAGGAGCCGCTTTCCGGGCCGCTAATCAGCATTCCTAGAGCCATGCCGCGCAGGTTCCAGTCGATTCCGCGCTCGTAACGCTTGGCGACAGCCCGGTAAACAGCGTCACGAGCCGCCAGGCGCAGCGGACCGCCGCGTTCGGCCAGGACGGCGGACGCGGCGGATAGTACATGTTCATCGGTGTCCGGTGAATCCTCAGTTACGCTTATCATGTGTACCAGGAATTCCGGGTCGTCCATCGAGATCCTGGTCCACAGTGCTTGGGCCGTGTCTCCGGCCTCGTTCATTGCCTGCCAGATCAGGTTCGGATGAGCCGACCGGAGATCATAAAGTATTCCCTGGGCGACCTCAGCTACCGTCGCCTCTCCCGTTTTCAAGGGCGAGTGGTCATCGAGCCACGCTAGGAGTGCGGGGACTCCAGCGCCCGGGTCGCTGCGCACCAGGTCGTGGGCAGCGTCGGAGTAGCCGCGGCCAGACTCGAAGGTAGCCCTGTGGATCCCTAGGAATTTCCAGTCCTTGGGACGCCAATGGTTGTAGTCGTAATCGAATTGCGCCAGCTGACGCAGGAATCCCAGGTGCAGCGCGATTGGCAGCGGCACGGAGGCCCAGAAGCCGAGAGAGCGGAAAATCACGCGCATAGCACCAGGGGAATCGTCACTTGGCGTAATCTCAGCTGCGGTTCTGAGCAACATGCGCTCAAGGACGTCCGCGTACGGTGAAGCATCTTGGATAGATTGCAGCACGCCTTCTGTAACCCGGAATCCGAGGCTGTGGAAGCCATCGGAATCCATAAGCAGGGAGGTCAGCGCGGAGCGCAGCACCTCTCTTTCGCCCCGATCATCAAGGTCCCGGAGCGCTGCCGCGAGCGGACCGATCCGGTGCCAACCCAGAGCAGAGTCCCCGCTCGAAGACACGGCGGCCAGTTCTCTGTCCAGGTCGATCGCCTGGCCCTGGAGCCAGTCGGCGACGCTATCGAAGGCGAACCGGCAGCCAGAGGGCGTAGCCGTCAGCAGTCCATCGGACACCAGGAGGTCGGCGGCGGAGTAGTCTCCGAAGACCGCGGCAAGCGAGGCTGGGTCGATTACGTCTGTCTGTTGTTCCCACATGAGCCCGCCCAGGGAGACCAGGCGGCTTCGCATCACTTGAGCCGACAGCGGCTTGCCCGCGGCCTTCGCTGCCAGGCTTCGGGCCCTGTCCTCAACGTATGCCTCGGTGGCCCGGTTGAGGGAGATCGCGCTGCCATCTTGCCGCGCTTGTCCAGAACGGGCGCAGAGTCCCACGACCAGCGGCAACCTCAGGATCTGATGCGCGGAGCTGGCGGCGAGCCCGTACGCCCGCAGCGCGTCATGGTACTCGTCGTCGCTGAAGCCGCCGAGCGGCAGGACGACCGGCACGCGGCCGTGGGCAGAAGGTGCCACGAGCGCGGGGCCGACGAGGTCCGCCCACAGTTCGGCGCGGCAAGAGACCACGAGTCGCGCGGCCGTGGCTTGCAGCCAGGACCGGGTGTCCGCGATCCACTCCTCGAACTCAGCGCCGCTAAACGGCGCCTCGTTCAGCGCATCCAGGATGACGATCAGGCCTTCACCCGCCCCCATGGCACGCGCTACAGCTTCGTCGGCATCAGGCGGCAGCGGCACCCTCGGCCGGTGTCCGCCCAGCGCGGCCTGGACGGCCCCGCCCAGCCCGCCGCTGGCTGACCCGTGGCTGAGCGACGACCCGCGCAGCAGGAGGGAGCGGCCGGGCAACTGACGGGCGAGAGCGACGAGTTCAGTGCTCTTGCCGACGCCGGACTGGCCAACGACGGCCAGGACAGGGGAGTTCCCGCCCAGGAAGTCGCCGATCGCTGCTTCAGCGTCAACCCGTGGCACCCGCCGCGCGAGATCCACCCGGCGAACCCGCGTCAGCTTCTCGATCTCCGATTCGGTGATTTTCGTGCAGATGTCCCGCGCGGCGGGGGGATTCAGATACGCACCGTAGGCGGGCACGGCTTCCTGGTTCCGGGCCACCGCCTCGGCGAGCGTGGGGTGGGCTGCCGCCTGCGCAACCGGCACCGCGAACCCGCCGTGCCAGTCGTCCTTGACGAGCCTCGTGCTGACGACCCCGACGACGGCCTCGTTCTCCAGGTCGAGCACGGGCGCGCCGCTGAGGCCCGCGTTGACAGCGTCGCCCGCTAGGACGAGCACGCCGTCGATGCGGTAATCCGAAGTCGCCGTCTGGTAGGAGACCGAGGTACCGCCGGTGATCTGGCCCTGGACCGGGAATGACGCGCGGACGGCCTCACCCAGCATGTGGTAGCCCTTGGTCCAGTAGCTGGTTCCGGCACCGCCGCCGGACGCTAGGGGGAGGGGCATTCCGGTCGGCATCGCGGCCTCGATGACCACGAGGTCGATATCAGCTGCGACGACGACATCATGGCAGCTCACGTCCCTGACCGTTCCGTCCGACCCGCGTAGCCGTATTGTTTCCAGGCCGTCCACGACGTGGTGGCAGGTGAGGACGCTGCCCCGAGAGTCGATGACAAAGCCGGTCCCGATGACATCGCCGGCCGAGATAACCGCGACCAGCGCGGCGTCGGCTAGCGCCTCAATGCCGCTGGACACGGCTATTCGGTCCCGGTGGCTTCGATACTAGAGGCCGGTCCGGTCGTCAGGCCCGGGGTGACCTTGAGGGTCACCTTGAACGAGCCCGCTGTACCGAGTTCAGCCACGTACAGCCGCCCCGCGGCTGTGAAAGATAGCCCGAATTCAAGTTCGGCGCTTTCTACGGGAGTTGTTTTGATCGCATCGCTGAATCCCTGCGCAACTCCGCCGACCATGCCGAGAATCTCGCCGATGGACGAAGCCACCTTCTGGATCACGTCATGGGTCTTAGAGACCGCTTCGATCTCCGCGTTCCCAGCGGGGATCTGGAACAGGATCGTGCTGTCCGTCCCGTCGACTTCGATTAGCTTCGGCATCAGCCATCCCCCTCAGACGGAACGAGCGCGCTGAGGGAATCTTCTCATCTTTTACGAAGAAACGGCCCCTGCTTAACGACGGCAAGTCCTTCGTGCGGGTGAGCGGTTCTAACGTCGGGACCCGACTTAGTTGATGACGAGGAAGTAGGACCAGGGGCTGTCGGCGTTGACGTTGCTGGTCTACTTGCTGGTCCAGTGGAAGTTGGCGCGGATACGGAACTGGCCGTCGGGCACGCCGCTGAGGTTGAATTTCGTCGAAGCCTGGCTTGATCTGTCGAGCTTGACGCAATTCGAAATGGTGTCGAACTGCCAGGTTCGCTGGATGTGCTCCTCCACCTCGAATGCCACGCACGACCCCTCTTTGTCCGGCGTGACCGTGGACCCAGCGATAAGGGTGTCGGTCTGCTGGTAGACCCGG
>Ga0123355_10006007_pt1 | contig 17906 bp, 12 predicted proteins | sample TergutEmb28metaG_3_FD_89872 | JGI IMG/M metagenome (GOLD analysis project Ga0123355, IMG submission 89872) | Embiratermes neotenicus P1 segment gut microbial communities from Petit-Saut dam, French Guiana - Emb289 P1 | ecosystem: Host-associated > Arthropoda: Insects > Digestive system > Gut ... | reverse complement strand
ACTAAAATGAGTAAGGTGGGCGGTGCATGTTGCACAAATTACAAAAGTAAGAATTGCACAAAACCGGAGTCAGAACGCTGAAAGAAAGAACGCATTTGGGAGATCGGTTTTAGATGATAGGATGCTTTTAAGATGGGAAGCGTACGGTAAGTTTTTAAAATTGATGTGGTTCAGGACAGGGGCTGTGAACATGGTAACGGACATTCGGGTTTCTATAAAAGGTGAAGATTTTCTAAATTAGCTGAGCTCATGTTAGGTGGAGTAGTTTCGCGTATGGCCATGACATCTAGCATTTTATCCTTGTGACGTGCTTCCGTAATTTTTATAATGAGATCTGCTTCACTGCTGTGCCAAGGCCGCTTCACGTTCTACTCGTAATGGGACACATAATAAACCCATAATGGATCATCAGATATCATTTTGCGATCATCCCCGTGGAACGAATTCATCTCCTCATTCTAGGTTGTGTCATGACCCAGGCGACGGAACTTCTTACCACGTAAGCCTGGTGCAACTCCATTAACTATCCGAGTAGGACCAGACGATGTGACAAGGTTTATCTGAACCCTGCCACTCATCATTACTTGTGCTCCATACTCATATAGGCCTACCACAGTCACTGTGTGCGAAAGTGCATTACGCAGGCTTCAAATGCCTGGACTAAGATGAGAAATTTTGCTTTCAGGGGTATTTGCTGAAGGGGCATGAAATTAACGTTAAAATTAAAGCTGCATGGCAGTCTGTCCGTCATACTGCATGCTCGTGTATCTTTTCGATATATTCTCTGCTTTGAATGCTGAACAGAACTTCGCTAATTAATGTAGCCTGTAAGTCACAGAGGCCGATCCCTGTGACCGTACGGTCTAAGGCGTTGGTCTGCGGCCGCTTGATTGCTGGAATCGCGGGTTTGATTCTCGCTGAGGGCGTGGATTTTCGTCTCCAGTGTTTGTTGGGTGTTGTGTAAGTAGCGGCCTCTGCGAGAGGCTGATCACTATTTCAGAGGAGTCGTACCAGGTTTGTGTGTGTCTAATTGTGTGTGATCTAGAAACCTGAAGAATTAAGCGGCCGGGAATCGAGTAGGGCTGTTTCTCAACAGAAAAACATAAAATAAAAATTAAAACATGTGAAAACTTGTCTAAAATTTCCCGAAGTGACAGGACTGAGAACGGCATGTAGAACAACTTTGTGCCAAAAAAAAATTCTGTAATATCGCCATCATCTGAATCAGTCCAGTGAGTTTTGCTGCCATAAATCTGTCTTGCTTCTCAGGGGATGTTTATTTTTCTGCGTGCTAAGTGTGATCTTCGATTTTCTGTCGGTTGATTTGAAGGAAAACACTCGTTTGCGTTAAGGTTTGCTTTAAACACGGAAAACGACCAACCACACGGCGTGTACATACCGACGCTGGAAGTGTTGATATACACCACCTTGCAGTTTTACCTTGTGGAGTATACGTATAGAAGCTCGATTAGTCCTCAGAAGCGTTCTGTGCTGCATGGTTCACAGAATTTAACCGAAGCATCCATTGTCTAAAAGTTCTGGCACAGGCTGCAATATGACAGCCAGACTGTCTGGCCTCCACCTGACAGATATAAATTTGACCCCTTTACGTCACAGTGACATGATGAGATGGGAAACGATCTCCTAAATTATCAAGTGCCGAGCGCTCCCGCTCAAAGGAACTTGGGACTCGCAAGTCATCATGTCGCGGCTTTCGTGAGTGTATATCGGAGTTTTTGAAAGTGAATACACGAGTTCGGTGGAAAGATGTGATGTATAAATAAGACTATGAATGTTACAGACGATTGAAACTATTCAAGTACACATCGAGACATAAACAAGGCCTTCACACGCACGTAGGTCAATTCCTGTTAATTTTATTTTCCTGAGTTTTCCCCAAGCAGACGTGGCACAAGGACTCACACACACACACACACATATGTATATGCCTATGTATATGTATATGTATATGTATATATGTGTATATGTATATATGTGTATATGTATATATGTGTATATGTATGTATGTATATGTATATGTATGTATATATATGTATTTGTATATATGTATATGTATATATCGGTGTGATACAATTTGGAAGTTTATAATTGCTGCCGGATATTTAAAATTTGCCGTAAGGAGAATATTTAGACTCAAGTTCGAGGCAGTAACAGTAGTCGAAGGAAAAAAATGCACAATGAAGAGTCGAGTAATTTTAATATTCTGTAAATATTATTAGGATGAAGAACTCAGGGAAAATGAGTTGAGCGCCGTATGGGGTATAAAAGGAAGACCTACAAAATTTTAGAAAGTAAACCGATTGCAGGCCAATGCTTGAGCTACCCTAGTCCTTAAGTGAGGGAATAATATTAAAAGTAACCGTAAGGAAGAATGGGAAAGGGACTTGGGCAGCATTGTCTGGTTCATTGTATGGATGAGTTGTGGATCGTAGTGGACGTGGTCGTGAAAAGTGGTGTAATATGAAGACTATCAAACACAGCATAGATTCGTATATCAGGTAGTTCAAATATTAATGGCCAGGGAAGCCCTTAATTAAAATATGATTACGTGCCTTAAAATGTCCAGTATACTACAGATATAATTAACAGTTTATGTATTATTTGTGTTGTACAATTCCGTTATATAGTAAAATATCGGTATAATACCTTGTATATTCAAGCATTATAAATGTATATATTGATTCAACTTGCTGTCCATTCATAGACTACAAGACTGCGTTGGAAGCTGGGGGAATTGACTTTGAATGTATAGACTGCTGACTGAAACTGCGTTTATGGTATTACCGTACCTATGTCTTACTGTACCTATATCTAAGGAAGTGTACTGCATTATCAATGACATATAAATTTTTAATTATATCTGTATTCTATTAGATGTTTGATGCGTGTAATCACACACTATTCCGATAAAGGGGGCACTTGATATTGAATTATAAGTTTTAACCAATTTACTTGCATCTCGGTGATGTGTTTGTTGGTTTTGTGTCTTTTATCTAGCGTTTAACAACACCAACTTTACGCAATCTCAAGCTATGGTAATTAAACTGGATTCCATAAAAGGCGAGAAAGTTTTGATTAACAGCGATTGTTTTTTTCTTTTCAAGGTTTGCTTTTCTGCCTAGACTTCAAATTACTGCAGTTTAGAGCCCTAAATACATGTCATACTCGTGTTCTCCCGCATGCGGTGTTTCCACAACATGTGTCTTATTTTCCTCCCAGTAACGCAGCTTTATAGACTCACCGGTATGGCCATTATTGGTGAGCGTACTTCTGATTGGCAGTCTGTTGAAGCCGCGAAATGCCAAGGGTGGCAAGCGCACTGGTCTCACGAGATGTTCCTCTATGTCAATTGGAGACTGGAACTTTCCGGCGCACGCCGGATACTCATCTGCCCAATGATCGGGACCTGTGGCACACACGGGATAGTAAGTTACAGTTATCCACACACACACACACACACACGCACGCACGCACGCACGCACACAAACAAACAAACAAACAAACAAATGGGAGACTCGCTGTAACACACACATGTATATATATATAAGTATATTACTCTTTCACTGACGCTGGCATTGGTTCAGATTATCCACACACACACATACACAAATGGATGACACGCTGTATACACACACATGTATATATAGGTAAATTACTGTTTCACCGACGCTGTCATTGGCTCAGATTGTGTCCGCTAATGGTAGAATGATAAGTGAAGATAGTTTGGGACGAAGCGGCCGTGGCTTAGTTGACGCACAGACACTCGACGACTTACGCAATTTTAAGTTACGCAATTTAAGACAAGCCATTTTTAAATAAGTAAACAGAATTGAAGTAATATTTTTGAAAAGCGCGCCGAATTTTTTCTTGTATGGGAATGAAAGCGCATAGAGACGAAGGTGGCTGAAGAATACTGCTGGGCGATAACACGGGCGGCGAAGCGGTAACGCTGCGACCGATCGGGCTACAATGTTTTGTAGTTTGGATACCAACAGGACTGCCTTCTATATACACGCATAATTTACCATGCTTATATTCAGTTCCAATCTTACGGAAAACTTTGACTTGCGCCGGACCTTCCGGATCGTAACCACTGCGTAAGTCAGATAATGTCAGTACAATACCTGTATCTGCGTGGAGGGACTAAAAAACAATTAAAATTTTCTGTCAGGGTATTCGATGACCCGGCTGAGATTCGAACTAGTCACCCTATACAAAGAGAGAAGCGTTAGAGGTTGAACCAACTTCCTCGATGCCCAAACCACGTAATTCGATACAAAATAGTTGTTGTTGCTGATAAAACGTCATTAAATTACCTACGAGTTATCAGTGCGAGGCTCGCGAACGAGTTTCGGACCCCTACAGCCGCGAGCAGACTAACAATGTGGGCTGGTTGCCTCAGATGCCACGAAGGCAGTCCATTTATTTTGTGCGTTGATATCTTGGATGGCTGCCACACTGCATAAGTCGATTCGAGTCTGCTTGAATGGAGGGTCTTTCTTCGTAGCATCTCAGACACACGATTTGACTTGATTACGTATAATGTGCTCCAGCATAACGTCACCACGCGTTTGAGAATAGGTCTCATTCCGTCCTTTGGAGTGACTTAGGATGTGATTTCAAGTCTCTCTTCATCAGCATAACATTTATTCCGAATGACGTGAAACACGAAATGGCATCGAATTGGGCGAAAATATAAACAGGGAGTAAGGAATGTGACATTCCGTGAGGAATATGACGTGATTTTACTCCGGGAATCAGTCTGCCTCATATCTCGTGTTAACGTTTTTAGAGTCGAACAGCTGACTGGCAGTTTTCCAGGCGCGATGCTGTGTAGAAGTTGTTGCAGGGCATTAGCCATTACCCTAAGTCCTACAGCTGCACACAGTAGGGTTCTCCAATTTTTCGCACTTTGAAGGTTTTAATTTGCCTCGTCCACGCGTCTTATAACAGGGGTAGGTAAATCCCGGGTTCCAGGTCGCCGTAGTGACGAAATTGTGTACGGTGACCCCTAAAAGTTTTGGATTCTCAGAATGGAACTTGTTTCGTGTCACCCTTCTGGGGCCTGGAAATTTGAGGTACCCCAAGATTCTTGGAAAATTTCCACAACACTGCATTATATGATATACTGTGTACAGTGCACATATCATTCAAGGCATTTTACAGCAGAACTTGCTTCAGCTTAAGCCTGTGCCATCTTCGGCCGGGAATGTTTATTGGCTAATATTAAATTAGCCCTCCACCAAACAATCATTAAGGCCATAATGTCTCATGCCTGCGCCTCCTAGGATTCTCCGGCAGACATCCGTCTTTCAAACGGCGGCGCCGAAGAAACAAGGATCATTGCGGCGTTTGAAACGTTTAAAGCTATGTACAGATTCACGATTTGCACTCGGATTTCAAAATTGCATGCGTGTAGCGATTGTAACATGGTATTATGCAGGCAGGAAATAGAAGTATCTTCTTCTTCTTCTTCTTGTTCTCCTTCTTCAGGCGTTGAATCTCCTTTAATTGGAAGTTTTGGCCTTCTCAACGACGACCTTACACTTTGCTCTATCCTGGAAACAGGTTATCCAATTTTTTATCTTCATTTGACCGAGGTCCTGTATGATGATGTCCTCCCATCTATGCTTGGGTTTTCCTCTTGGTCTCGTGGTTAAGGGATTCCATTTAAATATCATCTTAGCTGCCCTGGTTTCAGGCATTTTCTGTACATGGCCGAACCAGCTTTAATGTAGTTGACTATATTTTCGTGCTTTATCAGTTTGTCCAATTCTTCATTGTTTTTAATCCTCAGTATTTGATTTTCTTTCGTAGGCCCAAATATTCCTCTTAAGATTTTCCTCTCGAAGACTAGCAGTTTCTAAATTGTATTTTCTTTCAACACCCATGCATTGCCTCTTCGCAGATATGTGAAATTAGCGTTCAGCAAACTCTCACATTGTTATTCAGTGATTAACAGTGTAGTGAGTAGTGTAATCTGAATAATGACTTGGTCCATCGAGTCAGTGCTCGGGCTTTTGACCCATTTTTTTACTTTATCATCTTGTTAGTAAACTCGTACACCTTGTTCGTGACGTTCCCCAGGCTTGCAGATAACTCGTATAGAGTGCGCAGTTTGCTACAGTTCAGCTGACTAGCTGCTGTTGCGGGACAAACTTAAGCAAGTCGAAGACACGGCATGATCTGGTTAACAATACCTAGACAGTGACATTGTATACATTAAATTAATGTCTATTGTGTGTATTGTATAAATACATTGTGTACACTACAGATGTATTTAAGTGTGCAAACGATGAAGTCCTACACAGATGATACAGATGCAGACAAATTATGTACGTCAACAAACAGACTCGTACAGTCTTTGCAAACCAATGAACACTGTAATGGTCGCGGCTTGAGGTTAAATCTATTCATACGTCCAATGGGTGGGGGGAGTCGAGGCTAATCCTGACTGACCTGCAGTTGTAGAGTGACTTGAACCTGGAACTTCCGCGATAAAAGCAGAGTGGCTTACGATCCAGAGGTTGTTAGACAGTTCTGCAAGTAGTAGAACTAAATTATGGAGTGATTTTCTTTTTGCGAGACAATGAATACACTCTGCACGGAAGTAACGCGAGACTTCGACACCTGTGTACCGCATCTGTTGAGAGTTGGTGGCTGCGGTGTCCAGTAATTGTGATAGCCGATATGCTGGGGTTCTAAAATCGTCCCACATAAATACACAGCATATCGCTGCAAGTTCTCTCCACTTAACCAAATCCGTGTCAGAAGAATACGAAAATTCATTACTGCTAACACAGCGGTATTTTCATGGGCATGTGTGTTCGGACATCGTTAAATTCTTATTTGGCGAGGGAAAGCTACGTGGAAAAATTTTATATAAAACGAATATTCATCTCGTCGATTTCTAAATCCTCTGTCGGATATACCGTCAGTTTACTCAATGTATACTTAAACGTAATCTAATGAACTCTCGAACCCGGACACAACGACATTGTTTTATAAGACACCCACTGCTTCGTCAGCTATTCTCTGGTACCAATTAATCCCTCACTCTTAACCGTAACAGTATAGTCCTCGGTTCGAACAACACTCGTTTATAACGACACAGAATATTCAGTCTCTTTCATGACGTTATAACAGAGTTGCACTGCAATTAATTTTAAACTAAGAATATGTTTACTTCTGAAAGAAAAACGATGGACATAGTTCCAGACTGAATCAAAATGAAGTCCCTGTGATGGTCTGTGATACGGTACAGGAATAGTATCCCTGTGGCTAAGCTGAGCCCACTTTCCAATCCAACAGATCCTGACTCTTCAGAGAATTTATTGTCAGTCCTCCAGCTGGTAACCAGCCATGTGACTAAGTTATCCCGACTAAATCTAAATCCCAAATTGTAGTAATATGTATTGAATTAAGTACAGAGTCGATGGTCGAAATGACATAGACATTTTGTTTATAATTCTTGCCGGAAGCACTTCCTTACAGGTTTACCTTTTGTACATGTTTTATTTTGAGTTGTGTTGTGTGAATTTTTGTTTAGTTGTCTTGTGTGTATTGTTGTCATCTATTTTGTTCATGTGTACTTGTTGTGCTACGTGTGTATTGCTGTTTTTGCTCGTACTTTAGATGCCGGACTGCTGGCTAGAAATCAGTATGCAGAATTTCCTGCGACCGGCCACCTCGACACAGGTTATTCTTGGTTCCCCTGTGTCTATAAGCAAATGCTGAGATGGTTCCCAAAATTCCAAGTTGCCACTGCATACTTCTCACGTAGCCCTCCCGACTTATATTTATTAGTACCCAGCTTCATATTTTGTATACGAACATGTAAAATAACCACTGCCAGCGGGTGACAAATTATTTCACATAATAATAATAATAATAATAATAATAATAATTATTATTATTATTATAAATACATACCATTTGGCCCTTCATACGAGAACGAGTATCCTCCGGGGGCTTGGGCCGGGACAGGCGGGCTGCTTTCTGCAACAATGAACACAGTTTAGTCAATTACAAACGCTGCAAATATCGCAGTAATTTTGAAGTTGGTTTAACTTAGTTTTGATATTTCTATGCATTTGCTGACATAACCTTTAGATTACAAGGATAATATGGTCCTTCTTTCGGACCATATATTTCTATCTGCCGCGTGGCTGGAGAGCATTTGTCTTGTAGCTTCTAAAGTCCAGTCATCGACGTTGTTAACACAGTAGCCATATTGCCGTAGAACACTAGCCCCATTCAGATTTTGCTTGAAGTTGTGGCCGTATGGTTACGTTTGTAGACCCTAATCGCGTTGAGAATAAGATATAATTGTCTAACAATGCTGTATCTGTGAGACACTAACCGAATATTTGACGCTAATTAAATACCCGGCTGCCGCTTAGGCTCTGTTCAACCTCACATTAGCATATCTTGCGCCCACGAAAGTTCAAGCATCTGTGCCACCTCTTTGCGAAACGCCTGTCCTCTTATCCCGATAACAGAGGTGTGCTTACCGATATGTCATTAGTTCAAGGTTCGACAGTCTGTGCCTACAGAAATCAGATTTTTCTCCTTCCATCTCCATAGTTTTAATATCGTCTGCACGGCTGCAGTCCATAACAATTACAGGCCTCTTTTTTATTTAGTGGTAGCCCCAACTTTTTTGTCTTATTACTGTCGTCCTCAGTTCTAGAGCCTTGCTGCTTACACCACCTAGTACATGTCTTCAGTGTGTGTTTGTCACCTCCATAAGGAAGAGAAATCGGCATTCTGTTGGGTGTCTAGACATACGAGCCAGCCCAGCAAAGAGGCAGGCACAGAATATTCAGTCTCTCTCATGATGTTATAACAGAGTTGCACTGCAATTAATTATAATCTAAGAATATGTTCACTTCCGAACGAAAAACGATCATCCTAGTTCCAGACTGAATCAACATGTAGTCCCTGTGGTGGTTTGTAATACAGTACAGGACTAGTATCCATGTGGCTAAGCTGAGCGCACTCTCCAATCCAAAGGATCCTGCCTCTCCAGAGAATTTATTCCCTGTCGCCCAGCTGGTAACCAGCCATGTGACTAAGTTATCCCGACTAATTCTAAATCCCAAATTGCACTAAAATGTATTGAATTAAATACAGAGTCTATGGTCGAAATGACATGGACTTTAATTTAGAATTCGTGCGGGAGGCACTTTCTTACATGTAAATACATACCATTTGTGTCTTCTTTCGAAAACAAGCGTCCTCCGGGCACAGTAGAAAAGACAGGCAAGGTGCTATCTGCAACTATGAACACAGTTTATTCAATTATACAATCGCTGCATCTATCGGAGTATTTGTAAAGTTGGTTTAAATTAATTTTTATATTTTTGTGCGTTGCTGACTTAACCTTAAAATCACAAGGAAACATGACCTTTCTTTCGGACCATATACTTCTATCTGCCCTGTGTCTGGAGAGCATTTGCTTTGTAGCTTCTAATGTCCGGTCATCGACGTTATTAACGTGGTGGCCATGTTGCCGTAGAACACTAGCGTCATTCAGTTTATGTTCTGGAAATTCTGTCTCTATGTTTCTGTTTGTAGACCCTAATCGCTTTGAAAATAAGATATAATTGTCTAACAACACTGTATCTATGAGACATTGCAACCGAATATTTGACGCTAATTAATTGCCCGGCTGCTGCTTAGGCTCTGTTTAACCTCACATTTGAATATCATGCGCTCACGAAAGTTGAAACATCTGTGCCACCTCTTTGCGAAACGCCTGTCCTCTTATCCCGATAACAGGGGTGTGCTTACCGATATGTCTATAGTTCAATGTTCGACAGACTGTGCCTACAGAAATCAGATTTTTCTCCTACCGTCTGCATAATTTTAATAACGGCTGCATGGCTGCAATCCATACCAATTACAGACCTCTTTCTTTATTTCTTCGGTAGCCCCAGCTTTTTTGTCTTATTACTGTGATCCTCAACTCCAGAGCCTTGCTGCTTACACCACCTAGTACATGTCTTCAGTGTGTGTTTGCCACCTCCATAAGGAAGAGAAATCGACATTCTGTTGGGTGTCGAGACATATGAGTCAGCCCGGCAAAGAGGCTGCCGATGCAGTGGCCAGTTAAGGTATGTGGCTGGTGATCCGTAGTCTGACGGATCTTTAGGCGATGTTCGAGTCTATTTTCTTCGGGCTGTTTCTTTTGCCTGGCAAGACGAATGGACCAACGTGCATAAAATCAAATTACGACAAGTGAAACCGTCAGTGCAAATGTGACAGTCTTTTTTTCACAAGCATCGGGAGGGAGGAGTTAATGATCGCCCGTTTTTAAACCTGCCACATATTCCCGACACATGAACAGTGTTGTATGACGAACCGGCGCCTGTTTTCTCACATCGTGGTGCACTTCCTTTACCCACTTTTGTGACATACTAGTATTAGAGCCGATAGCCTCTTCCATATCTTATCGCGTGTTCATTACGTAGTATTCCTTTGTATAACTGCGACAACATTTCGGAAGTTTCGGACTTCGTTACCAGTATTGGCCTTACACCGTGTGTTGTGAAGTCTCTGAATTTCACCATTTTAACTCCACGTAACAGCAAAAGTTCCCGTGCTTTTACTGCTACTGTATACCCCCTAATATCAATCCTGTTATGAAAGGCCCCTATACAGTCAGTCATTCTTTTATACTTGACTCTGTATACTAAAGCAACGCAGCACTTTTACCTTACATTTTAAAATCCTGACGTTCATCTCTTTGCTGTAACCGCACTTGACGCTTGAACTTCAATTACTTTTTGATAGCCGTCGATGCTGTTGCACCCGCAACTTTCCCTCCCCCACGCGAAGACAGTGACTGTAATTACAAATGCTACTAAATGTTTCAATGGTTGTCTAGAGAATGACCATTTTAAATGAAACAGGAATTTGAAAATATTAATAAAAATGTTGTATTTGTTGCTATTTTGAGGCGCAAGAACCCATCTCGTACTTACACCACTTTATTGTTGAGGTTTCGAGCTCATACTCAGAGACACCACACTGGGTACGACTCCTGTGGACGAGGGATCGGTCCGTCACAGAGACTTCTGACAACACACAACTTTCACAAGAAACGTATATCCATGCCCACGGCGGGATTCAAACCCGCAGTAGCAGCAAGCGAGCGACCATAGACCTAGATGTTGTGTTTACTACCCTTTAAATAGGAGGGTTGGGTGGAGTCCTGGAGCTTCTCTTATCGCTTCCAAGAGGAGACGAATCTGTTACCCGTGTCAGGAATGGAACCACAATTACTCGACTGTCCAGCCCTAATCTGGCCATTATACCAACTACGCTTGTTATTCTAAATCCAAGTGTTTAATGTTTTCATTTTTCCTAGTCACCTTGCCTTACTATTCTTAGCTTTGTCTCTCTGTTTTATCAGCCCGGAATTTTGTTTGGAGTATCTGAACAGAACATTGGCACGCCACCAATATGGAGGACCAGAACCCTGGAGGCAGTTCACAAGATTCGGTAGCTACTGTCTTGTGAACTATCGGTCAGTCCAATACTCTTGCTTAAACCGACCTTAAAATTCCGCCACTTGGCGCTGGAACCAGTCAAGACGTATCGAAACAGCTATGATTAGATACATCTCCCCAGGAAATCAAATATAAGAATGTCAAGTTACTGCTTTATGTCCTCGGATTTGCGTGTTTTCTTCGTTTCGGAAAGACTTGCCGTCCTGAGACAAATTCTGCACATTAGTCAAGAGCAGTAGTCAAAATTTGGTGGAATTTTTGCAACATCACCTCACGAGTCTGAAGTTGATTCAGTAGGGGCTTTCTCAAACATTTGCGATTTGTACTGTTATGGTTCGTGTCTGAAAACAGCGCGGTTCTTTGAGACTTGCATTTTATATCCAAACAAGTTATTTAGTATATTAACGTGTTTATTTTAAACGCCTTTCAAGGTTTGACGAAAGAATTTGCAAGGGAGAAGGTTGGAGGTTACGGAAGATGTAGTACTTCAGGGGACAGTATAGCATTCACTCCCAACAAAGTTGTTGGAACATTTGTAGGAGTATTGGCTGCATGAATTTTCACCGAAGTCCCCCAAGACCCTGGATAAATACACTACCAAAATAAACATCTGTAGCATTCAGTAATTCCTGTTACCCTGGGTACCGCAACGATCCGCTTCGCTTCAGAACACAATGGTCTGTTGCTGCTTCGAAACTTAGTTCATTGTTACTAGGCCATACTTGGAGATCAGCTGCTAAAAAGTCATTATACAGCCCACGTAGTTTATACAGGACGATTTATTTTGTATTCATAAGGTATCCAGTTCGAATTCCGGTCGCGCTGATATTTTAGTGGCTTTAGTCAGCCCCTCCAGACCAATTTCCGAATAGTACCTTAAAACAAGCCGAGACATTTTGACACACAGTTTAAACAACGGGGCTTTTTGATCCGTCGGATAACTTCGGAGAGCAAGGAAAATGTACTATGCTGTCTGTATATAATTAGGCATTTTTAGACTTAACAGTGTTTAATGCTGTTAGACCAGTTAGTGGGACCGCTACATGATTGGTTAGTGCACCAATGCAAGCGAGGTGGCGTGTGTTTAAAAAGGCTCTCAAAGACGGAAGTAAGTAAAAGTTTCATGGTAAAATACTGCCCAATAATACGTCTAGATACAACGAGAAAATACCATGAAAACTTCCAGATGTCGTAACTGACACCGTCCGAGGTTTGAACTCTAACACGTTTCTAAAACATACAAACGGTGCTCTATTTCTTTGAGTGTGTAAATTTGTCTCCGAAATTTATAGGAGAAAATGACACGAACGGGGACTTCGTAGTTGGTGCTTGTTATTTGATAATGATAGGAAGAAATGGGCAGAGCAAGTGACACGATTATGGGCATTATGAGACAACACAGGCCATGCTTATTTGGGAAATCTCGTGGAAAAAGGACAACCTGCGAGTCTGACCAGTAGATGTGAGTGTTCAAGTAGAGTAGTCTATGTTGTTGCTTGTTGTGTAACTGTGACTTCGGCTGAATACCGCATGTAGCGTCGGGTGGTTAGGTGGTTTCATTTGGTGAACTCGAAAGCTTACGAAAGGAAGCGATCGTGGGCTGTTATCCTAGAGACTTAGCGAAATCAGCAAAAGCTTCAGGTTGGTCTCGGGACTCGATCCCGAAAACTGCAGAATACGAAGCGGTTCTGGGAGTCATTCAGCCACGAAGTTAGTAAAACCATAGGTAATGTAAATTCGATTAAACTGGACCAGAACTGGCCAATGATAGAATTCCGTGATTGTGGTGAGAAAAACATACGCTTGAATATTCACGTCTTTTTTGGATGTGACGCCGTGTGGAATGGTAAATAGTTGCCGATGTATGTGAGGAACTTGTTTGCGTCATCAGGCTCGAAGAAGACTTGACGTCAGTCAAGTCCCAGAAGACTGCCATCTTTATGAACTCGGCTGTGAGAACCTTAAATCTCGCAAAAACGCACTCGTTGCCGCCTAACGCTAACGAATTCACAACACTGGCTGGAACTGCGACAGTTTACTACGCATGCGCCACTGTTACCCGCTGCTCAACAGGAACAAACATTATCTCAGTCTGCTTTGCGGTAGAGGAGTGAGGATTTGCGATTGTCTTAGGAATAATCTCGTGCCGAAGCTGATACTCTGATGTTCCGTGACATCACCCTCATCTCGCGATTTACTGCGTCGTTTGTATTAAAATAATCGTATTTCTGTAAGCAGAAGCGCAAAATTCAGTACGGTGCCTATAAAATCAACTTCAGTATCTGTTAATATTAGACATTGTACCACAAATGTTAGCATGTATACTCAGATACAATAGTTAGATTTTACTGGTGGAGGAGTCACGTTAATGGACGAGTCCACTTGGTCGATAGATGATCCGACAGGTGAAGCAGGTCAGTTTGTTACTTAGCTTTGTGTATGGAAAATCATCTCGTAAATGTTAGACGCCAACCGCAGACGTAAAAGGGCACATTGCGCACTAGAGTTTCCCGCCACCACATTTCTCCTTCATAGCAGTCTCATCTTCCGCGCCGACACGTGCCATGAATTCATGGCGCAAGGTCTATTTGAATCTCTTTCTTGCCACTTCTTCACAGTTTGTTTCCCGGAGATACATCTTGGACTAGTCCTCCCATGCCGTTGGTATTCGTCCGTCTGGCCGCTGTCAAAGGTGTTTCCCCATGAAATGTGCGCTTACATCAGAAGAAATTTCTTGATTAGCTCCATAACTGTCAGCTCATCATGATGTAAAGTAAAACTAAAATTGTCCCTGTGCACGTTATGAGGTAATACTGGGCGGTAAGCTCCACTTATTCTAAACTCGGCAGTAGATGGAGGTGAAGTTCACGTTCCGGCCGCTTTAGCCCCAGGGACGCAGCCTCCTGTGCCCACTGAACAGTCTCAGAGCCGGTGTGGACATTTAGCCATATCCGAGAATTAAACCACGATTCCGCACTTTCCAGCTGTTAATAAAGTTTCGGAGTCTTGTGTTGTTTGTAATTCGAAGAACTTGTAGCATACGCAGTCAGTCAGATCGTGGAGTCTGGGGTGTACTGAGATCACGATCAGCGGCCATTTAAGGTGACTCCACTTATAAAAACTGACAAAATCAGTCGTGACTGTCGAACCTCCAACCACGGCCATCTTGACAGCTCAGTTATTCAGTGGATGGCCATAACGCAAGTCATGTTAACTTTATATATCACGGGGTGGCTACAACACAGGTCTTGTACGTCACAGGCGAAGATGGCGCAAGTTGCCTCTAAAGAGTATTCGAATAGATTACACGTATGCGGTGTTGACAGATTAACGGCGTCTTGAAAGGTTTCCTGCAGGAAGGAGAGCTGTAACTAGCTGAAACTAACATACTGTAGTTGGATGAACGGAAATAAGAATCCATCTATTCGGGAAAGAATGTTTCGTTTTATTGACGCATGGCTGTTGCCGAGGTTACTTACGAAAATGGGGTTACCAAAGCACGTCTAGCTGGCCACCTCCTTTCTCTGTTTACAGGAAACCCCTGAACGTAATCGCGGTAGCCATGAACTTGGCCGAGAATAGAATCGGGTTCTACCGTACTACAAATCTAACGTTGCCATTGATACTTGGTTCTCGTATAAGTGACCTTATACTGTTCGAGGCCTGGACGTTTCAATGGGCTCATCATCCGTTGCGAGTGTCCTACTTAGCGTCTGACACATTAAATACGACAGAGTAGTCCATTCTTTTAAATAGTCCGTCTGAAGAGGATGGAGTAAGAAAGGCAGTAATAAAACACGATAACCCGTATATTAATTACAGTTTCGGACATTGAGCACCCTTTTCGCCTGCAAGATTCGTATAAGAACGCGCGCTAATGTGTCGGGCTAAGACTAAATGTGCTCGAGACCATCACTATAAATACAGATTTATTTCGCTTAGACACAATAAATTTATTTTCGAATTTCAATAAAAACATCTATGGGAAAATACCCGTTTTTAGGCGCTTTCGCAAAATTACGAAAAGTGAATAATAACTTCGTCATGTCTGTCCGTCCGTCCGGCCTGCCGGCGCATGGAACAGTTCGGCTCCTACTGGACGGATTTTCGTGAAATTTGATATTTGAACATTCTTCGAAAAACTGTTAAGAAAATTCAAGTTTCATTGAAATTGGACAAGAATGAAGGGTATTTTACGTGAAGGCCAATATACATTTTTGATCATATCTCGCTCAGTTCTGCTTAGAATGACAAACGTTTCAGATAAAAGGCGCAGAGAAAGTTGAAATACATATTTTATATTCCATAACTCTTTCGAAAATAGTGCCTTTATGAGACAATGCGAAAGAGTATTTTAGAGCGAGACAGGCCTCAGATGGAAATCTGGCGCATGCGCATTGCATGCTCAATACATAAGGCTACAAATACACACACACACACACACACGTTGTGTAATACTTATCCCTTTTCCACTGCAACAATGGTTGCAAGAACGCGCCTCAATGTTACGTTATACGTACATTGCCTGTCTTGTTATTTGTCGGCGGGCGTGGCTTTAAGGTTGATGCGATTCATAATTATTTCTACACACACGAATCGTCGAAGATTACTGTCTTCTGCGACCTGACGCTATGTGATCTGGTTCCGAAAATTTATACCAAATTACACAGCGTTACATTCCATATGCCATTAATTCTTACAGTAATCACCCTAAGAACTTCAAATCTGTCACAGATAAATATATTTTTACACATTTGTTAAGATTCCTTGAAAGGGGGAACATACCGTAAGAATGACTCCCAAAATGACCTCAAAAAAGCAGGTAAATACCGGTATCCATGTCCCGAGAGGGAAACTAGTGATTTCAGTTTACACCTGAGAACGCCTGCACATTCACGTTAATCACAATTCTAAATATCGAGACTCGGAATTAATGACGCCGGTTGGGGTCTACCTTAAATATTCTTATTTGGCGTTCAGGTGACCGTGCATCGTGATAAATTGTTATAATAAAACCAACTAGATGCACTAATTTCTCAAATTTATTTTTGGAATAAAACTCTACATGTTTCGGACAGTTCCTCTGTCCATCATCGGGAGTTCGTCACTGTACACACAACAATGGTATATGTCATAAGGTTTGCTGACACCCGAGCTGTCAGCAATCCTGTATGACATATACCATTGCTGTGTGTACAGTGAAAAACTCCTGATGATGGACAGAGGAACTGTCTGAAACATGTAGAGTTTTATTCCAAAAATAAATTTGAGAAATTAGTGCACCTGGTTGGTTTTATTACAAGAATTTAAATATTCTTACTTTGACATGATAAAAGTAATATCTATGAGTTTCTCGACAATCGGTATTAGACTGCGTTTGAAATGTCATGACACACGCGCAGAAACCAGAATTCGTCTTTCGGCGAAACGGACGAGTCCATTTAAATCGGCGGGGGCGTCAGTTCAGCCGACTACTGGCAGCCGAGGTGTGCGCATCAGCGGTAGTAATGCTGGATACACCATGTTCCGAGGTAGTGTGAAGGGTACTGGCTACCCGCTCGATTCGCCTGTTTCCCCTTCACTCCTCCCCCCCGGTGCGTCTTCGTGTGCCGTCACATTTCAACTGGACTGGCGTGGCGTTTCTGACATTTTACTCCTGGACTGAGTTGCTAAGGCAGAAAGAGATATCCGTATTTGCGAGATATACGATTCCTGATTGCGAGTGAGGTTATTGACTCTATTGACGAGGGCTGTATCAGTCTAATGCCTTACGTATTACAATTTTCGTCTTCTCACGGCTTTTACACTTACATTTACAGTGCCAAAGACGTTTGTCTTTCCCGTGTGGGACATATATACGTTTAAAAAATATGTTGAACATCTCGAGCTGTTACCGGTATCGGAAGCAAGGGTCTACCGTTTTATTGCGTCACTTCACTTGGAGAGTTGCCAGGTAGCCGTCGTCTTGGACACCTATGTTTTTTGTACGTCAGCTTAGTCGCGTTACACCAAATCCACGGGCATGCAAATGCGCGATGTACAGTAAGTGGTTACATGCCTTCGTGACATCTTCAGTTCATTCCACTTTTGGAGCCGTCGGAGGCGGACCACGGAAAATTGCCCTGTCAGCCGAAAGAGGAGTGAGGCCTCGAGTCTTTTCTCTCTCGCCACTATAGCTTCATGCTCTGACTGGCCTTAGATGTAGTGAAATAAATGCCCCGAAACCGGCAGTCGGACTTTGCCAATGAATGCAGCTGAAGACGATCCAATTGTTATTTATTCGTGGTAGGGGGGGGGGGGGGGGGGGGGGGAGAAAAAAAACAAACGTGATTATATAAGATAAAATATTTTTTTATTGGGGGGGGGGGT
>Ga0123355_10006005_pt1 | contig 17908 bp, 8 predicted proteins | sample TergutEmb28metaG_3_FD_89872 | JGI IMG/M metagenome (GOLD analysis project Ga0123355, IMG submission 89872) | Embiratermes neotenicus P1 segment gut microbial communities from Petit-Saut dam, French Guiana - Emb289 P1 | ecosystem: Host-associated > Arthropoda: Insects > Digestive system > Gut ... | reverse complement strand
CACTGGATGGACTGTTCCGAGTCAGACTGAAGCCTGCTTGGCTACCCACTCCATTCGCCTCTTACCCCTTCACTTCTCCTCCCGTGCGTCGCCGTGTGCCACCAGATTTCGTTTCCACTCTACTACACTGCAGGTTAACAGGGACATAAACGTTTGGTAAATGAATACACAGAAACCAACTTGGCTCATAACAGTTTGAACTGTTCGAGTGCTTATTATAATTGAGACATAAGTTATCTGAAGAGGCTGAATGGAAGAGAAGCTTGTAATTTTTCTGTTTTGTGTGTGTGTGTGCGTGCGTGCGTGCGCGCATGCTTGCGCGCGTGCGTACGTGCACATGTGCCAATGTACACTTCCTTGTAATGCCTTACATGGCCAGGCAAGGTTCTGGGGGACTTCGTTCATGTTTAGGTCCCAGTCAGTAGAACCTGTGCTAACCAGGCCCAGCACACCACAAACTACATTTATCTATACATTACATCTTTCAAAGAAACTCATACTGGAGACTATAGAAGAAACTGCTCTTTACTCTCTATCCCAGCAAAAGGCATACCAATTATTATTATATGTCTGACCACATATGTACATTAATTTGAGAAGAGGTATGAGCTAAAATCCTATTAAAATAGAAACCAATAGTGCAATGTGATTACAAAGTTGGTACTGAATTAAAAATACAAGTTTTAAATTTCTTTGTAAGATGTCTTGATTAGACAATTCAAACCTTGCATTCCATGGACCCAAAAGTTAGTCAAAATGATTGCAGGATGTGGAATTAATCAGAAAAACACAATACATACAGAATTAGTACATTATGAAATATTACAAAAATCTCACACATAAAGCATTATGTGTAAATTTTAAAAACCACAAGGGTAAAAGAAATGTGTACTGTCATGGGATCTTCTCTCCAGAATGTTTGGAACTCACAGGTTTTCTAGGTAAGGGTTTTTCTGTAATTTAGAGCACCATGCCTAAATCTACCAGCAAATACTGAAAAAAAAATCATTCTGCCTTCCAAATTATGGTAGTAGATTAGTTAATATCAGTTATAATCAATCATCGAAAGACAAAGCACCAGGAAGCACTGTGATATCCTCGTATTTCTTGTACTTAAAATTACTTTTTCTGGAAAACAAATGGTTTCTGGTGTGTTCCAGATACTGGGACACCAGAAAAGAGAACTCATACCTGTATTTAAATACCTTCTAAATGCTACTTTAAACTGTGCCTTTTCATGCACTCGAATTGTAAGAGTAAATGATACACTGTCAGTAATTTTCAAGTCAGCATTGTATTAAAATTTTCTGAAAACATTGGAAGCTGGTCTATGAAGAGGGCTGAAATTCCTTATGTTAATAATGTGAACATATTTTGGAATGACAAAATGACAAATTCTTGCAAACAATTTAATAAATATAAGTACATTAATCATTTTTGTTCTGATATTATTTCATGAGACTGCATCAATTACAGACTTTGCATAATGCTAAATAAAAACTGGTACAATGATTACAAGATGATGGTTGGAAAGCATTCATGGCTATTTGAAGTAAAGCAGTCCCATTACAGGCCTGGACAGGCCCAGAGGGTTCCAGGAAGTTAAGGTTCCTAGATTTCGTGACAACGGCACAGGATGGTGGTAGGTTGTCAGCCTTACGCATCGGCCGTCTTTACCCCCAGGAAATACCCCTGGTACTCGTTTCTGTTAGTGGCTGAGTCGACCCCAGGGCCATAGTGCGATTGGAAGGATTTTATGTCGATGAAAAATCCACTGACACCAGCTGGGATCGAACCAGGACCTTCCAATTTGTAGCACAGCACCTTAACCACTGTGCTACCGCAGTCCCCCAGCTATTTGAAGTAATTACCCCCAAAAATATCTTAAGGAAATCATGGAAACCATGCAAATCATCCCTTAAGAATAAGACACATTACTTTCGAGCTAACCTGCTCTATGAAAGTATATAAATACATCAATGGTAACCATTATTAAATAAGTATTTACAAATAAGAGTACAATGACGTACGCTCAACCATCTCCATTTCCATTTACTCTCACATTAATCCTCATTACCACATTTTCTGTAACAGCTGTTAATACAACCTCTGAACTAGGCATTTAATCTCCCTTGTTTCATAAGCAACATTGTTCAAATGTTAACTCTTCTGGCTTGTATTTGGGATATGCATACTTCAAATCTCAGTCAAGACACTGATTATCCTGTGGTTTTTGTGGTTTTCCTAAGTCTTTCCAGACAATCATCAGGATAGAATCTCAAACAAAATCATCATCACTTCCACATCCTTTCCACTTGTTCATCACTCTGTTATTTGAAGGTATATACTCTGAGTTACTGAAAGCATTATCCAATAAACCACAAAACAAGAAACACAACCAGTTTTCCCTATGTTCCAGCACAATAAAGGGGGGGAAAAAAGTTAATGTTCTATTGTTACACTATTTTGAGCTCACATCCAGCATTAATTGGCATAAACAAAAAAAAAACACCATCACTGCTCCACATAAACAAAAGAAAGCAAACACTATCATGTTAACAACATAAATCACATACACTTAAACATCTTACTTGCTCAGCTAATACATTCAGTAGACAATTACAGTCAAAACAATTGATGCATTGTAAAAACCACCCAGTTTCTACAAAATTTTGCTTAATGTTGCAGCCATTATGGCCATCTTCAGGCAAAATCTCTATATAAAAATGTACAGAGGAACATAAATTCATCAATACTTACCTTCTTTTGTATATTTTTGTAGAGATTTTTCCTTGTGACAGCCATCATGGCTCAAATACACAGCATAATTACACAGAAACTGGATGCTTTTACAATAAATCAACTGTTCTGTTTGACTGTACTTGTGTGTGATATAGCTCTGATAGCACAACAGCTTGTATCTGCCTAAAATAATGCTGAAATATCATACAGGAATATGGTGGTTTTCTGACATTATCAACAATATGAACTGCATATCTACCAACACATAACATTGTCATCACATCCAACCATGACACCAGACAGCTTTGCTAGAAAGTCAAGTGTATTAAAGTCTTCTGATTCTGACAAATTATGAAACCTGCATTCTGCCCACAGATCAAATTCTTAATCAGTAGTTCTACAGTCTGACCAGAAAAACTGTTCCTTTGGCCTTCCACTCTCCATACAATTCATATCATCATTCATCACCACCACCACCACCACGATTTACACCAGAACTACAAAATACACAGTCAAAAAACTGTGTGAACTATTTGTTAGCAATAAAGCACTGTTAAAATTTGATTTTTCAGAGGTAGCCCTATGTCAATGAATGGGAGTACAGAGATCCAGCAATATGAGTAATAAACTATATTAAAGGACCTACTAACTGCTCTGATGTAGCATACTTGGACAAAACAATCCCCCCTCCTCCTCCTCCTTCTTCTTCTTCTTAATTTTTGTCATTTGCCAAAAAAAATTGTTAATTCCACACTTGGAGACTCAATGACAATCTGGAGATCCAGGCACAACTGCAAGACACTTTACAGGAAACAGGAAATGGGAGTGTAACAGCTCACTAACTCTTTAAGGTGAAACATAAACTGTTTTATTATAAGACTCAGTTTGTACCATGCAATAAAAACTCCCTATCTTGGTTATGAACACCCAACCTGTAAATGCTGCATATGGAAATAAGCACTGTTTGCTCTCACACACATAAAACACACAAATATACTTTGTGGGCAGAATGGAGAATTTTTTAATATAAAACCTCATGGTATAAAGTAACCACAAGGCTCTAAAAGGTTAAGACGCTACTTAGGAACAAAGAGGACTAGCAAATGTGCAATCAGTTTATCCTAATACAGTCAAGAAACTTTCAGGTAGCACTGCATACATTTAAGTTATGCCTCCAATCCCCTACATGCCTCTATGTTATTAGCATAGATAACTGGTCAGAGCCCCCTCCCCTCCCCAACTTGTCATTTATTACCAAGTTTTCCCACAGGCAAAACTAGGAATCCAGAATATTACCTTCTGTCAGAAGAATGAAATCAAGTCCAAAAGAATCCAAAACAAACTTTCGTGTTTTGTATGTTTGGGCGTCCCCCTGACCTAAGAAGAGCCACGCACAGCAGGGTCTGAAGCGACCTTATCTACACCACTGCTTCATAGCATGAACACAAACTTTATTTCCATTTTTTTTCCCTCTGTTTTAATTTTTTATGTCAAGGTTTCAATTATACTGTGGTCTTTGGGTTAAGACACAGTAACAAGCAGCTCAGTGACACAGGAGTTGAACATCATAGAAGGCCAGATCAAAAAATACCCAGACTCACACTAAAATTGACAAAACTAAACTTACGTTGATGATAGACTAATCTCCTGTGAAGTAGGCCCTTTCTCGTCAAACATACATTTGCCAGTGGCTGTTCCAATGCTGGAAGAACCTCTCATGCTCTCTTGTGGGGATCTCTAACAGTTGCTGTGCCACATTAAATTTAATCAAATAATTTACCTTTCAAAGTGTTGTTATTCTTAGGGCGAACAAGTCAGAAGGTGCCGTGTCTTGGGAGTACAGAGATTGATGCACCCGCAGAATGTAGTGTTTGTCTAAAAATTGCTCCACAGTTTGGGCCAGTGCACCAATGTGTAGCCAAACTTGACGTTCATAGGGCCGTGCATCATAATATTATTTCTATAGTAAAACCAACTAGATGCACAAATGTATCAAATTTATTTTACTTTGGAATGACACTCTACATGTTTCGGACAGTCTTTTTGTCCATCATCAGGCGTTCAAGACTGTACATACAGCAACAGGCATTTGTCAAATGGATACTGCTATCTGCTTGCTAGCGGGTACCCGCTAGTAAGCAGACAGCAGTATCTGTTTGACAAATGCCTGTTGCTGTATGTACAGTCTTGAACTCCTGATAATGGATGGAAAGACCATCCAAAACATGTAGAGTGACATTCCAAAATAAAATAAATTTGATACATTGGTGCATCTAGTTGGTTTTACCATAGAAATAGTGTGGACAAACTTTGCTGACATACATCCCATGCCCAAACCTTTCATTCATCACACCTTGCACAAGTCAAAAGAAATTCTTAGTTCCTCAGCTACTTCCCTAATAGTTCACAGTTAGCCTTCAATATGTTCTCACCAAAACACGCACCTTTTGCTATCACAAGGACATCCAGCATGCATGTCATTTTCTACAGATGTGCACCCATCATTGAAGTGACTGAACAACTCAAAAACTTGAGTATGTTTCATGTCCTACTCTCACAAGGCACTTGTAATCACTTAATAAATTTTGGTTCCCGTTATCAAAAGCTTTGTGCACAATTTTATACATCAGCTGTGTTCCATACTCTCAGACAGGACACACAACACAATCACTAATGTTTACTTGCAGTGACTGCAGCAGATTGAATGACCCTGGAAAACGAGTCATTGACTAGGACACAGAAACACATGCACACAGACATTATGCATATGATGCACAACACAATCACTAATTGTTTAATTACAGTGATTGCATCAAATTGAATGGCTGTGATGAGGCATCGCTGATTGAAAACACAGAAACGTGTCTACACAAGCTCAGAAAATTCACATTGCAGTGTGACAAAGGTACTGAGAAATGAACCCAGTCAAGTACTTTTTGATTTGGCCTTGTATATGTAAAATAATTTTCATTTATGTCTTGGGGAGCTCAGCAGACAAAACGCCCACTTAATCAGCAGAAGGTACTGAGTTAAATGCCCAGCTTAGGCAACAATTTTTCATTTTACCAAAGTTCATTCACACAAGAAAAGGACTTAGCTGCTGGCAAATCTAGTAACCACTCTGTACAGGTCTGTATTAACTATGTGGCCTTGGCCCACAGTGAAATGTGTATTGTGCTCTGAGATTATGTTTTTTGTCAGCATTTTTTTCAGTTGCAGAGGTTATACAGAACTGAATATGACATGAAGAGATCATGAATCAATAAGTAAGCACCTGTATGGAACTGACCACAGCCAAGGCATTATCATGGATCTGTGGAGAAAGACTAAGAAAAACCATGGGAAAACTTCAGCCAGGAAAGTCAATAAACCAGTCAAGATTCAAATGAGATATCTCCCACACAAAACTACAGCTTTATCATCAAACAACCCACCAAGTATGATGCTCATGTTCCTTTAATCTTGCAAATCTTTTCCTTTCAGTTAATGGTAACACGCACTTAAATTCTGAAGACTTTCTTATAGAGTCAGTTTATGTACAGTACAAAATAAACTATGCATTATTTTACCTCAACATCACATGCCACATCATTTGAATAGGTTTACATGCTACAATACCTCCATCAGGCTGAATACACAACCAGAGATCAGGGGAATGTGGAGGAACCTACTCTCCACGGAAGAAAAGGAGAAGGGCATACAACTGACCATTCACCTCCTCCTAATGCCTAGGTGGAGACGGGGAGTTGTTCTTTCTCTATTTTACCATATGATAGTACATCACCATCACACTGTGCTTAATCCTTTGGTCCCTAGACGAAAGGCTTGGTGTACATAGCAAAAGACCAAAATTTAAAAGGCCCACCCATTACTTTGCATGTTATTGCCAAATGACTACTTTGGTTGTTTCACTTCTCAACATCACATTGTGCAAAGAATGCATTCATCTTTTGACACTAAATAGTTAAGCAATAGGATAATATTTCTAATTTTATTATGGTGACTTAAGCAACCACATGCATCAGTTCTTCTTAAGAAACTAATGGACCTCAAGACAGTCACAAAATCTACCAGCATTTTATGAAACCCAAAGCACCATGTTTATAACAGCAAGTCCCTGATTGTGATGACATACTCTAAACATTATGATTAAAAATTCTGTATCTTAATCTAGTTTAAATAAGCTCAACAAAAACTTACTTTCACATGACTCTGTGCTGCCAAATTGTATATTTCAGTGGGTCGCACAATATTGATAATCTTTACAAGGCAACTGCTATCCGTCATATCTCCATAATGCAGATGCATTTTTCCCTCACGATGTGACTGAGGATCTGCATAAAGGTGCTGAATACGAGCCGTATTGAACGTACTTGCCCGTCGTATAATTCCATGGACTGCATAGCCTTTATTTAGCAGAAATTCTGCGAGGTAAGATCCATCCTAAAAACAAGAATACTTTTCAAATTTCCACTTAACCATGGCATATGGTACAATGTTCTTGATCAAATCTTCTGATAGCAACAGCAAATTCCCTCTGTGGCAGACAGGTATCAAAATCATAACAGTTGCTCAAAAAAGAATATGGAGAAATACTCAGGACGTTCCACATGCTACCACTACTTAATTGGTACTTATGGGCATTAATAAAGGTAAAGTGTTCCCGTTACAGGCCCCATGTGGCCCAGAGGGTGGGTAGAGGTATAGCTCTACTCTTCCATGACCGCGGCACTAGAAGGGGGTGAGTGGTCGGCAGCACGCCCCGGCCGCACTTTACCCCCGGGAAAGACCCGGTACCCATTGTACAGGAGGGTGGATGGGTACCAGGGCCGGTCTGGATGGGCGGAAAATCTCGTCCCCACCGGGATTCGATCCCGGACCGTCCAGCCCGTAGTCAGTCGCTATACCGACATGGGCACTAATAACATTCATAATTAACAACGCGGATACCAGCCACACATAAAATACACAGACCAGTTGCAATCTCCGGGTATCACAAGCGAGCAGCTCTACTGAGCTGGAATAAAACTGCCCAACTTCCCTCTCAAAATTATATTCTTAATTTACCGACAGTAAAAATTACTAATAGCACTGAAACTGTAGAGGAATTTGTATCAGTAAGCAAAACAGGGTGTAAAAAGTGCTGTATCGGCAGATAATCTCAAGGTACGTACCTGTCCTGTGATCCCTGTAATAAAAGCGACTTTCCTGTTTTGAGCTGAGCATCTGTTTTCTACCGATTCCATTTGAAATTCCATCACAACTGTTACGTTAATACTACCTCCCTCACACCACACATGCCACGAAAGCACTTATCAAATGGGCTGATAGGGGAAGCACTCTATTACCACAACCACTACAGGTTTGTATCATGAACTCCGCACGTCACCACATTATTTCATGTAGATGTTCCGTTATGAGCCTTACAAAGTGAAGTAGATCTGTTTCTTTAGAGGTGATTATACAAAACCATAAATCCATGATCCAATGTACACTTCGTACATACATCATACATTTTACTACACACATGCTGTACTGGGTATTGTTGGTACACATGGTTTCCAGCGCCGCCTTCGTACTGCCAGCGTTCTTCTTGTTCGATAGGCGAACTGTTGTAATATCTTCCACTATAATAACTGCAATTACGTATAGCCTGAGTAATATATTTTTGAAGTGACTGTATAGGGAGAAGCTAGGACAGAAAAGAGCGTCATATATGATCTGTGGAAAAGAGTATAGCGGTTGCCGGTAAACGAAGTAATTAGTTGTGTTGAATTAGTAAATCTGTGAACATCATGAAATTAGTAAGGTATTTATGTTTCATTTTCGTGCCATGTTTATATATAATAATTTATTTACATTTGTGCATTGATTTTGGTGGTGTATGTATGGTAATAATTAGGTTCTTACACAAACAAATTTTCGGCTTGGCCCATTGGTATTAGGAATTTCACCGTATAATGAAATACATTATGTGCCGGCGTAGTGTAGTCGGTATATGAAGGATTATAGTTCAATTCCAGATTTGGATGAGAGATTTTTGTGTTGTAATAACGGTTGGGGCGGGAAGCTGAGGACTGACTCCCTCCCGTATCAAGTGGTGAGGTTAAGACTGCGTGTTTTCCATCCACTCCTCCGTATGCCGCCATGGTATGCAGAGGGGTAACGTCACTTTTATCTTTGAAATACTTAATACTAGTTCCAACACTTACGAAGATCCTTAAATTATTTGAGTACTAACCAAGTCGAATCATGAATTGTAGTTAATATACACTGGTTTTCCATACATTTCATTTACCTTGTGTGCAAAATAAAGCTCTTGCACAGCCCTTAACCCCAACTGTTCAGGGACAGTCCTGTTCAAATGTTGCATTGGTGTACACACCTTAGAACACATTTGTTCTGTTTGAAATGTCCCATGGCAAATACAAATACCAGTTTTGTTTAAAAATGTGCATTTTACATTTCAGGTTTTTGATGAAATTGAGCCATGAGACTGTGACCATTGAATTAAAAAATGGAACCCAAGTTCATGGAACAATAACTGGTAAGTGTAAAGTCTTTGTTCATCTACCTGAATACAAATAGAAGTTAATCATCCTGAAGTGCTGACCATATTAGCAGAACTGTGAACGGTTTGTTTCCTGGAGGATACATTTCCATCTTATGACCAGTGGATCTCTAGAAGGTAACTGCAGACTTCAAAATACTGAAGCAGATTTAAAAGGGAAGAAAAGTAAATTAATGGCGACATGTCTTAACACAGTCTTATCAGCAAAAAATTATAATAGGTCACCAGAGAGCAAAAAAGGGCATTTGGGAACAAAGACAGCTCTGATACTTTTGTATAGTGTTATCTCAGGACTGTTTGTTGCTTGGAGAGGGTGGCATTAAACCACGATCTGCAATTCACCTGGAGGGGAAACTAGAACCACACAAACAATTCTCACTTATGTAATCTGAAAACCGTTGTTAAATTTACTCTTAATCTAGTTAGTCAACCTAATCACCCCGTACAACATGTGCTTGCACAGAGAAAGTGAAAATGTAGTCAGGGATGCTTTTTAAATCTGCTCTGTTTGTACTATCAGGCTGAATATGTTGTTTTGAAATTGTGCGTAGCATGTGGTAAAAGTGGATAATTCAACTGTGTTGAGATTAGGGTTTTTATGGCAATGGAGGCACTAGTGCCACTTTTCTCACTCTGTTTTTCCTTCTTCCCCCCCCAAGACGTTTTTCTTTTCCTGCACTATATGAAGCAAAAAAATTCATTTAGCCTGGTACATAGACTGTATTTGTGACTTTTCTTTTTGTAGGTGTGGATGTTGCTATGAATACACATTTGAAAGCGGTAAAAATGACTGTAAAAAACAGAGATCCAGTGCAGTTGGAAACTCTGAGTATCCGTGGCAACAACATTCGCTACTATATTCTTCCAGATTCACTTCCTTTGGAAACCCTTCTTATTGATGACACTCCAAAGGCCAAGGCCAAGAAGAAGGAAGCTGCACGAGGTAATCAACTCACTGTTGTAAAATCTTCAATGAAACAGTACTTTACAGGCACCTCAGTTAATGTAGGATAAAATTTTGATGTAAATCTTTGAAAATATGACAGAGTTGAAATATTTGTAAGTGGCAGTAAGAAATCAAAACTGGATTCATGAAGAGAGTGCAGGTACAATTATGGCATCGATTACTGTCATTCATTTTAGTATCGTAGGAAAATAAATGGAGAGTGTGCAAAAGAAAAAGTGTTGAGGGTAGAGAATGTTTAGATCAAAAAGAAAGAGGAATCTTGAGAAAATTACATACTTAGAGCTTCTTTGTTTTTACTGTTTGGCAAATATGGTGATGAGATCAAGGAGGATGAAATGGACATTACAAAGCAATACAAAATTTAGTTGGAAAGTCATAAATGAAAGACCACATAGATGTTGGTGTAGATAATATTAAATGGATCTTAAATGGGGTGTAAGGATGTTGACTGAATTTACCTGGCTGAGAATAGGGTTCAGTCCTAAGTTCTTATGATAGTAATAAACATTCTGGTTCCATAAAAGGCCAGCTGAACAGCTGTGGGGTTCTAAAGGACAATTCTACTGCATGGAGTTGGAGATGAACATATCCAAGATAATGTAAGCGCTACCTTAAATGTGGATCAGTCCCAAAACTAAAGAGTTGTAATTAATTAACAGGTGCAAGCCGAGGTCGGGGACGTGGACGAGCCAGAGGAAGGGGTCGTGGAAGAGGGAGAGGAAGACGATGAAGACGCTTGCTTACTTTGTGTGTGGTGTATTGCAGTTTTGAACAGTTGTCATACTGCACTTGTGAACAAATGATGTGGCATTTTGTCTTGTGATAAGTGGACACAACTATGGAGAACAGAAGCACTGCTGTTCTACTAAAATGTGTATCAGATTCAGGTGTATGTTTTTACCACTGGTGAAACTTTTTTTAATGTGGCTGTAGTAGCAGCATTGTAATCTGAAGACTTTTTGTCAGAAACCTATATTTAAGTTCATAAGAAATATACTTAACAGTTTCTTCATCTTTTGAATATCTGATGTTCAGTGAGTCCAAACAATCCAAGGAATATTTGACATGTTCGCATGTAGGAAGCTGATGTTCATCGCCTGGCGGATGCAAAGAAACCATTAGTAAATGAGCAACTCAAAAGTTACATGGAGAGACTAAATCTTAAGCTATATTTTGTGAAATTTCAAGAACACAAATAAGTTCAAATCACTGGTAGGTTTGCAGCTTTGGAAAACTTAGGAATTGGACATTATCAAGACTTGGGGTACTAGTACGATAGTAAAACTTATACCAAAGAAAATCTAGCACAAGAGGTGACACAGCATAAGCTTTAGTTTGACGAGTGCTCGGAATTATTAGCACAAAAGCAGATTAATATTCAGTTGTAGAGTCCAAGTCAAATAATGGGAGAAAATGAATGATGTAGAATGTAAATCTAGTACATTTTGGGGGTAGGGGGGTTATATTTGAAGTATGATGTTTAAACGAAGGGTAAGAATAAGAATGTTAGAGATTGGTATAACAGCATAAATGAATAAAAAGGGTTGCCATACTCACACTAACTTGGCAAAGAACGAATATTATGAATAGGTGGAAAAACTACTACTGTCAGCTGGTGAATGTGTGTGCAGTTCATGTCAGGCAGACCGAAGTACATACAAATGAACCACTAGTAACCTTAGAGTTTGAGATACAGTATTGTCCTAGATCCATAAAATTACTAATTCTGTAATTCTTGAATGGACACAACAAAGTACTTAACATATTTGAAGAGGGGCAATAAAACTTTACTTATGAAGGAATAAAGGTGTTACCAACATGCATACAAAATTTGATCCAGTGTTCTTTTTCATGGTTAATTCCATTGGTTGGCTAAATTATAGGTGTCTTAAGTGTGAAGATCCGATCAGGTATTCTGGATTCATAAGATAACTGCAGAAATGCTTAATACCAAGTAGAATATACAACACCCAGTTTAGTTCTTTTTCCATATTTTGACTGTTTAAGTGAACCTTTTCTCTTGAAGATATATCGTCACACACATACAAAAGACACAGACTACATAGTGATCATAACCTACATCTTCTAGCCCTTTCTCTGAACACTGCAAAATTTGCATGCTATGCTGTGTAGTATGCACAGTTCCAGAAGCCTGCTGGAAATGTCCAAAGTGTTTCTTCATCAGATGCCAGAAAAATGGTTTCAGTATCCACCTGAGAAGCACAATGTCTCACAGACTTGTTTGTACATACAATGTGGGGCCAGTAATATCCTCCTCGTTACTCAATCCAGCTGTCATATCATGGTGGAACTGTCCATAAAAGATGATTTGTGCTTCATTTTGTGTCGTAAGTGCTCACACATCCAAATAAAGAACCAGACTTTGTCTGAAAAAAATGCCAACTACTTTGATTCAAGTTTGCAACCTTGAGTTAATTGGGTCATGTCTACTTCATTCCACATCTTTCCAATTCCATTTTACATTATGTAATCCCACTATTTTACTGTATACAGCCCGAGACACTGATAATGCTAACGTTTAAATGACCTCTGTTGACACGTGCGATTGCATGAATTTAGGCAACATAATTTTGCTGCATTCTTAAGACTTGCTGGCTATTCTGTTTTATTTTGCACAAAATTACACTTATTTCATAATTTTCTTTTTCTGTCATTTAATTAGCACACCAACTAATGCACATACATAAAATTTTTTACATTAAAACATTTAAAATCGCTCCGTATTTCGATCCTAAGATCATCTTAAGGGAGCTACGCTGTTCCTTGCTAAAGTAAATTTTTTTTTAGCTCCCTGAAGATGATCTTAGGATCGAAACATGTTGGAGCGATTTTAAATGTTTTAACATAAAAAATTTTATGTATGTGCATTAGTTGGTGTGCTAATTAAATGACTACAAAATGCACAGTGCAACAGTAAAGATGGTTTCTTTTTCTAGTCAAATAATACTCAAGTTTTTCATACCATACTCTAAAATTTAAATACCAACCTTCTGTTTAAAGGTTAAACCATATATAAATAAGCCAGTGCAGACTGTTTAAAAATAGCAGTTCCAAATAGTTCTGGCCATTGAATAATGTGGCTGCAAACTTTCAAAAAGTCAGGTTTTAAGACAAATTTTTCACAATCCCTTGAATGAAATATGCATCCAAAATTATGATCTCACAATTTTGAATAAAATATGTCATTATGCAATGAAATATGAAATACATTAATACGAACAACAATTCTGAATGTGACCATATATACCTAAATTTGAAAATGAATGACCAAAACAGTTCCACACTTCAGCTTAGTGATCCCCGACTCATTTTATTAAGCTACCACACTGTGTAACTAAGAATTGTACAGAATGTACACCTTGAGGTGAAACCCACTTACAGCTGCACAGCAGTCAAAGATACCGACCACTCCGCAGTACTTTGTCCTTTGTCAACATGAGACTGTGCATCACACAGCAGACAACACATACTGATGCACCGTGGCTAATGACACTACCTGCTCTGCAATACTCAGTTCTGAATTAAGGGACATTCTGTATTATAAGACTTCCCACATTAAAAATAGAGTAACTTTAATAAGGAATTTATAAAATGCAATCAAAGTGCGCATCAACATTTAACAGCTGTGGATGACTCTAGATCCAAACTATTTGAAACACATCACAGTTACATGTAAACTAATAACGCATACAAGCAAATCAAATCGGAGCCTGAGAAACTACTCCCACTCTTCATAAGTTTAATTTTAAGTACCTTCTTACTGATTCATCCAATTCTTGAAAGAATAATCATATTACAAGCTGCAGAAAATGCTAAACTGCACAGTCAGTAAACAAATATTTTACACATATGAACGTGCTATGCACTTGTCACTCGATTTGTAATCATTACATAAATCCCATATATCAAAAAGGCAAAGAACATGATTATCACAGCCACTGCAAAAGTCTTACTGTTCTCTTTGTGTAGGCTGCGTAGTTCAGATTCATTCTGAGACAGAAGACTCTTCACATCCTCCAGTTCCTTTTCCAGTCTCTCCCTGCAAAATTGAAGACAATGTAAACTGAGTTACTATGTACAGAAAGATCCCTCTATTGTCTTATGTTGTCCCTGTAAATGAAAATTAATAATTAACTGACAATAAACACATCTGTATACGGTTTTTCCTCCTTCACAAGGAACTGCAACACAAATTCTACCCAGCTCACTCAAATTTCTTATATACCAAGGCATGCACAATTTCAGTATATCAACTTTACTCAGTGTCTTTTGCAAGTTATAAGAAATTACCTATACAGGTCTTACCTTTCTTCCATAGATATATAACGTGATTTAAGATTCTTTTCTAATGCTTCTACTTTATAAAAACAAGCTCGTACTGACTGTTCAACTTTCTCAATCTGTAAAACAATGGAAAAATTATATCAGTTGTTTTAATAACCATGTTCACCAAAGAATTATTTGGTAGGGTATCTGACCATATTAAATTACAGACATGAATTATTATGGATCAAGTGTTTTACAATGGTGAAACCAAACTTTATTCTGAAACGTATCTATTAGTTCTGTATGTCCATTTATCCATCCTAGTAATAAGTGCTCAAATCATGGGAAAAATTTAGACCTACACTAATTTTTGTTCAGCCATTTTGATTTGGGTCTAGTTTGGTTCACTTAAAGAGAAAATTATTTTGATTACACTTTCTACGTGGTGGCGCAGTTGGTTGAGGCACTGCGCTACAAGTCGGAAAGTCGCGGGTTCGATTCCCGATGGTGTCATTGGAATTTTTCATTGACATAACCCTACCGGCCGCACTATGGCCCTGGGGTTCACTCAGCCTCTGACAGAAATGAGTACCAGGAATATTTCCTGGGGGGTAAAGGCGGCCGGTGCATAGGGCTGACAACTTTACCACCTTCATGTGCCGATTGTCTTAAAATCTGGGAGCCTCAACCTCCTGAAACCGTCTGGGCCCGTGCAGGCCTGTAATAGGATTGCTTTGCTGTTACACTGCACACACATCCTGTTCCTTACTGTGTCGCTTGTATTTACCTGACGAATTTTTAGTTGTTATTGTTAAAAAAGGAAAAACAGTCTTCGCACACTGTATAAAAGAGGAAATACACATTGCATAAATTTTCTGCAGCCTTAATTATCGAAGCGATTTTTTTTATTATTTACTTCGCCATGCCCAGAATTTTGAATTTATGATTTTAATAACGGCTGGGAACATGGACCTGGCCTGTAGTATCAAGAAAAGGTAAAACTGAGTATTCGCCTTCATGATAATATGCTCCTTCACGGGACAGTTATGAAGCCCAAAGACAACTCCACAATTTACAGACCCACTAACAAAGGCACAACTGACTTTCCTGTAAGGTTTACATTATGAACCTCATGTTTCCCGCCAAATTTCTGCCACTAGGTGGTAGACATCATTATTGTCTGCTTGAATTAGAACAGTGGGATGCTCATGCAACGTGCTCTCTGTAAATCTATGACGACCACGTCAGTATGTACCTCTGATACTATGGAACACATGCTCTTCGCCAGTAATTTTAATTTACAACATTCAATGCACAACTGTCAATCGAGACTCGCCAGTTTTGTAGCACTTAATACGTTCTGACGTTGACAACCAGGGATCAGCTAACGTACAAAGCTCAGCGGTATAAATCCATCTGCTATGTCCACACACCTAACCTACACGTCACTACCAGACTACATCAACGAGAAATTCCACTAGATGGCACAATGATCAGTTGTCCACGTTGCTTTTACTCTCGGTATCATTTTGAAAATGCAACATTGTGCAAAACACTTGCTCCGAAGTTGCCTCAACCGAGTCGAGTGTTTTCTATAAGTACGTTAACCTTAACCCAGGGCCGGTTTACTAAATAAACATCTTCGTAAGGACAACCGAACTCCAAAAAATCCTCCATGAGCTCATCCAGACACAAAATTTCGTGAATTTTTGCGAAACAGAGGTCCATTGAACTATACACAAAAGCCCATTTGCCCACACATTCTTCACGCTTAAGAACCGTGTTAATGTTACCTTCGTCCTTCACCTTTCATCGTCAAACTGTCAATATACCTAATTCATGATATCTAACCGTGTCCATTCAGAAGTATTGTACCCAAGATCCTGCGAATATTACTCATGACAAAGCCGGGCGTTGGCCGGATAACTCAGTTGGTACAGCGATTGACTACGGGTTGGACGGTCCGGGATCGAATCCCGGTGGGGACGAGATTTTCCGCCCGTCCAGACCGGGCCTGTGGCCCACCCAGCCTCCTGTAAAATGGGTACCGGGTCGTTCCCTGGGGGTAGAGGCGGCCGGGGTCAGAGGACACCTCACCTCCATCTAAAGTGCCCAGGTCCTAGAAATAGTACAGCTGTACCTTTATTCACCCTAAGGGCCTTTGTGACCTATTAAAAAGGGGTGAAACCTACGTACAAAGCCAGGCAATCTGTATGATGCTGGCATGTTGCACATGAGATACCTAATCTGTCAGTGATTTTCAAAATGGTATTAACTGGTCTTCATTAATGATCTGTTAACTCTATGTTTTCATCTCTATGACCTGAGGGATGACCTTGGCTGTTACAATCCCATTCCCTCATGTCTGCAAGCTCACCATGGCACTGTCACTGAAACTATTTTGACCACTTCATGTGCTTGCAATGGAGTTTCCTGTACGTCCAAAGTAAAACTTAACACACACAATAACACCTGTTGAGAAGCAGCACAGGTTACACACACAAAACTTACCAGAATGGCTTACAAGATAGCAATCCTATGGCACTCACTTGCAAAGAGCTATACTTCTTGCCTTTCTCAGTCACAGCGGCAAGTTCACAAACTTTTGGATACACCTTTGTGCATGCTTCTCCATCAAGGACACATATTTGTTATCCACACAAAAAGTTTTCCCAGTGATTAAATTTTACACTCATATCTCCACAGCAGCAGGGTGACAACTGTAACAGAAGACATGGTAAATATATATATATATATATATATATATATATATATAAATCCAAAATGTCCTACATTATCTATCCCTGTGCGAATTATGAACTTATCTGTGAGCAGTTCCAGCTTCATGACACTGTCTTTCGAGCTCTTTTCATATTCCCTCCTTGGATTTCTGATATACCACTGTATAAGAGAAATGACACAGGTTTTCAATCAAGCCCATGTTCCAGCTAAAGATAAGCCACCTTCAGCCAGTAAAGTAATTTAAAAGGGAATATACAACATGCATAGGTAAGCAAGAATATCAGACAAAACAAAGTATGGGCTCATCTTGTTACACAATACAGGTAGCCCTCAGTTTATGACTAGGTTCCATTCCTGAAGGAACTGTCACAAAACAAATCAGTGTAAAATGAACATTATATAATGTAAGTCAATGGGAAGGAAATGAGTTACGTTCCAGGCCCCTCTCGAAATTTACATAATATAGCACATTATTACATTTAACCCTTTCCCCTCCCTAACGCTCCAAAGCGCTCGGGATTTAAAAGTCCCCTCCCCCTCTAAACGCTCTAAAGCGTTTCTGGTTTAGTACGTAAATTTAAATGTCCCGTGAAAAAACT
>Ga0123355_10006004_pt1 | contig 17908 bp, 5 predicted proteins | sample TergutEmb28metaG_3_FD_89872 | JGI IMG/M metagenome (GOLD analysis project Ga0123355, IMG submission 89872) | Embiratermes neotenicus P1 segment gut microbial communities from Petit-Saut dam, French Guiana - Emb289 P1 | ecosystem: Host-associated > Arthropoda: Insects > Digestive system > Gut ... | reverse complement strand
TCTTTTTTTATAATACATTTTTTTTTTTTTTTTTTTTTTTTTTCTTTTATTTTCTTTTATAATTCTCCCCTAGTAAATAGTTTTTTTTTTTTTTTTCAGGTACAGCACTTACTAGTGTTATCCCGTCAAAGTGATTTACTATCTTATTTAAATTTCTGTTTTATGCTTTTACCTCCTTACTTACACCTGAAAGGTTATTTAGATCATATTTGTGTGGGATGGTGATTAAAATAATATTAGTCTGCTGGTTCCTTCTCACAAAATTCACTGTTTAGGTGAGTCCCTTTGTTGAATTGTTTTTGGAAACATCATTTACTCATCCCCCCAAAAACAACTGTATTCTCCATTGTTAGTTTATTCACTTTTTCTTTGGCTTTATCCACTAACACTGACAACATTTGCACTAGGTTTCACAAAACCCACTGTTTCATATGTTTTATCTAGATTTTGTTTGAGCTCACTTGAAAAGCCTCTTATGTGGCTTTTATTTTAGTATTGAATTATCTTTATAATTAAATTTACACTTTAGGTTCGCAAGTTCTTTTTCTAATTTTGCAATTGAGATTGACGTAATTTGTCGAATCCATGGACAAGTAGCCATATTGTGTAATTCTAATAGTTCATTTATGTTTAAACTGATGACTAGTAAGTTTTCATCATATACTATAACATTTAAGTTCACTAAGTCACTCTTTATGTCACATGCTCTTCCCAAATGCTTGAATCAGACTCACTGCCTTCTTACTTCTTCTCCAGGATTCATTTCATCCTCCATTATTGCATAATACACAACGTTTAAGTCAGCCCATTTGCACCTCTTGTCCTATAGTTGAGTGGATAGAAGGTCACAGTTTCCTTGGTCTAAAATTTAATGGCTTCTTCCATGTCCCTCATATCAACAAGTCTCAAATTTCAAAAGTTCGCACATTTCCACAAGAGCTGTCCTTTGACAATACTGGACATGACAGTTCTAGTTTACAAGCTAAATAAATTAATCATGTTTGTACGGTTAAAAAATTACACTAACATACACTGTTTAGTATCATGAATGTTATTATTACAATTTGGGGAGAAAACAGAAAATAGTTACCCTCTAGCACACCAGTTTACTACCACTTTATTTTTGCATGAAAAGTACTGGATACAGTTATTACCAATTTTAAAATATAAGTAACAGACGTATGTCTAAAAATAAGGATTTTCTCAAAGAAATCATCATGATTTTGCAGTTCTACAGATCATTGATAAAATAAATATATCTGAAGAGCAAGGAGTCCAAAATGTGGGTCGTAATATCTGGCAAGTAGAAAAAAACATAATTGGTCACAACATACAAATATAGGACACTAGGATAGATGGTGGCTAGAGCAGCATTCTTTGTTTGCAAACAGAATAAAAAGAAGCTGCCATCTTCAAAAAGTTGAAATATTACAGTAACTTGGTTTTAAATATAAAAATTTCCTTGGTCTCAAATTTATTAATTTGTATTCCAGTGAAACTACAGAATGTGACTTGTACCTTCGGCTATATGATGCGTGATACCCTGAGTGAAAATTCAAATTATGTTACACTGGTACAGGGGCAGAGGGTCATCCAGAAGCATAGCACCTTTCAGCCTGGACTTCATGATTTCCCACGCCTGATTATCAACTTACAGTAGGGCTACATTATATTATTAGTGAATAATTAAAAGTCTGAAGTCCATATTTTTTTGGGCACTGATGTCACACCATATCATGTATGCACAAAATAATTGGACTCAGTCCAACACAGCGAAACCACTGGAATATATAACAGTCAGAATTAATATAATTTTACATTCAATGTGAATAAAAATCCAACAGATGCAACACTATGCAGATATTTATTCACTGCAAAACTACTCTACATGTTTTGGGTGTCACAGCACCCATCATCAGGAGTATTAATCTGTTGGATTTTTGTGCACATTGAATTATGATGCACAGAACAACGAGCTTAAAAAAAATTATTTTACATGTTTTTAAGATTCTACTAAAGTCACAGAGTGAGACAGAAGATTTAAAATGAGTGTACAGAAATTTCAGTTTCTTCTGTATGTATGTTGTACAGTGATCATATCATTACACAATATAAACTCATTTAAAAGATACTAAAATATCACCTTCTATATATCATCAAGAAAGGTAGGCCTAATCATTAAAATTCATTACATGTGGTTATGATTCCCAAAGGATTATAGTAATTAAAGTTACTATAGTGAGAGTAGTGCATAGAGGTGATAAAAATCTTAGATTTTCCCCTTATGAGGAAATATTACATTTGGACAAAATTGTATTGTATGGCTTTTATGTGCAAATTATGCAACGTTCATGGATACATTCATACTTCCAAAAGTCCTTCTAGTTTTAATTGTGATATGAGAGAATGGTTTGAGGAAAGTGCAACTGATTTGGTTTCATTATACATATATGGAATTTACATCATGCTGGTCATTAATTTAATTTCCAAATCATGCTTTTATATATATATACAGGTACATTTCACCCTAGAATAGGCCATGAAGGCACAAAGGGAGAGTAGAGGTATAGCTCTACTCTTTCCTTAACCTTGGTGCTAGATGAGGGTGGATGATCAATGCCAAGCCCAAGCTGCTTTACCCTTGATACCCATTGTATAGAAGGCTGGGTGGGCCCCAGGGCCATTCTGGATGGGTGCAGAAAATCTTCCCCCCACCGGGATTCGATCCACGGACCGTCCAGCCCATAGCACATATATATATATATATATATGTGTATATATATATATGTATAAGGGAGTGAATATAATGTTAAATGTTTACATCCAGATAAGATCCTGCTCAATCTTTCAGTAAGGAAAACTACATTCCATTGAACTCAACTTCTTTGTATGGTATAACACTGTTCTAGGAATATGTTTGATTGGACATGTGAAATACCTACATTTTTCTCTCTTGTCTAGTGTATACATGCACAGGCATTGTATTCAGTAGGTTTTAAGTCACGCCTGCTTTGCACATTCCTTCATTAACTGACATTTTTACTTATTTCACAATCCTGTGAATAAATTTTGAATGTTTGTTGTTTTTCTAATAAGAAAGTGCATTACATTCAGTAAATCAGTCCTGATTTGTAAATATTAACATGTTGCAATTTTTGCGGTATATGTCAAATAAATATCTTTCTCTACAAAATATATGGCATCAGTTTTGTCAGTGTACCTCACCTATTTGAGAAGGGAAGAAATGTCAGAAATTATAAAGTGGTTGCTGTAAAAGCAACTCATAATCATAAATAGATATTCCACCTTTTTTTTTATCACAAACATGAAGTCCATTATTATGTAATTATCATCACCTGTCTGTTCCAGGTACCTTCCTCTGGAGTGTATTTTTCCATATGTTCTTCATTCTTCATCCTTGAGAGAAACAAGCTTGCATCTTTATTAATTTTAACCCTTTAAACGCTGAGTTAAATCCCATCTGCCCTTTGCTAACATTATTCGGAGCGCACCATATTTTCCACGTTAGCAGGTTAAGGGTTAAACAACATGCAAATGAAGCATTACTTTTTTTTTATCGTTTCACTGTGCATTCTGTGGATTATTTAATTACACACACCAACATATGCACATATATAATTATTTAAGAAGTCTAAAATTTACATTAAAACATTTAAAATGCTCCTTCATGTTTTGATCACATGATCATCATCGGGAAGCACATATTTTTCCTTGCTTAAATTATAATTTAGAACGTTCAGTGATTTAATAACTTTAGTTTGGTGTTCTTGTAGTTCTTGTTGAGTTTTGCTTGTTGAATGTTTTAAATAATAACTTTAGGAAGGAACAATATTTGCTCCCTGATGATGATCATGTGATCGAAACAAGTAGGAGCATTTTAAATGTTTTAATGTAAATTTTAAACTTCTTAAATAATTTATATATGTGTGCATATGTTGGTGTGTGTAACTAAAGAAGCATTAGGTATTTCAGCCTTGGTTCTGTGAAAGAAAACGCAGGATATATTTCATTGTGTAAAATTATTAAGTATTTCCCTTTATAGGTAAAGTGATCCCGTTACAGGCCCAGTGTGGCCCAGAGGGTGGGTAGAGGTATAGCTGTACTCTTCCATGACAGTGGCACTAGAAGTGGGTGAGTGGTAAGCAGCACACCCCAGCTGTACTCTATCCCCGGGAAAGACCCAATACCCATTTTACAGGAGGCTGGGTGGGCCCCAGGGCCGGTCTGGATGGGCAGAAAATCTCTTCCCCACTGGGATTCAATTCTGGACTGTCCAGCCCGTAGTCGCTATACCCACTGAGCTACCCGGCCGACATTTCCCATTATACATACTTAATAACCAGACCACCTCCACTCAGCATTTAAAAAGCTGTTCCCTTAAATTTAAATATTCTCAAAGTATTTTTAATCTTTTGAGTCAGAAACATTTGTCCATGCTTTTTTAAATTACTATTGTTAGTTACTGTTATAAGTCTTAAAATAAGTGAATATTTGCAAAAAAAGTTTTAAAAACTGGATTTCATTGGACAGTTCATATAAATCTTGTTTTTAAGCTTTCGCCGTGTTCCAAATGTAATTTATTCCTTTTTGGGTAATTCCCCAGCGTCTGAGTTCTAATTGCCGACATTTCGGAACTCACTATCGGTTCCATCTTCATAGGCAGGTGAAGATGGAACCGATAGTGAGTTCCGAAACGTCGGTAATTAGAACTCAGACGCCGGGGAATTACCCAAAAAGGAATAAATTACAGTTCATATAAAACCACTGTGATTCAGTGCACATTAACTGTTGCTTACACAATCATACTAAATGTTACATGAGTTATTAACTGTTTACAAAATCATATATGTGTTGAATGATTGTCATTTTTTAGCTTCTGTGTGGATTTGTCTTTGTACCACAGTAGAAACATTCTTCTCTAGATCTACAAACAGAGATTTATAGCCTCAGACCAGTGGTACAGATAAATCCCATACAGACCCCTCAGTGTGTAGTGCCCCAGATGTACACAGTACTAAAACCTGTTGCAGATTCTTTCAGAATAAATTTCATTCTTCTTGCAGAAGGCAGTATTTTGTATACCTGTTACGAGATCTGGAAGTTACTTTGTTAATAATTATAGGGGCCTATCTGTAAGAGGTAATAATCTGTGGGTCTGTGTGAGTCTGTGTAAAGTCTGTCTGCTTTTCTATTTTAATACATTCATTTCGCATTTTTGGTGTGTTCCCCTTCTAGAAACACACATCTTGTTTGGTTTGCAGAAGGCATGGCAGACTGCATTTCGCAAGTTACATCCCACTACAAGTGTCAGCTTATTGTCCACACATTCTTTTCTGAATTCCACAAAAATTAGATAAAGTGATCAAGATGGATGAATTAGTCACCAGGTATGCACAGATTTAAAAAAAAAGTACATTAAATAACTCAAACACATTTCATTCTAAAATATACAATATGAATATTGCAATGCATAAGACTTATTATCTGGTATTGTTACTGCTGGATTGGATTCAAGGCATTGTGGTGTCTGGCAATGGCCTTTATGTGTCTCTGGTAAATTATGAGTACTTTAACTTGTCACCATTAATTTTAGGAATTAGTCAAGTTTGACGGCGAGTTTCTTTGGCACTTGCTCAAACCTGGATTCAAAACTTAAAAAATTAGTTTGGAGCACTGAACTTACAGTATGTCTTGCTGTGACAGTTTCTTGATTGAAACCCTCTTGTAAATTTTATGACAGGTTGGGTTTGGAAGAACATGTACTGCACTTGACATTGTTACTGTTGTCCACAGATAACTTCAAATTACCTACAAGTGACAACTAGAAAATCACATTGTCTTCCAACAAAAAATGTATTCCAGCAATTTGTAAAATTTTTACTATCTCAGGACACACAAAAATTTTGTAACCAGTGGAGAGCTTCAAAATTTGAAGTACCAAATGGAAAGATTTCAAAATTTGTGGGGGTTTTCTTTCATAAGTTTGGAATTTTAGACGACACAATCACAGAGCATATATAATGTAAGTAGTAGATTTGTCAGTGGCACTTACAAGCAGCACTTACGTGCTCTGTGTTTCGACAGTTCACACTTTAAAATTTGAAATGATGTCCGATGTAAATGCTTGCCATTCAGCAAAGTATGTGAGCTAAATAATAATTCTGTAAATGATGCTTTTCACACTAACCATGAAATATAGTGAGTTAAAATGAATCTGTGTTTTATTGTATGAATGCCCTGACTGCTAGGTGTTACAAGTCCACGTGAGGTAGCGTGCACATCAAGTATTCCTCAGAATGAAGCACATGTGATATAGGTTGTTGTACTGAACACCCCCCAGCATAGCAAAGACCAAGTAAAGTTGGTCTTAATATCTTTATCGTTGCACCATGCATTTTGTAGTTTATTTAAGTAACACACCAACAAATGCACATATATAGTCTTTAATAATCTAAAATTTACATTAAAACACTTAAAATACTCCTACATGTTTCTATCATATGATCGAAACATATAGGAGCATTTTAAGTGTTTTAATGTAAATTTTGGATTATTAAAGACTATATATGTGCGTTTGTTGGTGTGTTACTTAAATAGGTCCTAATATATTTTTCGTATTCTTCATTAAATTAAACATACACACTATACTGAAATACTATACAGCATTCTTTGGAAAGTGGGAGAATTTAAGACCTTTATTCCTGCTGTTCTCTGTGCACTGTTCAGCAGAGCAGTAATTCGGTCAGCTAATAATTTACCTTGCCAAATAACATTATTCATTAAACGTTGCCAACAAAGTGTTTTTCATTATTCAGAGACAATTACTGGTGAATTTTATCTTCCAACAATTGCATGATAATATAGTTTGTCCTGTACCTGCAATTACTGCTGAACATATTCTTAAGGCATTTAAGATAATGGTAACTTTACTTCACTGAATACCAAGCACAAGAAACCAGTGCCAACAAGTGGGGGACCTGTATAAATCCCAGGTCCCGGCGGTGGCAAGAGGGGGCCTGAGTCCCGATAGTGTAGCGCAGGTTTTTGCCTTTTCTCTGTTGTGTTATTATTTGTCGATTGTACAAATTAAGCCTTTCAGAACAACCCCAAGTCACTCTGCAGTTGAGAGTCAGATTTTTTGAGTTGGTGTAAACATTTTTAGCCTGTCTGCGTTTGCGGGGTGGGGGGCAGATATTTTTTCTTTTTTCCCCCGCAAGAGCTACACCCGCTATTGGTGGACCTGCAAGAAACATGGATTACGATTATTATGTAAACCAAAAACACAGTTCCTATTTACACACTAAGCACCGACCATACATAGCACTAAATGCCAAAATTAAAACGGCTGGCCTGTGAGTGGTTGTGAAGATGAAAATGTCGATGCATGTCATTACAAATCGCCGCATTTACCTGCCCCTCCTGCCACTTCCCTAGCGTGGTGCAAGCACAGATTATCGGCATTGCGTTCGCATGCAACTATGTATATGATCTGTGCGTACAACTAAGCTCTTACGAGTAATCTGTGGTCGCGCGATTTGTTATGGTAGGACCTTAAAGATGGCAGTAGTGGCAGCAAGATGTTTACCAACACTTGTGCCATCTACAAGCACGCGCGTTAACTACATTACATTCCAGCTAGAACAAGGACGTTTTTATCGATTGGATCCGCTGTGCACTGCCTGGTATATAATTTGTAGTGTGACAGACAAAATATAAACTCTAGGGTTATTGGACACAACAATTACCTGGAAGGCTATGTGTTTGTTATGGTTGTTGGAGCGATGGCCGAAGTTTCCAAATGTGAATTTTGTTGTGCTTGTGCTAAGAATAATGATACGTGAAGAAGAATTGTGAAGTATGCCACTTTTACATACACTGTAAGTAACACTCTTGTTAATCTGTTATGATGTCTGATGGTTGTATACAGAGATCATTTACACGTTCTTTATGTGTTGCATTGATGATGGATAACTGCTGTTTGTGCATTATTTATATTCTTTGGTCCTTTCCGTAGGCAAGTAATGTTCCGCAATCCGGTTGTGAGCTTGTAAGGAAAAGCTAATGCTGTCTCTTTACCTTAAGGTTACATTATTGTAAAACATAGATGCCCATTAGAGGAGCTGTTTTTTATACATAATAAAACGTAGGTGCCAGTTAAAAGAATTATTTTTTTAATTTCGCTAAGTGCAATCGTTCTTGGACAACCCATACATGTTATAAATTTGTATTGGAATGGCTAAAACGGGACTACTTTGTGTGTGTTTTCAATGAGCTGTATTCGCAAACTTGAGCAGGTCTTAAGTGCACTGTATATGAACCTAGGAAAATCATAATTTACTGAAATTAGATTTTCTTTTTCATATTTGTTTAGGTGTGCCCTGAAATATTGATTTGACAGATTTTATTGCACACCTGAAGTATACGGGTTCCCAGCATATCGTTTTACACATTAAGATATTTAATTAATGTACCACATTTTTCACTTCATACAACACTACAAGTGAAGAGTTGCACCCTATAATTTTCAAGGGATTTTTGCAGATGTGATAACTTACATTTCCTTCCAGTTGTAGAGGAAGGGGGGATTTTTGGGGACTTATATCAGGTAAAAAGTCTTACGAGGCGGGAAGTACTGTATTTTACATTTATACTCGTTACCCAGTGATTAGCAGTCTGTGTGGACTCTGGAGCTGTTCTTAAAATAAAAGTCACATTTCCGCTATGTCTAAGTACTATGCCATCAAAGTGAATAGGCGTCGTAAAAATAGTGTTCCACACTTTCCTATCCTAAGCACTAGATGGATGTGAAATATAATTAAGTAGTGTAGCAGTCAAATAATTGTACACTTATGTTGATAGTGTGTGAACAGTGTGTACAAAGATCATAAATTAAAGTATTCACCTTTTTAATTTTAGTTAGGTATTTTTTGCATGTAATATAAAATAGAATATCTCATAAGAAGTTGATGTTTAAACTAAGTCACTCACTAGTATTAGGACTGAAGGTTCTGAATGTATTAGCATTCATAAATTCTCTTGTATTAAACAAACATTCAAAAAATAGTATCAGAATGTTTGTAATATACATGCTGTTTTATTTCCTAGTACAACATAATGCTTAGTTTTTGCCCTCCTATATGTTGTGGCTGCCTGTCTTAGCCATTATCAGGGACTTGTAATATTATAAAGATATAAGTAGCATATTGTTTGCCATCAGTAAATGGTATACATTAGTATTGTAGTGCTTTCCTACCTAAATGATGGCTTGACTTCCATCACGTTTTCCTGGGAAAAGACACTAGAACTTATGGTAGAATATCACTGCCACCAGCCAAAGAGATTTGGCAAATCTAATTATAGCAAGGACTCAAGGATTTGCAGAACAATTGTTTGATTCAATCCCAATTTGGATAAAAGTAAAAAATATATATTCTATTTGTAAAACAATAATTAACAAAATAATAAATTCAAACTTAATCAATCAAACTCTGCCAAAATGAAGTGTAAGTTATTTAAATAATTAACTTGCCCTTGTCTCTTTCTATAAATCAAAACGCGTAAACTTGGAATAGAATCTAAATATAATTGCCAAACTGCTTAACTCGAAATAAAGTAAATTTTGAATACCAGTCAATATGCCTTACCTTTAATAAACAGTAGATGGTACAGCATTGTAGTATCGTTAAAACATTCTTTGTAATAATTATATCCAATCACTATAATTCTTGAATCGTAGATACATGATGGCCGACGACAAATTTGTTAGCGAGTGAGGGCATTTACCGGGTCGCGCTAAGCTTTATAGAGAAGAGCTGACAAGTCATGCATTCTTAAAGGTATAATGATCTGATCAAGTCACTGCTGGGTTCAAGCTAATTAGTATTGCTGACTTTAGCGGTTGTGACTGAATGATCTCTTCCTGGATTCAAAGTATTAAAATTTCAAAGTTTATAATTAATACAAATACATATGTAAATTTGATATGCGTTACAGTATCATATGACCGTTAATTGAGTACAGTGTTATTAAACTTATTGAGATTAAAATATAAGTTGCTTATAACAATGTAAAAAAGCTGCCTCCAACACAGTATCACTCCTGTTTATAGTGGAGCAGAGATCTGTAAATATTGCAGATATTTTAATATGTCGTTAATATAAAAATTAGAAAATATAAAATTTTTAAAGGTTTTTATTAAAATTTAATATTTATGCAGAAACATACTGTGGCACATTGTACATACCCAAGGTTTAGATACACAGTGCCCAGTACAGCTAAGAAGTAAATAAGAAAATAGAAGAGAAGACTATGGTACCCTGAAATTAAATGTAAACTTTTGACACACTTAATAGTGAGTATAACTTTCGGATGTTCTTGTCATGATCTCTATAAATATAATAAACCCACATAATACATATGCAAGGCTAATGTACTTACTTATTTACTTACTTACTCTGTGGAGCAGAGTACATCTTGAGAAGCTAACAGGTTCTCAACTAATCAAAAAATTCCCTGCATTTTATGGAACCAAAAGGTTCATTACCACATTCACAACTGCCTGCCACCTGTCTCTATCCTGAGCCACATTGATCCAGTTCATGCCCTAACATCCCACTTCTTGAAGATCCGTCTTAATATTATCCTCCCATCTACACCTGGGTCTTCCAAGTAGTCTCTTTCCCTTAGGTTTCCCCACCAAAACCCTGTATACGACTCTACTCTCCCCCCCATACGTGCTACATGTCCCGCCCATCTCATTCTTCTCCATTTGGTCACCCAAATAATATTGGGTGAAGAGTACAGATCATTAGTTCTGTCTTAATCTTTAGATTTTTTGGATAGCAAATTGGAAGACAAAAGATTCTGCACTGTATGATAGCCAGCATTTCCTGACTTCATTCTAAGGTTAATATGCTGCCCTTTCAAATTATAAAGCTGCAGGTTTGGACCGAAAATGAAATGCAGAAGAAGAAGAGAGTTTATGTTCTAATGTACAATGTACTGAATGGGGAAAGGATTTCATAGTTTTTAATACAGTTCTACACATTAAAATTTTAAATCCAATTCGAAATATACCAAGCTTTTAGAGTCAAAAAAATAATATGAAGTTTTACATTCATATAAACATGATAAACATAATTTGTTACTACCGTTTATGCTGCGATAAAGTGAATATTTAATACACTTATTAAAATTGTAACATTTGAGACCTAGGTCAGTGGAATGATACCTGAAACCACACAACTAGCCACCTTTACTCATCTTTATAGGTCTCAGTCATGTCGGACATACAACTGTTTTATAACAACACTATTTATTGCGTTTATAATAAAATGGTTGTGTTAGAGACTATATTTTCTGGTACATAAATAATTTATGAAACACAAGGGGAGGTCTTCCAACAAGAATATGGGGCACGGGGTTGTATAGTAGGTGGTTTTCTTGCCGGCTGACCTGCAGGCGCGTTAGTCAAGTCGTTTTAGTACCGCTCTGGGGGGCAGTGACATGTTAGTACATAGAGCTACAGGGATGGCAGGACAGTAATGTCGATGGGCTCTCAGTACATCCATGGTCCGTGCCCGTAAGATGAAATTCTGTAGCTGTGAAATGTGTTGGGTTCAGTGAATTCTGTTGTAATTTGTCCGGTAGTAATGGCGAAATGCAAGAAGGAAGCTCAGGCCAAACAGGCTGTGTGGAGAGATGACCATGCGAATTTCAGAAAGAAGCGTATCGCTTACATGTTTCGGCATCGGGGTGCCATCCTGGAGGAGTTTTTTTTTAGGACAAAGGGATACAAGTGCAACACGCGTAATGAAATTGAGCAGAACGCCACGATGACTTAGGTGAAGTGGAGGTATGGCTCCACACATTCTCGACTTGTCATCAGCTGGAGGTGGTTCGGCCGCTGTACTTCTGGAGGGAGAGTCCCCGGTGCCGGCTGAATATGGGCTTCAGTGGATTCCAGAGCCGGTCTAGAAGCTATGGAGAAGACAGGAATTTCTGACCCCCCTACTAGGAATCGAACTTCCATTCCTCAGATGTCCAGCCCGTAGCTTAGGTATTATACCAACTGATCCATGAATTTCTAGAAGGGGATATAGATTCTGATTTCCACCACGAGGTAATTCACGAAGGAAGTGCAAAGAGAGAGGAATAGATATTTATTGCAATTAAATGCACGTAAATTATTAAATTTTGTGGTGATGTCAGTAAACATCTTATGTACTCGCCTTGTTCGCACTTTGGCCGTTAGATTTCTTATCTGTGGCCGTGATGCCTTTCGAATTACTCACTGTAGTCGTGAAACAGGAACTCCCATGTATTCGGTTTCATGTTCGAACGTGCTAGATTCTTCCTGCCCCTCCGTATACGTCACCCTCATTTTGACAACCCCCTCATAAGAGTAGTTCTCCACGGTGTGTTGGGAGCACAGTCACTATGAAGCCGATTTGTTTGGACTCGTTCTCATTTGAGCTGGAGTTCTGTGTCTTATCAAAGTAAGTGGTTTTAATTGTAGCCTCCAGTTTGATATCCTGAAGACAGCTTGCCCAGTGTGTGTATCCTTAAACATCGTACCCATGTGACTAGAGATGGTAACCGCTGAAGGCCAGGCAAGTTAAGGTTTTAGGCGATAGAGGTAGAAATGTTAAGGTGTGATATTCCCGTTGTGTTTCTAGAATGCATAATAAAAGAATAAATATAATCCTTCATTGTACAACATAATTCATTTTATACTTCTGATGTATACAGCCCGATGATGACTACTTTGTAGCCGATCATGTAGCTGCCATTTATAATTGCTTCAGTCAAGTTGTGCCTTGGAGGGCTGTATTTATTCTTTTATTAGGGGTAGATATATTCAGTTGTGTGGGCCGGGTAGCTCAGTCGGTATAACGACTGACTACAGGCTGGACGGTCCGGGATCGAATCCCGGTGGGAACGAGATTTTCCGCCCGTCCAGACTGGCCCTGGGGCCCACCCAGCCTCCTGTAAAATGGGTACCGGGTCTTTCTCAGGGGTAAAGTGCGGCCGGGGCGTGCTGCTGACCACTCACCCCCTTCTGGTGCCGCGGTCATGGAAGAGTAGAGTTATACCTCTACCCACCCTCTGGGCCACACCGGGCCTGTAACGGGATCACTTTACCTTTACCTTTGTATTCAGTTGTAAATACATTTGGCCTCTTTTATGAAATACATTTAACTTAACGCAAATTGTCATGCCTATTGTTTAGGACTAATCAACATTTGTTTTCCGAAAAGTTGAAAATTAAATGCAGAAGAATTTTCCTTGCCATACTGCTAAACGAATTTATTTATTCTGATGAAAGTGTCACTAAGTAACTTGGTACTGAAGTACGTTGTAGGCATAATGTGGTGGTGGCGGTTGTAGAGGTCTCGCCTTTTGCCGCGAGAAGAGCAATTTCTCGCAACAAGATCTCATATTGGGGGCCGGGATAGCTTTCGTGGCGTTGAACTTTACATTTTTGTACGTATTCGTAAGATTGCGAAAAGCGACAATTAGCTTAATCATGCCTGGCTGTCCGCATGGAACAAACGGCTTCCACTGGACGGATTTTTATAAAATTTGATATTTGAGTATTTTTCGAAAATCTGTGTTCATTAAAATCTGACAAGAACGACGGGCAGTTTACATGAAGACCAACATAACTTTTATTATCATGCCTCGCCGAATTCTTCGTAGAATGAGAAATGTTTCGGACAGAAGTTGTACAAATAATCAAAACACACATTTCATGTTCATTAACTTTTTTTCTTTTAAATCGTCCCGTATGTGAGATAATTTGGACAAATATTGTAGAGCCGGGCAGGCCACAGATGACAATATGGCGCATGCGCTTTGCGTGCTGGATACCTGAGGCTACAAACACACACTCAGAATACGTAATGCTTATCGCTATTGCACGGCGACAGTGGTTGCACGATCGCGCCTCGATGTTACGTTATACGTACACTGACTGTCTTTTATACGTTACCTTAATCGCTTATTGTAACAGTTTTTTTTTTAATACCATGGCGGAACAGCCCTAGTGGGCCAGGGCCTCGTCATTGTCGAGGATTCGTGATCGCACTCAAACACACCACAGTCGGTAGGACTTCTCTGGACGAGTGATCATCCCAACGCAGAGACGTCTACCTAACAACACACAACACTCACGACAGACATCCATGCCCCCGCCGGGATTGGAACCCACAATCCCAGCAGGCGAACCGCCGCAACCCACGCCTTAGACCGCGCGGCCACTGGGACCGGCATTGCATTAGTTTTAATTGACGTAATTAGCGTGTGGTCCTGTGCATTGGCTTGTATTTAATTGATGTACTTCGTCATACGCATATTGTCAGAATTTAGTTTATTAGGTATGTTGTAGGATATGCCTTTTTTTTCTTCTTGCACTACAGGAATTGGGTCACCTGAAGCACGTTATAGTGTTCAGAAGTTAAATTTGTTACTGTGTCTACTCTTAGGTCTTGCTGTATCTTACTGTGGGAGCCCGTTTTCTTGCGTTCTGTTTCTGTGTTTTGTCCATTGTAACTGACAGCGTTAATGTCAAGTAAGTAGAGGCCAGTTGAAATGTGATGGCACACGCGCAGAAACCAGATTTCGTCTTTCGGCGAAACGGACGAGTCCATTTAAATTGGCGGGGGCGTCCGTTCAGTCTACTACTGGCAGCCGAGGTGTGCGCATTAGCGGTAGTAATGCTGGATACACCATGTTCGAGACAGTGTGAAGGGTAGTGGCTACCTATTCCATTCGCCAGTTTCCCCTTCACTTCACTTCCATTGTGTAGCTCGACAGCAGTGTAAAGGTAACCCATACGTGCATTTCCATGGCAACACTGAACAGTTTTCTGTTATTCACCGCTACATATGGGTTAGCAATCAAAATGGAATGTATTGTTGCGTATCCAAGCCAGCGGTTGTTACGTTAAACTTACATTGCCTGTATTCTTGATACTAATTGTCAGTTTTGCGTCAAAAAAAGTGGGTCGGGCCTCAGCCCTAAACGACGTAATGCGTGAAAGACGCCGACTGTCGCAACGCGGATTGCTGGGACGATGAACTGTAAGTGTAAAGTCGATATTTACATCAATACATTGTTGACAATAATGTTGGCAGTAAATATTGACAGTGCGAAAGGCACTTAAAGCGGATCGCAGGGAATAACTCTTGCGCTTAGTAAACAGTCAAGCGTAAGGGATAGATTACAAAAGTAACTGAGCAAGGTGTCTGTCGTACAGGCAGCAGCCGACAGTAGCTGCTTGCATAATTCATAGACTGCCGATTGCTTTCGAAGTTTTCAGATTTCACTGCGATTGTCATTATTGTTCCGTAGTACACGATTAAGTCGTTGCTTGCGAAGTGCAGATGAAATCATCATCGTGATAATGTCTCATTCCAATATGCGTTCTCATTGGCTCACGTGGTAACGCCACATTTGCGTATGCGTTGTCGTCGGTTTACGTTACGTGTGGGTGCAACTGTTCAGGGAACTGAGCGTTGCATGTTAAGCATACTGACGATTGTTAAGCAGTGATGCTAACATACAATTAAACTCAATAATGTTGTGTAATACCTGATTGTACATACGAAATGAGAACTGAAACAACACTTCTGGCTACTGTTAATATTGTCTTGATTTCTTAGAGTGCGTCATCCGTTCTCATATGCATGTTCCTCTTCAGTGAACAACGGGTCCTTCTCCTGTTTGCTGATTTATTTTTCTCTTCTGTTTGGGTATAATCTACTGTGGTTTTAAATGGGTATAATCTGCTGTGGGTTTAAATGGTAGGACGACCACACACAGTTGGTGCTAGAGTTTATGAAAGATTGTGTTTGTGGAACACAGAATCAGAACACTGTAGCAACAATATAAAAGGTAAATTTCACCCAAGAACAGGCCATAAAGGGGCCGGGGGGGGAGAGAGGTATAGCTATACTCTTTCTTCCACCTCGGCGATAGATGGGGTGGATGATAAACGGCACGCGTTGGCCGCTCTACCCCCGGGAAAAAGATCCGGTACTTATTGTACGGGAGGCCGGGTGGGCCCCACGGCCGGTTTGGACAGGTGCGAAAAATATCTCCCCCACCGGGATTCGATCCCTGGACCATCCGGCCCTTAGCGAGTCAGTATACCGGCCCACATATAAGCAATATTGATCGTTAAAATGCACTAGCTGAATTTTCCGGAAGTCACCGTGGGCGACGTCGAATTGATAATCAAGAATTCTTACTTGGTATGCTGCCGAGCTAGCGAAGGTAGTAAGATCAGAAAAAAATTGGTGCAGGCGTCAGGGTCTGTCCGAGACGTGGGCGTCCTGGGCAGACTAATAATTTGGCGCCACCTAAAACCGAAAATTTTAAACTTATTCAGCCTAGGACAGGGCTGGCCAGCTGTTGGAGGCCGCGTGCCCAAATTGCGAATCATTTCGGAGAAATTATTTTGCGTGTGGAAACCAGAGGTTACTAGCACCATATTAGAGATCATTCCATTAAAGTCATAGGGCCCCTCATGGTTCGGCGCACCGGGGAACTGCACGGCTGACCCGCCCCATAGCCAAGCCCTGGTAGAACGTAATTATTTTGGCTCAAACAAGCACATTCATTCCTTCGTGGCGTTTGTATTCCATGAATCTCAGTATCAACAAGGGCTCTTTTCTCAATTTTTTTTACATTCACTATTTGAAATATAACAAACAAGACTGATACGTAAACGTACGAGTTCAGTTGCGGCCATTATGAAATAAACTTATCCTCTTAACCCTTTGACGCCTAACGACCCCTATAAGGGTCGTACCGCACCGCTAACCTCTAAACGTTGCATTTTATATATTTATTCAACAAATATAGGCACTGAATATTTTTAACTTGGTATATAATCTCCGTTTTTTTCTCTCTCTCTCTTCAAAATGCAGTTTGTTTCATAATTCTAACGTATTTGGTTCCTGTATTATTCACATTTTATATACAGGGTGTGCTAAAATTAAAAAAAAAGATTCCCCCGCCAAAAGGTTAATTGTTGATGAGTCCAGACCGGTTCTGATGCCCACCCAGCTTCCTGTACCGTGGGTACCGGGTCCTTCCCGGAGATAAAGCTGCAGGGGCGTGGAGTTGACCACCCACCCCAATCTAGCATCGGGGTTAAAGAATGAGTAGAACTATACCACTGCTCCCCCTCCGGGCCTTCGTGGCCCGTTTTAGGGTGAACTTTACCTTCATTGTCAATGACAAATGGGAAAGGAATTTGGTTCATCCAGTGCATTCACTCTGGATAATTCATCTATGATGATCATCCAGGATAACCAGTGTAAACCACTTTTGTGTTTCTGACCTTGAGATAAGTAATACGCTTAAAAACTACATTACTCACGATACAATTCAGTGAGTGATAATTTTGGTACTACAGTATTGTGCATCGGATCTTGCACTTATTTGTCTAAGAGAGCATATTAATATTTACTAATATTAGTAACCTGCTAGCGGACAAAGTTTTTGAATTGTGAAACACATTACGAATGAAAAAGAAAAAGAAAAAGAAACTCCGGGTTTGTAGAATGTGGGGCAGTTAGGTGTACTTCACAGCAACCATGAAACAAGAACGCACGTTGTGGAACTGTGACTTAGGTCAGCGTTTCAGACTTCAGGAATGAAGAAACCCCGAATTGCTAGTTTGTTACATAAATGTTTACTTTCTACTTTAACCAGCCACCCCAAAATATCATACTTTGTTTTCAAGGGTTTAGTTCAGTGATGGGCAAACTACGGCCCACGGGCCAGATACGGCCCCCTGAAATGTTCTATCCGGCCCGCGCGACATTATTCCTAATCTGACGAATAAAAAAGAATACATCCCAGTTCGAACCAAATT
>Ga0123355_10006003_pt1 | contig 17909 bp, 8 predicted proteins | sample TergutEmb28metaG_3_FD_89872 | JGI IMG/M metagenome (GOLD analysis project Ga0123355, IMG submission 89872) | Embiratermes neotenicus P1 segment gut microbial communities from Petit-Saut dam, French Guiana - Emb289 P1 | ecosystem: Host-associated > Arthropoda: Insects > Digestive system > Gut ... | reverse complement strand
TTTGAACACTGTAGTAAATGAGATTTGAAGTTCATAAAGTGCTGCTGCCTATGAAGGTCACTGTGATCAGTTATGTGACTGTGGGTAGTCTGACAGCCAGCTATCAATACTTGAAAAATGCTGGTAACTGGTGGCAACATTGTACGGTATCACATAAGACAGCAGTCTTCACTCTAGTAAATGCATGGGTTTTTACAAAATGCAGAGAATTAATTGAGCAGACAGGCCATCTCATACCATAATTAGCAACGTAGAATACACCTGGCAACAGCTCTACCTTGATTTGTGTCAGTCCCCTTTCCTCACAGTAGTATCCTCCTAGGCGATCCAGCAAATTACGAGTTGCTTCTGATATATGGATACGAAATGCCTCACCTGACGACTCCATACGACTTGCAGTGTTGACTGTGTCACCAAACAAGCAGTAGCGGGGCATTTTCAGTCCCACCACCCCAGCAACACACTGGCCTGTAATAGACAATTACATAAAAGAACTAATTATGTGATTACTAAGACATGAACTTTCCAGCTATTCAAAGCTTTTGCAGTGATTAAGAAATCAGACAGATAGTCATTAGTTCTTTGGTTATTGTACAATCAAGATGTCAAATACAGCAACAAATAGTTTAAAGAATAAATTCAAACTAGTAACCAAAAACATACAGGTTGTTAAGACTAAATGTAAAGCTGTATTAAAAAGGTGAAGATGGAGGAATGGCCTCCATTATGGAGGGTGTCTGTGAATATATTGAATAAACATTTGTGGACAGAACACAAGGAGTGGTCCTGCAGCTTGGAGTATGGGTGAGGTGCTAACAAATCATTACCTTAAAAACTAGCCTTGTTCAACAATAGATACATGTGCCTCAGACCTGGACTGATCCTTTAGTACAACCTAAACAATGGAAAGCTCAGGATAGGGGCAGGTGGCAGGCACTTGTAAATGTGATAATGATCGTTTGGGTTCCATAAAATGCAGGGAATTTTTGGACTAGCTGAGAACATGTTAGCTTCTGAAGAAGGATTCTGCTCCAAGGAGTGAGTGAGTGAGTAAGTGAGTGAGTGAGTGAGTGAGTGTCAGTGATTGAGTAAGTGAGAGAGAGTGAGTGTGTGAGTGACTAAGTAAGTGAGTAAACAAGTAAGTAAGTAATTAAACAATTAGGTAAGTAACTAAGTAGGTAGGAAAGTAGGTAGGTAAGTAGGTATGTAAGTAGATGATCAAGTAGATAAGTAAGTAGGTAACTAAGTAGGTAGGAAAGGAGGTATGTAAGTAGGTAGGCACGTAGGTAAGTAGGTAGGTAAGTATGTAAGTAAGCAGGTAAGTAGGTGAGTAGGGTAAGTAGGTACATAAATAAGTAGGTAAGTAAGTAGGTAGGTAGACAAGTAGGTAGGTAAAGAAGTAGGTAGGAAAGTAAGTAGGTAGGAAAGTAAGTAGGTAGTTAAGTAAGTAGGTAGGTGAGTATGTAGGTAGGTAGGTCGGTAAGTGGCAAGGTAGATAAGAAAGTAGGTAGGTATTTAGGTAAGTAGGTAGGTAGTTAGTATGTAGGTAAGTAAGTACTAAGTAGGTAGGTAAGTAAGTAGGTAGATAGGTAAGTATGTAGGTATGTAATTAGGAAGGTAGGGAATTAGGTAGGTAAGTAAGTAAATAGGTAGGTAGGTAAGAAAGTAGGTAAGTAAGAAAGTAGGTAGGTAAGTAGCTATGTAAGTAAATAGGTAACTAAGTAGGTAAGTAAGTAAGTAGTTAGGATGTTAGGTAGGTAAGTAGGTAGGTAGGTATGTAAGTAGGTAGGTAAGTATGTAGGTAAGTAGGTAGGTAGGTAAGTAAATAGGTATGTAGGTAGGTAAGTACGTAGGTAAGTTGGTAGGTAAGTAAGAGGGTAAGTAATTAGGTAAGTACGTAGGTAGGTAAGTAGGCAGGTAAGTATGTAAGTAGGTAGGTAAGTAGTTAAATAAGTAGGTAGGAAAGTATTTACGTAGGTAAGTAGTTAGGTAGGTAAGTAGGTAGGTATGTAGGCAGGTAATTAAGTTTGTAGGTAGGAAGGTAGGTAAGAAGGTAGATAGGTAAGAAGGTAGGTAACTAAGTAGGTAGGTAAATAGGTAGGTAGGTAAGTAGATGGGTAGGTAAGTACGTAGGTTAGTAGGTAGGTAAATAGGTAAGTAAGTAAATAGGAAAGTAAGTAGTTGAGGAAGTAGGTAAGTAATTAAGTAGGTAAGTAAGTAGGTAATGAAGTAAGTAGGTAAATAAGTAGATTAGTAAGTAGTAAGGTAAGTAGGTAGCTAAGTAAGTAGGTAGGTAAGTAGGTAGGTAGGAAAGTATGAAGATGGGTAGGTATGTAAGTAGGTAGGTAGGTAAGTGTGTGGGTAAGTAGGTAGGTATGTAGGTAAGTAATTAGCTAAGAAAGTAGGTAAGGAAGTAGGAAATTAAGTAGGTAAATAAGAAGGTATGAAAGTATGTAAGTAAGTAGGTATGTAAGTAGTTTGTTAAGTAAGTAGGTTGGTAAGTAAGAAGGTAAGTAAGTAGGTAGATAAGTAAGAAGTTAGATAAGTAGGTAGTTAGGTAAGTAAGTAGGTAGGTAAGTAGGTAGGTACGTATGTAGGTATGTAAGTACGTAGGTAAATAGGTAGGTAAGTAGGTAGGTTTGTAGGTAGTTAAGCAGGTAGGTAAGTACGTAGATAAGTACGTAAGTAGGTAGGTAAGTAAGTAGATAGGTAAGTAAGTAAGTAGGTAGATGGTTAAATAGTTAGGTAAGTAAGTACGTAGGTAAGTATGTACATAAATAAGTAAGGAGGTAATTAATTAGGTAGGTAGGTAGGTAAGTAGTTAGGTAAGTTGGCAGGTAAGTAAGTAGGTGGGCAAGTAAGTAGGTAAATAAGTAGGTAGATAGGTAAGTAGATAGCTAAGTGCGCATTAAAGTAGGTAATTAAGTATCTAAGTAAGTAAGTAGGTAAGTAAGAACATAAGTAAGTTGGTAAGTAAGTAGGTAACTGAGTATGTAAGTAATTCGGTTAGTAAGTAGCTAAGTAAGTAGACAGGTAGGTAAGTAGTTAGATAGGTATGTAAATAAGTAGGTAAGTAGGTAGGTAGATAGGTAAGTAAGCAGGTAGTTAGGTAGGTAAGTAGATAGGTACATAAGTAGGAAGGGAAGTAGGTAGGTAAGTAGGTTTGTAAGTAGGTAGGTAGGTAAGTAACTAGGAAACTAGGTAGGTAAATAGATAATAAAGTAGATAGGTAAGTAAGTAGAAAAGTAGGTAGATAAGTATGTAGGTAAGTAATTAGGTATATAAATAGTTAAGTAGGCAGGTAAGTAAGTAGGTAGGTAAATACGTATATAGGTATGTAAGTAAGTAGGGAAGAAAGAAGGTAGGTAAGTAAATATGTAGGTAGGTAAGTAAGTAGTTAGGTAACTAAGTAGGTAGACAAGTAAGTAGTGGGTAATTAATTAGGTAGGTAGGTAAATAAGTAACTAAGTAAATAGGTAAGTGACTTGTTAAGTGTGTAGGTAAGTAATTACGTAAGTGTGAAATTAATTAGGTTAGTAAGTAGGTAGGTAATTAAGCAGGTAAGTATGTAAGTAGGTAGAGAGGTAAGTAAGGATGTGGGTAGGTAAGTAGGTATGTACGTAAGTCGGTACGTAGTAATTTAATTACGTACGCAGGTATGTATGTGGGTAGGTCAGTAGTTAGGTAAGTAAGAAGGTAAGTAGGTAGGTAATTAGGTAAGTAAGTAGTAGATAAGATGGCAGGTAAGTAGGCGGGTAGGTTGGAAAGTAGGGAGGTAAGTAGGTAGGTACGTAGATGGGGAAGTAGATAAGTACGTAGATAGGTAAGTAAGTACGTAGGTAAGTAAGCAAGTAGGTAGGTAAGTGGGTAAGTAGGTAAGTACATAAGTAATTGAGGTAAGTAAGTAGGTAAATAAGTACTAAGTAAGTATGTAAGTAAGTAGGTAAGTAATTAAATAGGTAAGCCAGTATATAAGTAGGTAAGTAGATAGGTAATTAAGTGGGTAAGTTATTAGGTAGGTAAGAAGGTATGTAAGTAGCTAAGTAGGTAGATACGTAAGTAAGTATGTAGCAAGGTAAGTAAGGAGGTAGGTAAGTAGGTATGTAAGTAGGTAGGAATGTAAGAAAGTAGGTAGGCAAGTAAATAAGTAAGTAGGTAGGTGAGTAAGTGGGTAGGTAAGTAAGTAGGCAGGTAACTAAGTATGTAGGTAGGTAAGTAGTTAGGTAGGTATGTAAGTAGGTAGCTAAGTAAGTATGTAATAAATAAGTAGGTAGGTAAGTAAGTAGGTTAGCAAGTATGTAGGTAGGTAAGCATGTAGATAGGTAGCTAGGTCAGTAAGTAAGCAATTAGATAAGGAAATAGGTAAGTAAGTAGATAGGTATGTAAGTAGGTAGGTAGGTAAGTAACTAGGAGAGTAAGTAGCTAGGTAAGTAAGTTTGTAATTAGTAAGTAGAGAGGTAAGTAGGAAGGTAAGTTTGTAGAGAGGTAAGTAAGTATGTATGTAGGTAATTAGGTAGGTAAGTAGGTAGGTAGATAATTAAGTAACTAAGTACGTATGTGAGTAGTTAAATTATTAGGTAAGTAAGTAGGTAAATAAATAGTTTAGTAATTAGGTAAATATGTAGGTAAATCAGTAGGTAGGTAGGTAGGCAGGTAAGTAGGTAAGTAAGTAAGAAGGTTAGAACATAGGTACTTAGGTAGATAAGTAGGTAGGTACGTAAGTAGGTATGTAGGTAAGTAGTTAGGTAAGTATGTAAGTAGGTAGGTAAGGTGGCAGTTAAGTAGGTAGGTAGGTACTTAGGTAGGTAGGTAAGTAGGTCGGTATGTGGGTAGGTAAGAAGGTAGATAAGTAGGTGGGTAAGTTGCTAAGAAGGTAGGTAAGTAAGCAAGTAGGTAGGTAGTTAAGTAAGTGGGTAAGTAAGTAGGTAGGAAAGTAGGTAACGAAGTATGTAGGTGAGAAAGTAAGTAGGTAAATAAGTACATAAGTAACTACGTAAGTAAGTAGTTAAGTATGTAAGTAAGTAAGTATTTAAGTAGGTTAGTAATTACGTAAGAAATTACGTAAGTAAGTAAGTAATTAGGTAAGAAAGTAGGTACGTAAGTAGGTACTTAAGTAGGTAGGTAAGTAAGTATGCATTTAAGTAGGTAGGTAAGTAAGTAGTAAAGTAAGTAGATAGTAAGTAAGTAGGAAAGTAAGTAGATAGGTAAGTAAGTAGGTTATCAAGTAAGTAGGTAAGTAATTAGGTAGGTAAGTGTGTAGATGGGTAGGTTAGTAGGTAGGTAGTTATGTAGGTAATTAAGTAGGTAGGTAAGTAGGTAGGTAGGTGAGTACGTATGTAGGTAAGTAGGTAGGTAGGTAATTGTGTAAGTAGGTAGGTTAGTAGGTAGGTAAGTAGGTCGGTAAGAAAGTAGGTAGGTATTAGGTATGTAAGTATGTAGGTAAATAGGTAGGTAAGAATGTAGGTAGGTAGGTAAGTAGGTAGGTATGTAGGTAAGTAGTTAGGTAAGTAGGTAGGTAAGAAGGTAGGTAAGTAGGTAGGTAAGAAGGTAAGTAAGTAGGTAAGAAGGTAGATAGCTAAGTAGGTAGATAGGTAAGTAAGTAATTAGGTAGGCGAATAAGTAGGTAGATAGGTAAGTAAGTACGTAGGGAAGTAAGTATGTAGGTAAGTAAGTACATAGGTAAGTAGGTTAGTAGGTAGGTAGGTACTTAAGTAGCTAATTAAGTAGGTAGATTAGGAAGTAGGTAGGTAAATAAGTAGTTAGGTAAGTAGGCAGGTAAATAAGTATGTAGGTACGTAAGTAGGTACACAAGTAGTTAGGTAGGTAAGTATGTAGGTAAGTAAGCAGTTAGGTAAGTAGGCAGGTAAGTAAGTAGGTAAGTAGGTAGGTAGGTAAGTAAATAAGTAAGTAGGTAAATACATAAGTAAGTGGGTAAGTAAGTAGGTAAGTAAGAAGGTAGGTGAGTAAATATGTTAGTATGTAGGTACGTAAGTAGATAGGGAGGTAATTATGTACGTAGGTAGGTAAATAAGTATGTAAGTAAGTAGGTACATATGTAAGTATGTAGGTAGATAAGTAGGTAGGTAGGTAATTAGGTAGGTAAGTAGGTAGGTAAGTAGGTTTATAAGTAGGTAGTTAAGTAGGTAGTTAAGTAAGTAGAATAGTAAGTTGTTAAGTAAGTACGTAAGTAATTAGGTATGTAAGTAGGTAAGTAAACAAGTAAGTAGGTAGGTAAGTAAGTAGATTGGTATGTAAGTCGATAAGTTGGTAAGTAAGTAGGTACGTAAGTGGATAAGTATGAGTTAAGTAGGTAGGTAAGAAAGTAGGTATTTAGGTAAGTAAGACGGTAGGTAGGTAAGTAAGTAGGTAGGAGAGTAAGTGGCTAGGTAAGTAAGTTTGTAATTAAGTAAGTTGGTAGGTAATTAAGTAGGAAAGTAAGTAAGCATGTAAGTAAGTATGTATGTAGGTAATTAGGTAGGTAAGTAGGTAGGTAGATAATTAAGTAACTAAGTACTATGTGAGTAGGTAAATAAGTAGGTAAGTGAATAGGTAAATTATTAGGTAAGTAACTAGGTATGTAAGTAGTTTAGTAATTAGGAAAGTATGTAGGTAAATCAGTAGGTAGGTAGGTACACAGGTAAGTAGGTAGGTAAGTAAGAAGGTACATACGTAGGTAGGTATGTAAGTAGGTAGGTAGGTAAGTAGTTAGGTAATCTGTTCGGTAATTATGTAAGAAGGTAGGTAATTAGGTAGGTAAGGTGGCAGGTAATTAGGCAGGTAGGTAGGTAAGTTGGTAGGTAATTAGGTAGGTAAGTAGGTACATATGTAGGTAGGTAAGTAGGTAGGTAATTAGTAAGGTAAGTAGGTGCATAAGTTGGTAAGTAAGAAGGTAGGTAAGTAAGTAAACAAGTAGGTAGGTAGTTAAGTAAGTAGGTAGGTAAGTAAGTAAATAAGTAGGTAAGTAAGTAGGTAAATAAGTAGGTAAGTAAGTACATAAGTAAGTAGGTAAGTAAGTATGTAATTAAGTAGGTAAGCAAGTAGGTACATAAGTAGGAAAGTAAGTAGGTAGGTAAGTAGGTACATATGTAAGTACGTAGGTAAGTAGGTAGGTAAGTAAGTAGGTATGTAAGTAGGTAGGTAAGTAAGTAGGTGAGTAAGTAAGTATGTAGGTACATAACTAGGTAGGTAGTTAGGTAGGTAGGTAGGGAGGTAAGTAAGTAAGTAGGTAAGTAAGTAGGTATGGAAGTAGGTAGGTAAGTAAGTAGGTTGTCAAGTAGGTAAGTAAGTAGGTAGGTAAGTATGTAGATAGTTAGGAAAGTAAGTAGGTAGGTAGGTAAGTAGTTATGTAAGTATGTAGGTAGGTAGGTAAGTAGTTGGGTAAGTAGTTATGTACGTATGTAGGTAGGTAGGTAAGTAGGTATGTAGGTACGTAAGTAGGTACGTAGGTAATTGTGTAAGTAGGTAGGCCAGTAGGTAGGTAAGTAGGTATGAAGTGTCATAGGTAGGTAAGTAGGTACGTAAGTAGTTATGTAAGTAGGTACGTAAGTAGTTAGGTTATTAGGAAGGTAAGAATGTAGGTAAATATTTAGGTATGTTGGTAGGTAAGTATGTCGGTGAGTAGGTAGGTTAGAAGGTAGATAAGTAGGTATGTAACTAGGTAAGTAATTAGGTAAGAAGGTAGGTAGGTAAGTAAGTGAATAAATAAGTAGGTAGGTAAGTAGGTAGGTAAGTAGGAAAGTAAGTAGGTAGATAATTAGGAAGGTAAGTAAGTATGTAAGTAAGCAGGTAGGTAAGTAGGTTTGTAAGTAGGTAGGTAACTAAGTACCTAAGTAAGTAAGGAGGTAAGTAGGTAAGTAAGTACATAAGTATGTAGATGAGTAAGTAGGTACATTAGTAGGTATGTAGGTAAGGAGATAGGTTAGTAAGTAGATAAGTAGGTAGATAGGTATTTAACTACGTAGGTAGGTAGGTAAGTACATAAGTAAGTAGGTCCATAGGTAGATAGGTAAGTAAGCAGGTATGTAGTTAGGTAATTATGTAGGTAAGTAGGTAGTTACGTAAGTAGGTGGGTAGATAATTAGGTACATAAGTAGGTAGGTAAGTAAGTAGAAAAGTAAGTATTTAAGTAATAAGTCAGTAAGTAATTAGGTATGTAAGTAGGTAAGTAAGCAGGTAAGTAAGTAGGTAGGTAAGTAGGTAGGTAAGTATGGATGTGAGTATATACATAGGTATGTAAGTAGGTAAGTAAGTATATAAGTAAGTACATAGGCAAGTAACTAAGAAGGCAAGTAAGTAGTTATGTAGGTAGGTAAGTAAGTTGGTAGTTAAGGAAGTAGGTAAGTAAGTAGGTAGGTAAGTAAGTAGGTAGTTAAGTAAGAAGTTAGGTAGGTAAGGAGGTAGGATGGTAAATAAGTAAGTAGGTTCGTAAGTAGTTAAGTAATCAGGTAGGTAGATAGGTAGGTCAGTAAGTAGGTAAGTATGTAGGAGTGTAGGTAGATAGGTAAGTAAGCAAGTAGGTAGGTAGGTAAATAGGTAGGTAGGTATTTAAGTAGTTAGGTATGTAAGTAGGTAGGTACGAAGGTTGGTAAGTAGTTAGGTATGTAATTAGGTATGTAAGTAGGTAGGTAAGTAGGTATGTAATTAGGTAAGTAATTAGGTATGGAAGATGGTAGGTAAGTAGGTAGGTAGGTAAGTAGTTAGGTAGATAAGTAGGTAGGTAATTAGGTGGGTAAATGGTTAGGTAAGTATGTACATAAGTAGGTAGTTAAGTAGGTAGGTATGTAAATAGGTGGATAAGTAGGTAGATAGGGAAGTAAGTAAGTAGGTAGGTAATTAAGTAGGTAAGTAAGTATGTAGGTAGGTAAGTAAGCAAGTACATAGGTAAGTAGGTAAGTAAGTAAGTAGGTAGGTAGATAAGTATGTAGGTAGGTAGGTAAGTAAGTAATAGGTAGGTATGTAAGTAAGTAGGTACGTAAGTAGTTAGGTAAGTAAGTAGATTATCAAGTAGGTAAGTAAGTAGTTAGGTAAGTACGTATGTAAGTAGGTAGGTATGTAGGTACGTAAGTAGGTAGGTAGGTAATTGTGTAAGTAGGTAGGCCAGTAGTTATGTAAGAAGGTAGGTAAGTAGGCAGGTAAGTACGTATGAAATTAGGCGGGTAAGTAGGTATGAAATTAGGTAAGTAAGTAGGTAGGTAAGTAGTTATGTAAGTAGGTAGGTAAGCAGTTAGGTTATTAGGAAGGTAATAATGTAGGTAAGCAGGAAGGTATGTTGGTAGGTAAGTATGTCGGTAAGTAGGTACGTTAGAAAGTAGGTACGTAGGTATGTAACTAGGAAAGTAAGTAGGAAGGTAGGTAGGTAAGTGAATAAGTAAGTAGGTAAGTAGGAAAGTAAGTAGGTAGATAATTAGGTAAGTAGGAATGTAAGTAAGCAGGTAGGTAATAGGTTTGTAAGTAGGTAGGTAACTAAGTCCCTAAGTAAGTAAGAGGTAAGTAAGTAGGTGAGTAAGTAGGTAAGTTAGTAGGTAGGTAGGTAAGGAAGTATGTTAGTAAGTAGATAAGTATGTAGGTAAGTAAGTAAGTAGGTAAATAAGTATGTAGGAAAGTATATAGGTAAGTAAGTAAGCAAGTAAGTAGGTAAGTAAGTAGGTAGATATGTATGTAGCTAGGTAAGTAGGTAGGTGGGTAAGTAGGGCGCTAGGTAAGTAGGTAGGTAAGTAATAACTAAGTAGGTAGGTAAGTATGAAGGTATGTAAGCAGTTAAGTATATAGGTAAGTAAGTAGGTAGGTAAGAAAGTTGTTAAGTAAGTAGTTTAGCAAGTAGGTAAGTAAGTATGTAGGTAGATAGGTAAGTAGATAGGTAGGTAAGTAGGTAGGTAGATAAATATAGTAGATAGTTAATTAGTTAGGTACGTAAGTAGGTAGGTAAGTAAGTAGGTAGGTAAAAAGGTATGTAAGTAGGTAGGTAGATAAGTAGGTAAGAAAGTAGTTAAGTAAGAAGGTAAGTGAGTAAGTATGTAAGTAATTAGGTACATAATTAGGAAAGTAAGTAGTTACGTAAGTAGGTAGGTAGGTAAGTACTAAGTAAGTAGGTAAGTACGTAAGTAAGTAGGTTAGTATGTAGGTAAGTAAATAGGTAGGTATGTAGGTAGATGAGTAAGATGACATAAGCAGGTAGGTATAAAGGTAGGTTGTTAAGTAGGTAGGTACGTAAGCAGGTATGTAGGTAAGTAGGTATGTAACTAGGCAGGTAAGTAGGGAGGTAACTAAGTATGTAGGTAGGTAAGTAGAAAGGGATTAAAGTTAGTAGGTAGGAAATTAAGTAGGTAGGTATGTAAGTAGTTATGTATGTAGATAGGTAAGTAGGTACGTATGTAAGTAGGTAGGTAGGCAAGTAGATAGGTAGGTAAGTAGGTAGCTAGGTAGGTAAGTAACTAGGGAAGTAAGAAAGTAAGTAGGTAAAATAGTAGGTATGTAAGTAAGTAGTTAGGTGAGTATGTAGGCAAGTAAGTAGGTTAGGTAGTAGGTAGATAAGTAGGTAGGTAAACAGGTAGGTAAGTAAGTAAGCAGGTGCATAATAAGTAGGTAGGTAAGTTAGTACATAAGTAAGTAGGTTACTAAGAAGGTAAGTAAGTAGGTAGGTAAGTAGGTAGGTACGTAGATAAGTAAGTAGGTAGGTAAATAGGTAAGTAGGTGTGTAAGAATGTATGTAAGAAGGTAGGTAAGTAGTAAAGTAAGTAGGTGGGAATGTAGGTAGGTAGTTAAGTAAGTAATTAGTTAATTAAGGAGGTAGGTAAGTAAGGAGGTAAGTAGATATGCAAGTAAGTAGGTATGTAGATAGGTAGGTAAGTAGGTGGATAAGAATGTATGTAAGAAGGTAGGTAAGTAGGAAAATAAGTAGGTAGGAATGTAGGTAGGTAAGTAGGTAGGTAGTTAAGTAAGTAGTTAATTAAGGAGCTAGGTAAGTAAGGAGGTAAGTAGATATGCAAGGAAGTAGGTATGTAGATAAGTAAGTAGGTAGGTAAGTGAGTAGGTAGGTATGTAGGTAGTTAAGTAGGTAAGTATGTATGTAAGTAAGTAGGTAAGCGTGTACGTAGGTACATACTTAAATAGGTAGGTAAGTAGGTATGTAGGTAGGTATGTAAGAAAGTTGGTAGGTAAATATATATATAAGTAGGTAGGTAAGTTTATAATTATGTAGGTAGTTTAGTAAGTAGGTGAGTACATAATTAGGTAAGTATGTAGGTAAGTAAATAATTAGGTAGGTGAGTAGGTAAGTAGGTAAACAAGGAATTAATTAATTAGGTAAGTAAGTAGGAAATTATGTAGGTAAGTATGTAGTTAAGTAAGTAGGTAAGTAAGTAGGTATGTACATGGGTAATAATTGGGTGAGTAAGTTAGTAGGTAATTGGGTAATTAAGTGGGTACATATGTGTGTAAGTAAGTGGGTAAGTAACTGAATAAGTGCTTAAGTGGGTAAGAAAGTGGGTAAGTAAGTATGTAACTAACGAGGTAAGTAAGTAGGTAAGTAAGTCCTTAAGTAAGTAGGTAAATAAGTAGGTAGGTAAGTATGTGGGTAAGTATGTAGGTAGGTAAGTAGATAGGTAAGTAATTAGATATGTAAGTAGGTAGGTTAGTAGGTATGTAAGTATGTGGGTAAGTAGGTACTTAACTAGGTAGGAAAGTAGGTAGGTAAGTAGGTAGTTAAGTAGGTAACTAAGTTGGTAAGTAAGTAGGTAAGTAAGGAGGTAAGTAAGTAGATAAGTAAGTAGGTAAGTATGTATGTAAGTAGGTAAGTAAATAGGTAAGTAAGTAGGTAAGAAAGTAAGTAGGTAGGCAAGTAAGTAAGTAGATAGGTAAGTAAGTAGGTTGGTAAGTAAGTACTTAGGTAAGTAAGTAAGTAAGTAAGTAGGTAATAAGTAGGTAGGTAATTAAGTTAGTAGAGAATTAGGTAGGTAAGTAGGTAGGTAATTAGGTAGGTAACTACGTAGGTAGGTAAGTATGTAGTTAAGAAAGTAGGCAGGTAAGCAAGTATGCAGGCAATTAAGTAGGTAAATAATTAGGTAGGTGGGAAAGTAGGTAGGTAGGTAAGTAAGCAAGTAAGTAAGTAGGTAATTAAGTATGTGAATACTTAAGTAAGTAAGTAGGTGAGTAGGTAAGTAAGTAAGTACGTAAGTAAGTAGCTTAGTAGTAAGGTAAGTAAGTAGAGAAGGATGTAGGTAGGTAAGTAAGTATGTAAGTAAGTAGGTAGGTATGTAACTAGATGGTTAGGTAGGTAAGTAGGTATGTAAGTAGCTAGGTAAGAAGGAAGGTAGTTAAGTAGGTAGGTAAGTAGGTAGTTATGTAGGTAGGTAAGTATGTAGATAAGTAAGTAGGTAAGTAATTAGGAACGTAAGTAGGTATGTAAAGAGGTAAGTTTTTAGGTGGATAAGTAAGTAGGTAATTAGATAAGGAATTAAATAAGTAAGTAGGTAAGTAAGTAGACAGGTATGTAAGTAGGTAAGTATGTATGTAAGTAAGTATGGAAGTAAGTAGGTAGTTAGGTAAGTAAGAAGTTAGGTAGGTAAGTAAGTAGCTAGGTAAGTAAGTTTGTAATTAAGTAGGTAGGTAAGTATAAATGTAAGTTAGTATGTAGGTAAGTAAGTAGGTAAGTATTAGGTAGGTAAGTAAGTAGGTAGGTAATTAAGTAACTAAGTGAGTATGTAAGTAAGTAGGTAAGTAAATAGGTAAGTTATTAGGTAAGTAAGTAGTTAAGTAAGTAGGTTAGTAATTAGGTAAGTAGGTAGGAAAGTAAGTAGGTAGGTAGGGAGGTAAGTAAGTATGTAGCTAATTAAGAAGGTTAGTATGTAGGTAGGTAAATAAGCAAGCAAGTAGTTAGGAAGGTAAATAGGTATGTACATAAGTAGGTAAGTAGGTAGGTAGGTAATTAGTTAGGTAAGTAGGTAGGTAAGTATGTAAGTTGGTAGGTAATTAGGTATGTCATTATTTATGTAAGTAGGTAGATAAGATGGCAGCTAAGTAGGCCGGTAGGTAAGTAGGTAGGTGGGTAAGTAGCTAGGTAAGTAGTTGGGTAAGTCGGTAAGTAAGTTGGTAGGTAAGTACGGAAGCGAGTAGGTAGCTAGGTAAGTAGGTAGGTATGTAAGTAAGTAAGTAGGTAAATAAGTTGGTAAGTACATAAATAAATATGTAAGTAAGTATGTAAGTAGGTAATTAAGTAGGTAAGTAATTACATAAGTAAGTAGGAAAGTAAGTAGGTACTTAAGTAGGTAGGTAAATAGGTAGCTAGCTAAGTATGTAGGAAGGTATGTAAGTAGTTAATTAAGTAAGTAGGTAGGTAAGTAAGTAAGTATGAAGGTAAATAAGTAGGTAGGTGAGTAGGTAGGTAGGCACGTAGGTAAGTAGGTAGGTAAGTAATAAGTATGGAAGTAGATAGGTAGGTAAGTAAGTAGTAGGTTAGTAAGTAGGTAGGTAAGTAAGTAGGTTAGCAAGTAAATAAGTAGGTAATTAAGTAGGTAGGTAAGTTGGTAGATAGGAAGCTAAATAAGGAGATAAGTAGGTAGGTAGGTAGGTAAGTAAGTAGGCAGGTGAGTAGGTAGGTACATAATTATGTAAGTAGGTACGTAAGTAGTTAGGTACGTAGATAGGTAATTAGGTAGTTAAGTATGTAGGTAATTAGGTAGATATGTAGGTAGGTAAGTAGGTAGGTAAGGAGTTAGGTAAGAAGGTAGGTAAGTAGGTAGGTAAGTAGGTAGGTAAATAGGTAAGTAAGTAGGTAGTTAAGTATGTAAATAAGTAAGTTGGTAAGTAGGTAGGTAAGTATGTAGGTAGGGTAGTAGGAAAGTAAGTAGGTAAGTAGTTAGGAAAGAAGGTAAGTATGTAAGTAGGAAGGTAAGTCGGTAAGTAAGCAGGTAGGTAAGTAGGTAAGTACGTAGGTAGGTAAGTAAGTAGGTAATTAAGTAGGTAAGTATGCGGGATATGTAAGTAAGTAGATAGGTAAGTAAGTAGGTAGGCAAGTAAGTAGGTTGATAGGTATGTAAGTAGGTAGGTAAGTAATTATTTAGGTAGATAAGCAAGTAAGTAGGTAAGTAAATATGTAAGTAAGTAGGCAGGTAAGTAGGTAGGTAGGTAATTAATTAGGTAGTTAAGTAAGTAGGTATGTAAGTAAGTAGTTAGGTAAGTAGGCAGGTAATTAAGAAGCTAGGTAAGTATGTATGTAAAAAAGTAGGTAAGTAGGTAGGTAAATAAGTAGTTAGGTATGTAAGTAAGTAGGTAAGTATATAGGTAGGTAGGTAGATAGTTAAGTAAGCAAGTATGTAGGTAGGTAATTAGGTAGCTAGCTAGGTAGGTAAGTAGGTAGGTAGGTGATTAGGTGGGTACGTAAGTCGGTAGGTATGTAGTTTGGTAAGTAGTTAGGTAGGTAAGAAGGTATGTAAGTAAGTAGGTAAGTAGGTAGGCAAGTAGTTAGATAAGTAGCTAGGTAAGTAGGTAGGTAATTAGGTAGGTAAGTAGGTAGGTATGATGGCACATAAGTAGATAGTTAGGTAGGTAATTAGTTAGGTAGGTAAGTAGGTAGGTAAGTAGGAAAATAAATATGTAGGTAAAGAGGTAGGTAAGTAGGTAGGTATGTAGGTAGTTTAGTATGTACATAAGTAGGTAAGTAGGTAGGTAGATATGTAAGTAGGTAGTTAAGTAGGTGGATGAGTAGCTAGCTAAGTAGATAGGGAAGTAGGTAAGTAAGTAATTTGTTATGCAAGTAGGTGAGCAAGTATGTAGGTAGGTAAGTAAGCAAGTAGTTAGGTAGGTAGGTAAGTAGGTAAATAGGTAGGTACGTAGGTAAGTAGGTAATTAGGTAAATAATTATGTAAGTAATTACGTAAGTACGTAGGTAAGTAAGTAGCTAAGTAGGTAAGTAAGTAGGTAATTAAGTAGGTAAGTAGGTAAATAAGTAGGTAAGTATGTAGGTACCTAAGTACGTATGTAAGTAGGTAGATAGATAAGTATGTAGGTAGGTAAGTAAGTAGGTAGATCTGTAAGTAGGTAGGTAAGTAAGTAGGTATTAAGTAAGTAGATAAGTAAGTAGGTAGGTATGTAAGTAGGTAGTAAGGTAGGTAATTAAGTAGGTATTTAATTATGTAGGTAATTAAGTATGTAGTTAAGTATGTAGGTAGGTAAGTAGGTAAGTAATTAAGTAGGTAGGTAAGTAAGTAGGTATGTGAATAAGTAGGCTGGTAAGTATGTAGGTAGGTAGGTAAGTAGGTAGGTAGGTAGCTAGGTAAGTAGGTAGGTATGTAGGTAGGTAAGTAAGTAAGTAATAAATAAGTAGGTAGGTAAGTAAGGAGTTAAATAAGCAGGTAAGTAAGGTGCGTATGTAGATAAATAAGTAGGTAGGTATGTAAGTAGGTAAGTAACTAGTTTAGCAAGTAGGTAAGTACGTAAGTAAGTAAGTAGGTAGATAGGTAAGTAAGTAGGTAGGTAAGTAAGTAGGTAGGTAGTTAAGTAGGCACGTAGGTAGGTAAGTAGGTAGGTAGGTAAGTAAGTAGTTACGTACATAAGTAGGTAGGTAGGTACGTAAGTAAGTAGGTAGGTAAGTAGGTAGGTAGGTAAGTAGGTAGGTAATTAGGTAGGTAAATAGGTAGGTAAATAGTTAGGTAATTAGTAGCTAAGTAGGTAGCTTAGTAGGTAGGTAACTAGGTAGGTAATTAGGCAGGTAGGTAAGTAGGCAGGTAGGTAAGTAATTATGTAGGTAAGTAAGTATGTAATTAAGTAGGTAGGTAAGTCAGTAAGTAAGTAAGTATGTAAGTAGGTAAGTAATTAGGTACGTAGGTAGGTAAGTAAGTAGTTAAGTAGGTAGGTAATTAGGTAAAAAGGTAAGTAAGTAGGTAGGTAAGTAGTTAGGTAAGTAGGTAAGTAATTAGGTACGTAATTAGGTAAGTAATTAGGTAAGTGAGTAAGTATGTTGGTAGGTAAGTAGGTAAGTAAGTAGGTAGGTAAATATGTAAGTAAGTAAGTAAGTAAGAAGGTAATTAACTAGTTAAGTAAGTAGTTAGGTAAGTAAGTAAGTCATTAAGTAATTAAATAAGTAAGTAGGTAGGTAATAAGTATGTAAATAATTAAGTAGGTAGGTAAGTACATAAATAGGTAAGTAAGTAGGTAGGTAATTAAGTACATAGGTAGGTAGGTAGGTAAGTAAGTAGGTAGGAAGTTAGGTAAGTAGGTAGGTAAGTAGTTAGCTATGTAAGTAGGTATGTCAGTAAGTAGGTAGGTAGGTAGGTAGGTAGTTAAGTAGGTAGGTAGGTAAGTAGGTAGCTATGTAACTAGGTAGGTCAGTAAGTAGGTAAGTAGGTAGGTAGTTAAGTAGGTAGGTAGGTAAGTAGGTAGGTAAGTAGGTTGGTAAGTAGGTAGGTAAGTATGTAGATAAGTTAGTAGTTAATTAAGTAAGTAGTTTTGTTAGAAAGTACGTAGGTAAGTAAGTACGTGTGTGAGTATGTCAGTTAGTGTGTGAGTGAGTGCGTGAATGAGTGTGTGAGTGAGTGAGTAAGTAAGTAATTAAGTAAGTAATTATGTGAGTAAATAAGTAATTAAGTATTAAAGACATGCTTGAAATATGCATTCCTTTTATTGTGTTGATGAATTCTAATGTTTAATATGACTCACAAACTTAGTATCATCTATTTATAATCAATCTGGTGTACTATTAGAATGTTGTGTGTGTAACTGTTATACTATTTTGTGTTTTGTTTTTTTATGACATTCCACATTCTATTGTCACTTTTGACTAAATGTATAATGTGTGTATGTCTGTATGTAGAGAAATTTAAAACACTGGAATGGAATGGATATGCAGCTCAAATCAAGATAAGAAATACATGCAGTTTAATTGGCCAATTAGTTGAATATGAAGGAGTTCGAAAGTAAAGTACAGGAGAATATTAGGAAAATAAATTTTTGCAAAGGGAAGTGGAATGAAGTGGCTTAGGATTGTACCCACATGCAGACTAATGTTTGAATTCTGTTATGAAACATGTATGTGTAATTTCAGGCTTCCCCTACGAAGTAGGTGAGATCTGCACACTCTTCTGGGATGTTGCACAATACATAGTGCTAATTATTTTACCAACATTTCAAGACAACATATAGGTCCCATCTGAAAGGATCAAGAAACCCCTGGGTGGGGGGGGGAAGGAAAAATGTATTTGTATTTCTTGACCCTTGAAGATGGGACCAATAGGTTGTCCCAAAAGTCTGTAAGGAATTATCACTATATGCAGCAAAATATCCCAGAAGAGCACAGATCTCATAAGACAGGTAATTACTCATTACATACCAGAATGAATACCAATACGGAGGCGCAGCTGTTCTCCCTTCCGGTGTCTGATCTCAAAACGTTTTATTTTTTTGAGAAGATGGAGAGCCATGGATGCAATTTCTCCAGCGTGTCTGTTACCATTATGCACTGGCAGACCACTCACAACCATGTAAGCATCTCCAATTGTCTCAACTTTATACACATCATAGTTTGAGATGATGGAGTCACAGCATGTGTAAAGGTCATTTAGAAGGTCCACAACCTGCAGAAATTAACATAATCTTATTTCTCCTTCATACAGGTAATAACACAGCATTTAATACAAACATATTACATAAATAAAATAATTTTAAATTTTCAAGTTACATTTTCCTCTCACTGTATCAAATTTCAGAACCAATATAATAAAAAATAATCAACATCTACCTTGTTATTGTAATACAATTTAAATAGTTAATTATGCTGGCATTCTGTATATTCTATTTGGAAAAATTACTTTAAATTTGCATATGTATAAGATGACCATTGGGCTGTGCAAAGGTCAGGCGGTTAGTCACTCTAAAACTCAGGTTCAGTCCTATGCCAGATTACATGGAACAGCAGTGAA
>Ga0123355_10006002_pt1 | contig 17911 bp, 21 predicted proteins | sample TergutEmb28metaG_3_FD_89872 | JGI IMG/M metagenome (GOLD analysis project Ga0123355, IMG submission 89872) | Embiratermes neotenicus P1 segment gut microbial communities from Petit-Saut dam, French Guiana - Emb289 P1 | ecosystem: Host-associated > Arthropoda: Insects > Digestive system > Gut ... | reverse complement strand
TTGTTCGATAACGTCATACACAAACCCCCGTTTTCCAATTTATTCCTGTAACTTCAGTATAACATATCTCAATAGGTTTTTCAAGAGATTTCTACAAAAAAAATGCGTTTTTGACGCTTACATTCAAACTATAGACGTGATATTATGTATCGTAATAATTTAGAACCAGGAGTACCGCTGCAAACGACACTCTCTAACGAAGAAATTAACCACTTGCGACAAGTCTATGGATTAAATCCATTGAGATAGGAGGAGTATCATGAAACGTTTTTATAAAATAATTGCAGCACTCTTGATTTTAGCTATATTTTCAACTGTGGTATTAGCTGGACCAGTCATTACAGGTACTCAAGTTGATCGATTTGAGTTTTGGATGGAAGGGCTTGATTATCACGCCACGATTTATAGACCGTTGACTATTTCACGACATGGAACACTTATTATTTTTGGTAATCTTTATATTGATGACTTCGCGGACCTTCGCATTGACGGAAACATATTCGTGGCTGGCAATATAATAGGAGACATTAGCCTTGCATATGGCCGCAATACTTGGCAACTGCACCCTGTTTGGCAATGGATTGCACGCTGGTTGTTAGGTGGTCAGATTTGGGTGTTATTTAGCTGGTTTGTGACGCTTTTGGGTTGGATTGTGACAAGAAGACCCCCAATGGCGCAGGTTCATCAACGCTGACACCTTCTTCATCGCGGGCGAAGATGGCCTCAGTGCACTCACCGCAAGCAACATGTTTGCTTATGCCAATGGCAACCCCGTCATGATGGTTGATCCGGACGGGAGGTTGGCGGTAATGGTGCCGATTGGGTTTGCGATTGCGATGGGCATTGTGGCCGCAATGTTCACCATCGTTATGGTGATTGAGCTGTCGTGGGGCTTTTCAGGCTTGTTCGAAAATGGCACATGGCTAGGGATTGGACGGCTTTTGTTGGCGTTGGCAGGCGGACTAGCCGTGGGGGCCGTGGTTGGTTTTGTGCTTTATACATGGCTTGCGCAGGCGATTGTGTTTGTTGTCAGCGGCTTGATAATCGCGGGGAATTGGTTTATCGACCTATTGCGTGGTGCATTTGGATTGAGTTGGCCAGATACTCCTCCAAATCCAGGCGAAAATTTAGAACAATACCTTACAAGAATCAATAGACCAATATCTACCACCGCCTCACCAAATAACTTTGTTTGCGTTGTGGTTAATGGAAATACGGTTACCATTACATTGGGATTCAATTATACGTTTATTAATTTCTCAACTGGCAACTCACCCAATCATGAGACGTGGTTTGAAAACGGTGTAAGTGCTTGGGGCGGAACTCGTAATAATATATTTACCTATTTCAATGTTACGGTAATGGTCAATATTAATAATAACAGAAGTCGCTTGTTACCTGTATATATATACAACCAGTCTGGTCCGCGTGGCTCAGGCGGAGGATATATTCTGGGATGGGGTACGGACACAGGACCTACAACTACTAATCAAAACGCGCGTGTAAGAATGTATACACTAGCAGGTTCAACACCGAGAACAGCTACCCAATTCGCGCACACAGCAGCGCATGAAATGGGACATATATTTGGCTTGGCTGATGCGCCATCGAATATTATTACCGTTATGAGGCCAGGGACTACTTTGCCACAAAGAATTGATGTTGAAATGCTAATTCGAGCTTACGCAACAAGCAATCGACAAACTTGGAGATAGGAAGGAACATTTTATGATAGTCAATGAAATTGCAAACCGGATAACAGGTTTTCTTATTTCAGCCTTGATGATGGTTTCAGCGGTGGTTTCGATGGACCCACTTCCACATTATTGGATAGATCGGTTCGACTGGGCGTGGCCACTGGTTTCTTGCGTGATTGGTTTCATTGTGCGCGTTCCCTTGTTTGGTTTTATTTGGATAAATTTTTTGCCAGCGAATAACCCGATTCATTGGATAAATTGCAATAGTTTGATTTTTGGAGTCCTTTTTAGAGGATGTTCATGACCAGTGTCGATGCAACGCCGACACCTTCTTCATCGCTGGGGAAGATGGCCTCAGTGCACTCACTGCAAGCAACATGTTTGCTTATGCCAACGGCAACCCGATTCGCTATATCGATCCAACCGGAGAATTTGCCATCATCCGGCGCATCGGGCAAGCCATAGCAGATGCCGCACAGAGGATTATTTCTGCCGCTGTGCAAACGATTAGCATGCAGCGGATTGTGGTGGGACTGTTCCGCTGGGAGTTTGGATTGTGGCGGCTGCGGTTGGCGCATTGATAGCTGGTGCATGGTTTGCGGATTTTGTCGCGACGTTCAGAGGGGAGTTTTGGCACGACCTTGGCCAAGTGGCCCTAACGTTGCTTTCCGCGCTGGCTGGGGCAGTGATAGGGCTTGCGGTGGTTGTGCTATTTGTTCCGATTCTTGTCGGGGTGGCTTTGGCTGCAGCATTCGCCTGGAATTGGTTTTTGGGCTTGTTTGACGACCCGCCGCCGTCTGATCCAGGAACTATCATCATTAACTATATAAGTACTCTTGCGCATACAGGAACTTTACCCACTAGTCAAACAGTTGAAACGCCCGGCAGTGTTGTTCTTCGCCAACAAGGAAATTTGCAGAGAACTGGCTTTGATTTTTGGGGTTGGCGTTATCCAGATGGTCGCATATTAAGTGCTGGCGGCTATTATCGATATAATTATGTAGTGAGCGGCACTCGAAACTTAAACGCTACTTGGTTTAGACCGTTAATTGCGCAGGAAACGGAGGTTTGGTGTTGGGCAGCGGCTATCCAAATGGCCACAGGCACCACAACAACCCAAGCTGATATGGCTTGGTTGGTTCATGGTGATAAAATACAGGTTGCTAGTTTGCATGAAATGTATGTAGTTTTTTTTACCGAAACGCTACCAGACACAAGATTCACACTTCAGCACAGCCCCAGAACTCAAGCCCAGCTCCGAGCTTCTATCAATGCGGGTAATCCAGTTGTTGCAGTGGTTTATTGGCTTGACGCGATAGGGGGACATGCCATTGTAATCAGTGGCTGGCGTTTTTATCAAGGTGCGTATCAGTTTCTTGTTCATGACCCATGGGCACCAGATATTGGTTCTAGTGATTGGTTTTCCTATTCGCAAATCACTACATGGATATGTCCGACATATGGAACAACTGGAGCTTGGACTGACACATTTTGGAGATAGGAGAATATTATGAAAAATTTTTTATGTCTTTTGTTTGTCTCAATTATTGCTTTAACAATTGCATCTTGTGCGAATGGCTCGCTTACAGAAGAATACTACACGCTGACAGATCATTTGGAACCGACAGAGACCACAATTTTGGGCAATGATTATCAAGAGGAAGAGAGAAATATCGTGGTCCAAAATGATAACGATCCAGGCTTCTTTCTATTTCCAGAGCGAAGAGAAGATGATGCTAGTGAATTTGTTGCACAGACTTGGGCAGCAAGATTAGAGAGCTTTTTGCAAGCTGATGTTACGAGAATGGAGTATGTGTTTCATCCACGTGGACACGAGCCAGCTATTTTTGCCACCGAAGATCTTCATTTGATTGAACGATGGCAAGCGTTGCTACCGCAATTAAATCTAGCTTTTTATACTTATAATGGTCGTATGATTGGTGGGACAAAAACTGAACTTGTTTTCTTTCAAGAAAATGAGTCGCAGCAACTTTTTTATAACTTCCAAGGGCTTAGTCGAATGCGCATTGACGCAAGCACCGCTGCTGACCATTGGTCGCTTTGGAGAAATATTCGCATTGATAATATCGATGATGTTAGAGAAGAGCTTGTCGCCATTTTAGCTGAAATGGGTGTCTATGTGCGAGGAAACTCTATTTCGTGGAGACCTTTTTAGGTTTGCTAGTGCCCTCACTGCCAGCAACATGTTTGCTTATGCCAACGGCAACCCCGTCATGATGATTGATCCAGATGGGAGGTTGGCGATTTCGGTGCCGATTTGGTTTGCGATTGCGATGGGCATTGTGGCCGCAATGTTCACCACCTTTATGGTAATCCATCTGTCGTGGGGCTTTTCAGGCTTGTTCGAAAATGGCACATGGCTAGGGATTGGACGGCTTTTGCTGGCGTTGGCAGGCGGACTAGCCGTGGGGGCCGTGGTTGGTTTTGTGATTTATACATGGCTTGCGCAGGCGATTGTGTTTGTTGTCAGCGGTTTGATAATCGCGAGGGATTGGATTGTTGGTCTGTTTAGGCGGCCTACATCAAGTTGGACCATTGAACAAGAACGAGCGCGGAACCGCGTACTGAGGGCAGCCGTAATTGCCATAACGGGGAGTGAAATGGAAGGTATTGCAACCCCAACTGCTCGTCAAAACGCTTGGTCAGCCGCTAACAATGCCGGCCGACGCACTATTCTGACAAATCTTCTCGCAGAATTACAAGGTATTATGGGCACTTCGCTTGATCCTCAAATCACATGGCGAACTTCAGGCTCGCTTGGTTTGTTTCATCATGACCATTCATGGCGTGGGAGTGGCTATAGTGCTCGTCTCAGTTTTAATGAAAGCATATTAAATTACGCTGAAGCTGTTCGTGCTTTTCGGATTATCTCACATGAAGTTAGGCATGCCTATCAGTTTGAGAGTGGACTCCAACCGGGCACACATAGAGTCTCCCAGCAAACTAGCGAAGTTTGGCGGAGAAATCATAATGCTCCTGTTCCACAGGGAACATTTGCGCATGGTTTCCCCAGTCCAGCGCATATGCGCTCTCCCATTGAATTCGATGCTTACTTTTTTACAGGGCAGATTACGATAGCTCGATTTAATCAATGGTATGGAGCACCGCTTTATTATTATGGTTGGTCGGCGACTTGGCCATTCACATTATCTTAGAAAGTTGGTTAAATTATGAAAAAAATCCTTTTTACCGTCCTCACAATTTTTATGCTTTTTTCAGTTTTTGCAATCACTACCTCTGCAATTTCTTCGATAGACTATAATGCAGCATTGTTATATAGAGAACTGAATGTTATTCGAAAGGAAGCATTGCAAAATTATCCTAATCTTTGGCCAATTTCAAAAGATGGAGTGAGAGAGGCCGCAGAAATTATTGATTCTTTGGGTATAGGAAGAATTGTCGAGCTCCAAGCGGCACCATTTAGAGGGATATATTCCTTAAGCTTTTCTGATGAATACGGAAACCTCTACTCGATAGGAATGGAGAGCATTGGACTAATTTCGCTTGTTGATGAAAATGGCAATGCGCTTTGGTATTTCGGGAGCGGATCTATGCTCCCTGCCCCATGGTGGGCATGGTTGCCCCCTTGGCTGCAGTGCATTTTGCGCGTGGTGTTTTTTGGCTGGATTTGGATGAGATGACCCGTGAGTGAGTGCTCACCGCCAGCAACATGTTTGCCTATGCCAATGGCAACCCTGTCATGATGATTGATCCCGATTGTCGTTATTGGCGTGATAGCTGCTTTGGACTGGGTTGTTGGTCTGTTTAGGCGACCTACTTCTTCTTGGACCATTGAGGAAGAACGAGAGCGGAACCGCTACTTACGTTCAAGGGTGCTTGCCATCATAGGAAGCGAGGCAGAAAACATTGCAACACCCGCTAATCGTCAAAACGAATGGAGTGGTGCCAGTTTAGCACAACGCGAGATTATTCTGGCAAATCTGTTCGCGGAATTGCAGGGTATTATGGGCACCTCGGCTAACCCGCGACTCGAATGGCGCAACTCGGGTAATCTTGGTTTGTTTTTCAGAAACCATACATGGATAGGAATGGGCCATAGCAGCCATTTCAGTTTAAATAGAAGCATATTATCTGAAGATTTGGCGGTTCGCGCATTTCGGATTATTGCGCATGAAGTAAGGCACGCCTACCAATGGGAGGCAGTGCGTCGCCCCGGTACACATAGAGTAGCTAATGTAACCAGCGACGCTTGGCGAGCGAATTTTAATAGTCAGATTCGCCCTGGCTGGCCTAATGCTTTGCATATTGAATCACCAATAGAATGGGATGCGTATTATTTTGCAGGGCAGATCACCAGGAATAGTCAATTTCGAAACCATACTGTGGCTCCTGCACCACCTGCGCCTCTAAGGTTGCTAGAACCTATTCTTTATCGCAGCTGGTATGTAACAAGATGGTGGTAGATCAATGATCAAACAAGGAGAATTATCATGAAAAAAATCTTGAGCGTCATTTTAATAATATTTACATTAACAACAATAATATTTGCAATACCTGCAAGTGCAGTTCCTTCAGTAGTTGAACAAAACGCACAAATTCTTTATGATGCGTTAGTTATCGCGCGACAACAAACTCCACAACATATTTTAGAGCTCCCCACGCACGGAATTTATAGACCGCTTGTAGTTTCGGTAGCTCAAACTCTTTATATTTTGACCGGTGGTAGAATTGTTGATGTGCGCATTCACATTAACGTTGAGCCCGAAAATTGGCTTGATCGCTATCATGCTCTCATTACCGATCACAATGACAATGCTTATCTTTTAATGTTAACGGAAAGCGGAAGCCTTTCAGCGATTTTAGATAGCGACCATCAGATTCTTTGGTCTTTTCATGAAGGCCCGGGAATACAGCCTTGGTGGATGATTTTCTCTCCGTGGCTGCAATGCGTGTTGCGCGTGGTGTTTTTTGGCTGGATTTGGATGAGATAGCCCTTGAGTGTCGGCGTTGTTGAGACACCGACACCTTCTTCATCGCGGGGGAAGATGGGCTAAGTGCACTCACTGCAAGCAACATGTTTGCTTATGCCAATGGCAACCCCGTCATGATGGTTGATCCCGATGGGAGGTTGGGAACGCTCGTGTTGGCATGGATTACATCGGTTCCAATTGCCGCCTGGGTAATCTTTGGCCTACTTGGCGCATTGATAGCCGGTGCATGGTTTGTGGACTTCGTCGCGACATTCAGAGGGGAGTTTTGGCACGACCTTGGCCAAGTGACCTTAACGTTGCTTTCCGCGCTGGCTGGGGCTGTGATAGGACTTGCAGCAATTGCATTTATATACATAGTATTTGGTGCTATCGCCCTAGTGATTTATTTGGCAGTAAACAGAAACACCCCATCAAATTATTTCGAAGTGGACGGCGAAGGTGACTTTTTAGAGGGGAATGAAGTGTTGGGTTCAATGGGTAGACTTTGGAACAATGTAAGAGGCGCGCGATTATATTACAATTCATCAAATGCAGACCACCGCAGAGCTTCGTTAACGGTAAGAAGATCAGCAGGGCAAGAAGCCGAATGGCTTGGCCCCACCTCACATGAGCATTTGTCGCGAATTGTTTGGGAAGACCAAAACAACGGCACCGTCAATGTGCGCACAAACTGGGGTGCTGGCAATATCTCTCTAAGGGCTGAGGTTACAAACGCAAGCGGCACGGTGCTGGGCTATAGCAATTTTGTTCCAATCACTTCGGCTAGCATAGCGCCACGTCCAACGATTAGACCAAGAAGTGCGTGGACAAGTGCATCTCATAATCGAGCTCCGAGGACACGAAATCCGCAACGAATAGTTTTTCATCATGCGGCAGGTCATAGTGTAACATGTGCCATAGCTTATGTGCGTCCAGGATCCCTTGGTAGCACAACAGTTTACAATTATCTAATTCTACCTAATGGTGTTATATACGAAATACTGCCTGTAAGATATCAAGCTTGGGGATCGGGCAATGGCACAGATTTTGCTAATGATGTAACTGTATCGTTATTTGGAAACTTTCAGCCGCATGGCCTGCATAACAATCCCAATTTCAACTGTTGCGTTGTTCCAGGATTTACTGGAGATATATTAAATCAAGCTCAAATGAATGCTATGGAAAGTTTGGTTCGCTATTATGCGTTAAGATACAACATGCAGGTAAATAATCCTGCACAAACAACCCCTCGACCTAGAGCATTTTCGCCTATAGCTATGCATTATGACCTTGATCCTCAAGATTGTCCTGGAATTAATATCAGACCTTGGATTGAAGACGATTTGCGCCCAAGAATTAATGCTTGGGTTGCGCAACTAAGTTAGGGAGGCGCCAAGATGAAGAAGTTATTAACTGTTTTTTGGGCATGCGTGTTCATTATATTTCTTTTCGTAGGCTGTTCTAATCAGACGTTGCAACTGCAAGAAGAAAACGTTGCGTTGCGTGAGCAAGTTGTTAATTTGGAGAGGAGTTTGGAACAAATTCAACGATACGCCGAGCAACAGCGAGAACAATTCGGACATCTTACTGGTCCTACTTGCGGTCTGACTATGGTAGAAATTGTTGAGCATACGCCTAGCAATCTTGAATTAGTAATATATGTTTGCCGCATGACTTCTGTGATTGGAATTTTAGCACAAGAACAGCTATCAGAGTCGGGGATATATCAAATTCGTCTTCAAAATACGTTGCGTGGCTTTCGCCAAGGTTTTAATCCGCTGTTTGAACGGCTTTATTCCGAGTCTGAGGTTCATGCGCTTATTAGCGTGCCTGAACGACTTGAATCAGCGAATATAAGATTTTCGTGGGGGCGCGACAGCCAAAGATTTAACATCACGATATCATCTGATGTTTCTTTGAGAATCGATGAAAGTCGCATAGACATGGATAACTTGCCACAAGACGAAATATATGGTCCCTATTTTCCCAACATAGGAGGCTCATATCAAACGCTTCGATTTGCAATTCCTATATTAGTAGGTGAATATTGATGTGCGCACAAACTGGGATGCGGGCAACATCTCTCTAAGGGCTGAGGTTACAAACGCAAGTGGCACGGTGCTGGGCTATAGCAATTTTGTGACGGTGAGATCTAGGCGTGTAGGAGGGTATGGTATTGGAGTTGGAGTACCATGGCCAGGGACAACGTTTTTATTGCCTGCCAATGGAGGTACCACTGCTGAAGAAGCTGCTTTTGATTTTAATAGGACAACTGGAAATCCGCCATATTTTATTCCAAATAGCTCTATTGGAAACAATGCAAGACCCGGTAATTTTGTTAGAGCAGGACGGCTCTTTAGGGCTGGTGGTGACTATTGGCGATATCTTGAGTATTATGTTGCTTTACAGTGGACAATCGTTGAACAGCCTGGCACCGCTCCCGTTCGCTGGGCGTATATGATTGATGAACACGATGATGGTACAATACGTCCGCGTATGGTAAGAGTTGCAAGATCAGATGATCCAAGCAGAGCCGTTTATGTTTCCGTGATTGAAGGAGGACCGGGTCGTGATGAAGGAGGACCGTTACGAAATTCGGGGTTGTCTCCTGCAGCGATGAGAGCTTTAGGATTCCCTTATACAATAACAACCGCTCAACAACACGGAGATTTTGGTTGGCTTACGTATGAATGGGCTCCGGGAGCACCGCCCGGACCAGCAAATTAGGAGGTAAATACTTTGAAAAAAATTGTAATTGTCGTAATCACTTCCGGCTTACTTTCGTTAGGTTTTTTTTCTTGTCGAATAGATAATTTGATAATTTCCGAAGAGATAGCAATAAACACCAATACAGAGACAACCACCTTTGTTGATCGTGTGAATATGGACGAACATCATGAAATTTGGCGAAGTAACAGGGATCTACTCATTGTAGAAATTAAAAATGAATTAACCGAAAAAGGGTGGATTGATGTAAGAATAAGCGAAGGTAGCGGTGAATCAAGGCATATGTTTTTATATTCGATAATTGCGCAAAACGCTGATATCTATAATCCCATAACAATTTGGGTTGGAACGGTTTTTAACGAATTTGCTCCTGAGGGAAGCATTGAGAGCATCACTTACGTCTCAGAATCTGGTCAACGCTACCAAAGTGGTGAAATATTGCATGCAGATGACCCAAGATTGTACGAAAATATGCGTCCAATAAATTGATATGCACACAAACTGGGGTGCGGGCAACCAAGAGGGTATTGTAGCGAATCGCTTTGATGGTTCATTACCTGATCTTAGAGGAAACTACTATCATGTGCTTGAAGCTATTTACTTTGCGACAGGCGGTTTAATCAATAACTATAGGTATGTACCCAATGATTCTAGTCTTATTGCGTTGGATTTTCGAAATCTACTGGTAAATAATATTAACGCCGGTAACCCCGTTTATTTAAGTCGTGCTGAATATGGTCCTTCAGGGAGATGGGATGGGCATGCTACAGTTGCGTTTGGGCATGTTCGCAATCAATACAACGTAGATGTGTTTTGGGTTCATGACCCATTGCCTATTGATATTGGTGAAACGCTTATCATGTCTTTTAACGAGATTTTTCATGTCCCATTGGGTGGTGGATATAGCAAACAACTAAGTGGTATTTTAGTTAGATAAGGAGGCTGGTCATGCGCAAATTAAGTCTAATATTTATCGTAATCGTTTTCGCTATTATGTTTTCGGCTTGTTCAGGTGAAATCTCGCTAGACGACCTAATAATTGAAAGTGTACCTGCAGCTCACGCTATTGAAAATGAATTAGGGGAACCCATGATGTTGTTACCTCTCCCACCAAGTCGAGAAATCGAGGGTGAATTTACTACAGAATTTGGAGAGACGACGATATTACCACCGCGCCCAAGTCGAGAAATCGCAACAGATTTCGACTTGCTTGAAGAAGAGGAACGTTTAAATGCATTGTTTGCATCGCTTAACGAGTCTATTATGGTTGAAAAGATTGTGCTACGACAATCTCGACGCACTCCAGGCGGTGTAAGAGAAATAGTTTTTTTTGAAAGCATGACTAGCGAGGCAATAGAAGCTTGGATTAATGTTTTCCAAGCGATGGAATTGTCCGTGGAACAATTCGAGGAAATTGATGGCATTCCGGGGCTTGGAGTGTATATTGTCGAAAATGGGCAAAAGCTTCCATTGGGAACTATAGCGTGGTCACATTTCAATTATGGCATGAGGACGATGACTGTAATATTAAATTTCGAAGATTTACTGGATGACATCCGACATGCAACGGCGTTGGTTAGCCCGGATATATCAATAGGATGGCTAGCAAACTAAGGAGTTTAAGTTATGCGCAAATCAAGCTTAGTTACTGCAATCTTCATCGTTTTCACTGTTTTATTCTCAGCTTGTTTTAGTGAAGCGATACAAAGCAACTTGATCACTGAAACCACACCTGCGACCTATGGTGTTGATTATGAGCCTGCCATAGAGCTAGGAGAGCCCCCGATGATGATGCCAACCCCACCAAGCCGAGAGCCCGATGATGAATCTACCACAGAATTTAGAGAGCCCGTGGTAATATCTCCACGTCCAACGCAAGGAATTGATAACGAGCAAACGACGGAATACGGGATGCCTCCGGGCTTGCCGCCGATTCAAAGCCGCCAAATTGCAACGGCTTCTGACAAATATGAAGAAGAAGCACGCCTAAATGCCTTGTTTTCATCGCTTAACGAATCTATTATAGTCGAAAGGATTATAATACAACAAATTCAACGCGGACTCGATGGTAGAAGTGTAAGAGTTGGTTTTCAAAGCACAGACGATGCGGCAATCGGAGCTTGGGTTAATGTTTTCCAGGCGATGGAGTTATCCGCAGAACAATATGTACCATTCTTGGGCAGAGGATTCATGGTGTTTATTGTCACAAATGGACAAAGGATTTCGTTGGGACATATAATAGGACCGTTTATCCATAATGATATGACAACCATGACGAGAATAGTGAATTTCGATGATTTGTTGGAAGATATTCGTCATGCAGCTGCGTTGGTTAGCCCGGATATAATCATTTAGACTGCGCCCTCACTGTCAGCAACATGTTTGCTTATGCCAATGGCAACCCCGTCATGATGGTTGATCCCGATGGGAGGAGCGCGACGGCAAATATAGTTGGGTCAATAGCTTTCGGTATTATTGTAGCGTTTCTTCCATTTGCCATCGCCGTCAACGCAGCAGGCTGGGGAGTTGCAATCTTGGTGGGCCTTGCTGTTACTGCTGTTATGGCTTTTTTTATGTGGCTTTGGATTTATCACCCAAACATTGTTCAAGGTATAAACGATTTCATGGAGTTCGTTACAGATATTTTGGGGTTGGTATCCATAGTACTAGAATGGATTGACTACGTCATTAGGGGAAACAGAAATGGGTCGAATATCTTCCCGATTGATGGAGAAGGGCAGTTCATTTTCGGGGAGGAGCCAGCAGAATCAGCTGTGCTATCTGCACAAGCAATAGCTATGCCTATGCCGGCAAACGCCAATGGAATGAACTTCCCAGTGTGGCGCGACGCAACAAATGTCACAAGTGTTGTTTTAGCCTATGGGCCACTTGAATATGTTCAGCGCGGATATCTTGTAAACACTGCGGAACTTCGGGTTGATATGTCCAGTGACATTCGTGCAAGAAATGTTCGATGGCACGATGCAAACACTCATGTTGGTGTATCACTAGAGGATAGCCCAGAAATCACTGTAACTGGTCATAGCAAGGGTCGAGCAGCATTAAGGGCAGAGGTGCTCGGTAATGGTGGTAAATATATTGGTACAGGACGTGTAACGGTATATTCACTGATGCTTGAGTTTTCAGAAGGCGTAACAGAACGTTTTACTAACATTACTCCAACCACGGCCACTATATTCACGGCCCCTCACTTCAGTGGTGTTCCTGCCAATGAAGAAATTCTGGTGCTTGGCCGATGGGAAAATCGGATGTCGCTTGTCATTACGCTTGGCTGGCCTATGCGTGAAGGTTTTATGCGTAGCGAAGATATTAATATATTGAGAGGTTGCGACTTCACGCTAGCATTGCAAAACCTTAGGCGAGGGGATATACGCTTCGATTATTTTAATGCCGCCGCCGAAAACCAACCTCCTGGAAGTATAGTGTCCCACCAACCGTCTTGGTTTTCTCCTTAGTGTACGTTAATTCATATCTCGGAAAGGATTTGATTTCATGAAAAAAACACTATCATTTATCCTATGTCTGTTACTGCTGTGCGGCGTGGCTTTGCTACCGTCATGTGCCACGCGCCATGACGACGACCTACCACAAAACTGGGTGCCTGCGCGTCAGCTGCGCGACAATGCAATCATTCGTAACGACGAAAGAGGCATACCTGATTGGGCACTATACCATTCTGTGTTGGCCCACGTAAATTCGGTGAGACGACGTGCCGGGGAACCTAGAACCGACACCCTCACCGCCGGGGATGCCGCCAGAGTGACCAGGTTGGTTATCGCTGTACGCTACGAAGGTGATGAAGAATACAGAATAGTGACCCCACGCAATTTAAGAGGGATAGAACATTTGCGAAACCTAGAAGTATTCCGCCTGTCGCTAAGGGCGGAATTTGGACACCCGAACGGACTGGACAGCATTGACGAACTAAGGCGACTGGAATGGCTGCCTAATCTACAAACATTTGTCCTGGGCGCAAGAGAAGAAGACGGTTTGTTTAATGATTTGAGATTTATAAGCAACTTAACAGGGCTTACAAGACTGGAAATCGGACTTGCCACAAATTTAGACGGCATACAAAATTTAACAAATTTAGAGCGTTTGAGGATTTCAGGTGGTGAGCTTACAAATTTAGATGAACTAAGATACCTCGTCAATCTTAGGCATCTCAATGCGAACGACAACCAATTAACGGATATAAGTGCGGTTGCGTATTTGCCTAATTTGCAGACGCTATCTGTTATTGGGAATCAACTAGAAACATTGCCAGATTTGACCGCAACAAACTTGCTTTATCGGGTAGAGCTCGGATATCAGCCAGATATATCTAGGCCTGAATATATCCTCAACACCCGTTTTCGGCATAACCGCCTTTCACGAGAAGAGCTAGAAAGAAATCTGCCCGCAAGTCTTTTGGAAGCTAACGATGGTCGTTGGTTGGAGAACAACCTTATGTTTCAATATTAATTCCGTCAAATTATCAAAAAGGAGACTAAAAGATGAATCGAACAACCCAACAAAAGCGCAAGCCCATTTATCGCCTATTCTCGAGCATTTTAGCAGTTAGCCTTTGCTTTACAGCACTAATTTTCAGTCCGCATGCTGTCGAAAGTACGTATGTCTATTTCGATCCGTTTCTGGATTTTGGTGGGCCCGGTGGTGATGGTGTGCTCGCTAATATTGGTCTTAATAATCATATGCTTCTGCTGCCGGCAATAAGTCGGCTTGCACCAAATATAGGCTTTTTATATAACGAGTCTCCGGCTGCTGGCCTAAACTTTTCGCGCAATGAAGTGTTGATGTTGCGTGCAGGTATGATGTTTCCTGACGGAGGATGGATTGATGATATTGGGAATATAGTTAGAGCTGATGAAGAGCCTTACGGGGCGAAACTCCACGAAAACGACGATTTTCACTGTCGTACTGATGATGGAATAACCCATGGGAATTTTGCGTTGAGACTACCTCGACACCGTGGATTTCATGGTTATCATTCTATCGGCACTTCTCCTAGCAGAAACAATTACATATCCGCATTTGCTTTGATTACCATGATTGCTAATGAGGGTGGCGTTATACCTAGCGTTTCATATAACCATGTGGGACTTACAGAAGTAGCGTTCAATAACATAACAAGTCGCTTTATGGTATCAAATGGCGAAGCGCAAGGAATGCATTGCGGACGTTGCCCTAGAACTCTTAGCTGGACTCAAATCATGGAAATGAATGGACTTCTCGATATATACACAGCACAAAATGCCGACCAATTTAGATATAGGCGATTTTTCATTTGGGGCATTACACTGCACGCGCTTAGTGATACATTTGAACATTCGGCAGCGGTTCCTCACCAGGCAGGGCTCTGGCGTATGCTTATCAGACCAGGATATAGCCAAGCTATAGCACTAGCGGATCGAATGGATGCCGCGCAAGCAGCGGTATGGGAAGCGCTTCATGTGTTGGCAGGTTTAGATGTTGATGGGCGTGAAATTGGATGTTGCCATGTATTTTTGAGAATTACAAACCCTCGCGCCAACACACCTGAGGTTAATGCTCGAAATAGAACAGCTCCACACCCACAAGCAGGCGTAAATCGATTCACCGGCACTTTCCGACTAGCGAATCTTATGGACTACTTCGAGGAAAATCACAAGGCATTATATGGAACATCCATTGGACTGCCACTCAGCTAGCAAAACCAACAAAGGCTAGTGAGTTGAGGAAATATTCCCTTGATAAGGAACACAACCATGAAAAAGCCTTTCATCATCTGCCTAGCAATTATCCTCGCCGCGATGCTGCTTTCCTGCACCACCCCCGCTGCCCCGCCCGAGCCCACCACCCCAACCGCTTGGCTAGGCAGCTACGCCTTCCACGAGGACGAGTTGGAGTACACCATCACGGTGTTCCAGCTGGAGGAACGCTACTATGCCACCGTGCAGGTGGGCGGCGAGCACTCGATTCGCTTGCTGGCAACGGTTGAGGGCGATGGCGAAGAAATCATGCTCGTCTTTATGAACAACCTGCCCGGCAACGCGCATAACATGTTCCACGCGGGCGATATGCTGTTGTCGTTGCGCATGCAAGACGATGATGTGCGAACGACTTGGGGTGCACTGCGACCACTCAGCGGCACACCGGGCGAGGGTGTGTATTTCGTGCGTCAAGCAGAAGAACTGGCAGAACAAGAATAACCCCCACACAGCGCAGGACTTTCCATCCTGCGCTGTGTTTCCCTCTCTGCCAGTGATATATTCTTAAAGTGGGTTATTCATAGAGTGGGTCACCATGACCCCCACACCAGTCCATCGCCAAGACGGAGCTATCCCTTTGGCGCAAAATTATTGTAAAATAACATATCGATTCGAAGTCTGCTTGCCGTCACCATCACGGAAGCAGGCTTCTTTGCGCAGGTAGCCAAATTGTTCGAGGTCAGCAATGGCCCGCTTGACGGTACTGCGCGACAACGACAAATCATCCGCCATGCGGTTAAGCCCCGGCCAAGCCACGCCGTTGTTTTGCCGGTCATGCAGATACACATAAACCAGCTTGGCGCGTTTTTGCAGCCGTTCATCGTTGTAAATGCGAGTGAAATATGCTATGCCTTCACCTCCCGCATGAGCCGAGTTGTCTGCTTGGGATTGAGCTTTTGTGTGGACTGCGGCGCAGGCTGCTCCGGCGCAACAACGCCCGGGAACTTCCTCGCAATTGCATCCTCAACCTGCGCCTTATCCACATAATCCACGACCCGCGTGCCTTGGTCCTGCAGGGTATACGGGTTCTTTTCATCAAAGGCGATGCCCCATTTGAAGAACAACTTCAGCTTTGAGATAAACGGATGAGCCCCAGTTTTGAGTACGATAAAACTGCCCTTGTCCATGGATTTTAGCTCATCGCTGCACATGAGCGGCCGCTCCATCATCTGCAAGGACTGCGTGCAGTTTTCGCGCCCGCGGCTGACCGAACCACTCAACACTGTGCGGCTGCCCATGGCCTTGGAGATGCGCTCGGCGGACTCACTGCCCGGTACAAAGCCGCCCGAAATGGTCAGTTGCGTGTTGTCGCAAATGATGGCAGCACCCTCACGGCTATAATTCTTCTCCAGCTGCTGGTACGACTGGATGATGGCCACGATGCTGAGCCTGCGCGAACGTGCCGCGCTGAACATCATTTCCGCAGATTGAATGGGCGGCAAAGTGCCAAATTCGTCGAGATAAAACATCACGCGCTTGTCTAGCTTGCCGCCATTTTCATCGGCGACGGACAAAATTTCACGGTATAGTTGCTGGATAATTAAACTTACCATGAAATATTTCGTGTTATCTTCTTCGGGTAAAACAACGAACAACGCGCACTTATTTTTGCAGAACTTTTCTGCATCAATGGCGGTATCAAAACAAAGAACTTGCTCCAACTCCGAATCTAAAAAGGCATTCAACCGCGACAAAACCGTAGACAACACCGAGGCATGCCCTGCTCGCTGGTGTTGAGCGCGGGTCCAGCGAACCACTTGGCTTTGTGCTCGCTGGGCAGCCGCTGCATGAGCTGCTGAAAGCAGGATTTTCCGGGTGTTTGTGATGGCTCAAGCAAATCTTGCACCAGCTTGAACACTGATACAATGTGCCGTTGCTGTGGCTCGGCGAACTCAGCAATCAGCAAAATTGCGAAAGTAAGCAAACCCTCGGCGGCATCATAGAAAAACGAGTTTTGCCCGCGCCCGGCAGAGCTTTCTGCAATTCCTCCGTGTGTTTTAGTGCGCAGCAATCCTCATTCCAGTCTTTGAAACGCGGCGTCTGCACCGAAACTTCATAGCTCTGCAAGGCCTGCGAGATTCTGCTGGTGGCCATGTGCCCAGCCTCGTCGTTGTCGAGGCACAGCACGACCTCGCGCAAGTGTTTATGCGCGGCCAGCTGGTGCATGAGCGCCTCATCGCTTACTCCGCAAAGTGCAACATAGCTATGCTGCCGCCAATTGTTTGGGTGCATCGTAATGAACGACAACATGTCAATGGGCGACTCAAAGGCAAAGATTTTTGCGCTTGTGCCGATGTGGTGAAACGAAAACTTGCCATCACTGCCTGCTTGGTTCGCCCGCCAATTCTTTTGGCTGGCCGTTGACCGCTTATGCGCATGGCGGGCGACGCCGTCTGCACCGACTCCCACGAAAACAATATTGTGGTACTTCGCGTCTTCATAAACCAGCTTGTGGTGGGTGAAGAAATCCAGCACCGCGCGGTCAATGCAACGTTGTTTGAGCAGGTAGGCGTACACGCGCCGCATATTTACATGGCGCGGCGGGAGCTTGAACTCCTGTCGAGTGCGTGGATATTCAATAGGCGCGGCGACAACGCCGTGCCCGAGCAATTGCTGCACGGCCTCTTGAAAGCTGGCAGCGAAAACACCCTCGAACGGGGTGTCATCATCGGCTGTCATGGTCAATATTCGGTTGTGTAGATTGTTCGGCGTGCCAGTCTGCGACTCCTGCGCCCAGGCAATGAGCTGCTCTATTTGTGCAATT
>Ga0123355_10006001_pt1 | contig 17915 bp, 10 predicted proteins | sample TergutEmb28metaG_3_FD_89872 | JGI IMG/M metagenome (GOLD analysis project Ga0123355, IMG submission 89872) | Embiratermes neotenicus P1 segment gut microbial communities from Petit-Saut dam, French Guiana - Emb289 P1 | ecosystem: Host-associated > Arthropoda: Insects > Digestive system > Gut ... | reverse complement strand
CGGTGGTGTGGCAGCATGTCATAGGTATGGTGTGTGTACTGTTCGGTGGTGTGGCAGCATGTCATAGGTATGGTGTGTGTACTGTTCGGTGGTGTGGCAGCATGTCATAGGTATGGTGTGTGTGCTGTTCGGTGGTGTGGCAGCATGTCATAGGTATGGTGTGTGTACTGTTCGGTGGTGTGGCAGCATGTCATAGGTATGGTGTGTGTACTGATCGGTGGTGTGGCAGCATGTCATAGGTATGGTGTGTGTACTGTTCGCTGTGTTGTGTGCAACACATTGTTTAGCTGTCACGTTGTGTAGTTGTCACAATGTGTAGCTATCACACTGTGTAGCAATAAAAAAATATAGCTATCACAAAGTGTAGCTGTCACACTGTGTGGCCGTCATATTGTGTGTGTTACACTATGTAGCTGTCACATGGTTTAGCAATCACAATGCATAACTCTCACACTGTGTCGCTGTCACACGGTGTAGCAGTCACACTTTGTTGCAGCCATACTCTGTAGCAGTCACACGGAATGGTAGTCACACTGTCAGCCGGACACATTTGGAAATACACGATTTATAGAAAACATCTGCGTTGTATTTGCCCCAAGCCTTTCTAAATATTTAGACTTCTCTAAATTCGAAATTTGTAATCGTTGTAAACGCCTTATAATGTTTTGATTTTAGAAGATCTTAAACGAAATTGTGCATTTCTTCTAAAAAATATCAAGTCTTTTTTCAGATCCGAAGGGCTTTGTCACAGTTCAAAATTCCGATCGCCGGACATTCATAGTGCCGGCAGTTCCGCACTGTGCACAAGATTTGTGATCAGTTGTCAGATAAACCGTACATGTTCACAGAAACATAATCCAACTGCAATAGTACGGGGGAACGCCAAGGAATGGAGGAATATATGTAGTAATATTTCAAGACAAATATAAAAAAATTGAGTGCAAGAAGTCACTCAGGTTAATGTTACTAACGTTTTTCTTAGAATGGCTTGAAGAGAATAAGAAATGGAAGTCACGCAATTTGATGTTGAAGTTAGAATTGAAAATTCTCGAATAAATAGAAAATCAGGTGTTCCTCATATAAATAAATAGACATATATTTCTGACTTTATTACATTACCTTGCCAAAGATAACACTGATATCTGATACTTGTCTGGCAATGAAATATTATCACATATTATCCAAAAAAAGCACGATTTTCTGAAACGTGATTGGAAATAAAATGTCTTTCCTTTTTCGCTGAAACCTTTGTCCGGAACATGTATTGTAAGAAGAAATTGGCGACGCATTATAACAAATTTATACGCATTTACATGTAAAGTGCCTTTTAGTTTTGCAAGATTAAAAAAAAAAAGTGTATTCTCAACAGATTTGTGAAAAGTATAAATTTTCAAAGAATCTTTTCACTAGGAGCCAAGTTTTTCCATGCGGACAGACGGACAGAAAGACACACAAACTTGGTGCAGCCAATAGACGTTTTCGCAAATTTACGAACGAGCTTAAAATACCCATACAAAATCAAACACATCTGCATAACGCTATAATACCTTATATAGGTTTGTTATTTTTAATATTCTATTCTTCCTGTGCTTTAGATGTTACATATATTCTTTTACAGAACTGGGGAAATCATGCTGATATTAGTCAAGCAGTTGTAATTTACGTCTGGTTTGTTTCTGACGTGCTTCTGATCTGCTGGTTTGGAACTCAGCTGACACAACACGTAAGACAAAGTGGCTTGTTGTTATTGCTGCTGACTTTTTAAACACATTACGTTCATAATGTGTGTGTGTAGCCTCATATAATTTAAGAAATTATGGCCTTATTTGAGTACTGAGAATTCTTCAGCCTTCCAAGGCGTTCTACACTACATAAACTTTGTCAGAAATGGAAAACGGGTTTGTTACTATCTGACGATTTACTAAACGTTAATCATTCAAAATATTTAAATTACTTTAAACTTTTATGTAAATCACAAACTTAATTCTGATTTGCTGTGCAAAATGTTTGGTCACAAATAAGAATTTCTTTTTAAACATTTTACCATTTCCTAAACTTTAGTCCTGAAATGAAAGACAATTTTTTTCCATTTTAGTACCAAATTACGCATTTAATTATGATTTGAGTCTTCTAAACCTCTTTGGCCAGAAACACGAATCACCATTCTAAATTATATTTCACTAATTTACATATTATAAACAACTTTCTTTGTCAAATTACAATTACATTGATGGCGATATTCTATCTAAAGTTTCTTATATCTGGCATATTAAATTCTGAAAAAATCTGCGGCCTCGCAGATGTCTTTATTCCTATGTAACGGAAACTACAGAATTGAAGCGAATAAAATCGAAAGGAATTCGAACTTCTTCACCAGAAAACTTCCCAAGACCTCTGGACGGCACATTCCCAAGCCCATACCCTCCACAGCAACAACACAGTTCTTTTGTGTGTCAGCACATAAAAGAAAGAGACGTTTATTGTAACGCTGGTTCATGAATGTCGGACGTGTGATGAGCCTCTGTGTGCACTATGCACTCTTCACGAATATCGCAATCCTAAAGCGTTTAAATAAAGGCTAGTTTACTTCAACATCAGGACTATGGAAGATTCTTATTCTTGTCGATTATAATGTCGTGCACTACGAAATACGGACCTCTGACCACAATTTGCATATCTCCTCTATATATTACGGCAATTTTAACAATTCTACTATTCAGTACAACATTCAGTACATTATTTTAAGTAGATCAGACCGCACTGTCAAAGATCAATGTCAGCAGTCTAACCACATAACGATCTGAACAAGTGTTGCTGTAAGTGGGAAACAAATGAGACTGTAGAATAATTTTAAATTAAAACCCCTGGGAATGTTACTACAACGTACGATGTTGTATCAGTTAAACAACTGTGCCTAGCGGGGTTTGAACCCGGCTAGCTGCACAGCAGTTTGATGGAACTACAGCAAACGCGTAAGGTACTACAAGATATGATACAGTTGTTCCGTCGATGGCAGCCGCATTTTATTCTCCAACAAAATTTGATTTGCCTCCTCAGAACTAGCACTAGCTCTCCGTTTGACAGCAATATTTTGATCAAGCACCCTCTGGGAAACAGCCTTCAACTACAATAACATTTTTAAATCAAAATACCGATGTCGTGTAACAAAAGAAAATGGAAAATACTGTATTCACTTATTTCAGAATAAACAGGAATTTCTTTCAAAAGGTTGTCGCAAGATATGCAATGTCACACACCAACTTCGCGATAGGAAGGTTAATGAAGAAAATTTAATTATGTTAATTTGTTTCATTATGAAAAGATCGATTTTTAATAAATGAAACAACTTTAATTATATACTAGGGAAGTTAATAAGTTACTTTACACTTGTTTGCCTAGTTCACATATAAATATATTATTTCCTATCGCCAAACAAATTCTGTTTTTAAAGCAGATAACTGAGTCCAAATGTCTGGCCACCTAAGTCATAGAATGAATGGGTAAATCTGCATGCAGAAAGTGACGCACAGCATGCAGTATATCTACCACTCCACGAAACATAATATAATGGCAGAAAAATGTAGGCAAATATCGTTTTAATGCAAGAACAACGTAACGAAAATTTCCTACAAGAAGATCATAATGCAGAAGGCCAATTTGGTCAGATCCTATGAGCTGATGTGTAGTCTCGAAATTTAGTCACGAAATTACTGCATTGGGGATACTTTTTAGATTGTCACTACCTGACAGCAAATCCAGATTGCAAGGCAACCGGTACATTGAATGTACTGCTACACAGTTCAAAGGTACATTAACTGTGAAATCTTTCAGGCGGAGAGTGTTAGAGATGCGGCATTCGGGTGTGACTGGGTGGGAAGCCCTATCCCATTCCAGCGATGTCTGAAATTCATTATTTCTGCAGCTAACAAGGGGTTCCAGCTGACAGCGGGAAAGATTTTTCCGGTGTCAAATGTGACCACATTGAATGTATGTATGTTTCAATTCAAATATGTAAGAGAATGGGTAATGTTTGACACGATTTTATATAATTTTTCATGAGAATGAAATTAAATTACCTCAACGATTGAATAAAACAGCAGACATCAGCCACTGAGAGGCGCTTAAGCCTGACCGGGAAATTAAATTTCTTTCCCATCAACGCGAAGGTACCATGGTGCAGATGTTATTTAACTTCGTAACAGACACCAAGAATAATGCCTACAATCTGCCAGAAACTTTTCTATGTAACTAAGTTCCTTACGCACTGCTTTGTCTGTTTAAATTTTAACAGCTGAAAGCCCAGTTAATGCACAGGTTAATCTCCGGGTGTGAACAGAGTAGTTCGAGGAATGGAATCCCCGGGTGACTTCGTTGTAGGACCGAAATTAAAGCATTGTAACCATACGCAATTATTGCAATTAGATAGGTTGAATTCTTTATTCGCAAGAAATGTAATCTCACACTTTCTACCGATGGATCGTTCACTCTCATACTTTAGCCTCACTCATTTCTCTCAAGCGGAATTTTAATTCGTCTGTCCGTTCTTGTAAATATGAACATACATGCTTGCCTGATAACGACTTACAGCATACCAGCAGCCAGTTGGCTATTAGTATTAAACTCAATTACGTGTAAATATATAAGACCTTGTGGTTCGTAACGACTTGAAAGAAATTTACGGGCTTTGAAATACACCTAAACTAAAGTGGACTAAAATGATGTTGAATGGCATTCGAGGACACCATCGACCCCAATTCTTAATATGCAATTTTGCTGCCACGCCAGCATTTAAGATTTCGGAGTAGCAGTTTAATGTGGCTTTGTATCTCTTAGGTACTTCCGTGGTTAAAATATGTTGAACGAAAATTTAAGTACTTTTATATGTAAAGTATTCATTTAGTTTTGTGTGGAAGATTATTTTCCATAAATGACACTACCGCAGTTTGAAAAATCACAACGTGCCTAACAATCATCCACATAGACTAAAACCTCTAAATATTTCACAGTATTTCAATACTACTTATTAAGTGTAAATAATTATGAGCATCTAATTAACGTTAATAATTAATATAACAAATATAACATATAATAAAATTAATGGAACAATAATCATAGATTTATTACTCACTCTGGCGACTCACACATTACGACACACATCCGGTATCTTTAGTAAAGACTCAGGATTGTACATATCTAATTCCAGTTCCACAAGTCTCTTAAAATTTGACATATATAAACGTGTCTGTCGCTAACGCAGAATTTGTCTGTCGCAGATAATGAAAGACACGCTGTCTTTCTTCATGTTTCTGCTTCACGTGAAAGACAAGAAAGAAGAAAAGAAACAGGTGCAATGACGAAGACAGACAAAAAAACGTTCATACACATCGAAGCGTGTGACTCTACATTCTTATAGTTTTAACCAATAGAGCATATGGCAGTGCACGTTAAATAACACTACATCACACACATTAATTGTATAATATTATATTCACATTTAGTTGCTAGCGGTATATCATATCAACACTAAAACTGTCCGTGTCCCTACTGTCACTCTTTGCATTCATTCGATAAAAGAACATAAGTTGGGAATATTTGGTAGAAAGAAGCCCCTGTTTAATGGCAATTCTACTTGAAATGTGATACGAAGTTTCTAGACGATATTTGTACACGAAATAAAGGACGCTGGTTATAAACATATTGATTTCTGACAGGCATTTCAGTGAAATTTAGGTGACATTTGTAGCCCTTTATAACTTGTAAAAATGGATTAATTTCTAAAAGATTGGTAATTGGAAAATCGTACTGTAAAACCTTCTCTGTAATATGAGAACAGTTTGGGGTTATTGTCCTGCATTCTGAGTGTAAATACATATTGAGACATATCGTCACCCCTTGTGTCTTAGTCAATATCTGTCTTTATATTCATGGCTAAAACTATATTATTAACACCACGCATTCATGTATCTTCTATGACATTTTGAAGTAAGTCAATGTGTTTAATACATTCAGCCCGATTACGTACAGAGTTTCACACTGCAGATACACATCGTAATTATCGATTACCGTGCAGTATCTTAAATGTTGAACAATCATATATACGTCTTAATACAAATGAAGCACAGATTTGCGGAGTGAAGTCCATCTCATTGGTATTAAATCAGAATATTTCCAAGTTATCTAATTAAAAAGATTTTAACAAGACAAAAAGTAGTGGCAAAAGAAAGTAATATTTCGATTATAAAAAGCAGAAAAACAACGATATATTAATATAATATTAAGTAACTTCTTAACACAATTATTGTAGTTTCACTGTAAAAACACGTGTAATTAAATTTTCAACGTAACATGTGCCTAAGTACAACAAAAGTTTCTCCTACTGTCATGTAGACAAAACATTACATGCACACTCACACGAACAAGATTTCGTCAACTGGTAACAAGAGGTGACAACAAAGGCTAACAGCTTATCACAAATCATTTAAAAATGTCAGAACCAAAATTGTCCGTAACTATTGAGTATCCGCATATAAAATAAAGCAACCGATCTGATTACAGTAAGTGGCCGTGAAATGTCGAACCAAAACAACCACTTAAGATTAATACACACGCACGCACGCACGCACACATACACACACACATACACACACACACATACACACACACACACACACACACACACGTTCATACATTATGACGTAGGCCCTGTTTCAAATTACTAAAGAAGAACATTTCATCAGTACGTTCGATGCTTCATGATGCCTACTGCTGCTTATCCAAACAAGCAACAGGATTACATTCACGTTCAGTCCTGCTCGTGCATTCTAATACAGACCAACACATCCCATCTCAAAACAGGTTTCAATTCCAAGTCTACATTACAGTGCATTAGGTAAAATGTAAGCAATATTACAGCACAGAGACTGGGGGTAAAGAAAAATAACCAGATGTTTATATGTTAACATAAACTGACGTGTTTTGAACGCAACACAAACGATAACACAAGATAAACGCGACAAAATAAAAAAAATTGAAAATTTATTTCATTGCCAATATGTCATAAAGAATAATGAAGGTCTTTTATTTATGATGACAGTCGAAGGAAAATATTTTTGCATGTCTAAACGAAATTAACTGACGTTTCAAACGAACGTGAAACTGCAGATATTTTATACACTAGCTCCGCGTTGCGTACTGAACACTGTATATGTTGAAAGGGACTCAAAACACAAGAAACATGTTTGGCCACATATTAAACTGTGTATATAGAAACCATATTTATTTACACACACACAGACATAACAATCGGGTCAGTGAAGGCAACAAATTACTAAGTTTCACCTTATGTCTTTCACTATATAATAATTAATTCCCATCCCTCTCTCTCTTTCTCTCTCACACACGTCCAAATCATTTTCTGTCTACGCCAAGTACACCAAATCACATAATGTGGCCATCATATTGACTTAAGTTACATGTGTTTATACCTCTGGACCATGGAAGAAAGTAGCATTATTTGTAATGTAACACTGATATTTCCAGATAAAAGTAGTGAAGACGGAATGTTTTGGGTAGGTGCTGGAAAACATTCCCAAAAATAATATCCCAAGTACCGTGCTAAGAGAAAGAAGTATTATCATTTACGTTGTGCGTGTTTTTTTTAAATCAAGTAATGCCATTTGAATGAAATATCACCCCGCAATTTTTACTACTACTTCGAATAAAATAAATAAGTTCAAGTTGATTATTACTAAACACATATAAATGTGATGTGTAAAGGAGCGAGCGGCAAGAAAATGTAACTATTTCACATCAGAATATTTTGGGGCATTCTGCCGCCCAACTTAAACTCAAACCCCCCACGCCATCAAGCCTTCCAGCAACAGGACGTACCAGCTATACTCGGACATATTTTCAGATCAGGTACACAAGGATTTTATCATACAGCCGACGAACAGTCAATGTAGCTCGCATTACGTAACACAAACATCCACCCCGCTCCATCGCTAGTAAAATACGTAAATATTGGGTTCACAAGTAGCGGCCAAAGGGACTACATTGCCAAACTACCTGCAATAACACGAAACAGTCTGCACGGTATGGCACACAGTTACAGTTTCACAGAAACAGTCTTTGACGGATAGCTGTAAATTGAGCAACGCTAAACTGAACGACACAGACAGCCGTTCCTGTTCAAATAGAGCGTTCGAATACCAAAAGACAAGTTACCAGGCACTTTTACATACTACAGAACAACGAGTGTTGCAGAGGCCACGGCTGACGGGGTCAGCGTCTAGTGTCGTCGTAAATGAACATGGAACACTGCGAGTTAAAAATGTCAGGGTATCTGCATTTTTAGCCACACTACATTGCATATCAGTTTCTTTACATATCCGTAACCAACCGTTCATTGCTAGTAGAAACATTAAACCGTTTTCTACCGAATGAACACAGGAATTTCTGCACAAGGCGTGTCACACTTTCAGTGCCACCACCACCACCACCACCCACTATCCGAACTCGACGCAAGGCCAGCAGCAACATTCCAACATGGAAGTGCACACACTGGAGGGGAGGAAGCACTAAAGACGATCGATAAGAAAGGACCATTAACTAATACAAACAATGTTAATTATAAATAATTCAAAGGAAATAAACACAGTACTTACAATCATCTGTTGAATCAAACACAATATAACCAACACACAATATCAATGGTAACGTACACACTAACATAATTGTAAGAACGCTCCAAATTTAATTGACACAAGCACTCATAACGTTGCGTGAACGCAGTCGAAAAACACAAAACTTCAGATTCGGGTAACCCAGCCAGGACCCGGGCCCACAATTTCTTAAAAACCTGACAAAAACACAAATTTAGAAGCAGAACCACACAAGCCGGTAACTGCAACCGTATTCAAACGAAACTGAAGTACTAAAAAGGAAGCACCAATCAGTGGAGTTGGGGGCAAACCAGTAGTGACGACAAAGAGCATCGAAACGTGATGGTCGTTGGGAGAGAATGCCGCCAACACTGCAAATTTTTAATCGCTATTAGAGCTATGTATCAGTGGATCACTTGGGATCCGCGGAACACAATGGGCAACCACTGAAATAGACCAAACCTGATGATGTCGCTATACAAGTGACTAGCTCCTAGCCTACAGCTTGAGGATTTCACTGGCCAAACACAGGCTGGGTACCGGGTCTTGATTACTCACTGTTACAGTCAGCGGTGCTTGATCCTATTCCTTTCTCAGGGTATATATGAAGGGAATGGGAGGTGACTGGTGAAACAGGTCATCGAAGTTGCTTTTCGTGAAAATTGCCTGTTGTCCTCTGAAGGTAAACTGATCGTAATTCCAAAATTAAGGTTGAGAATTTAAATTGAAAGTTTAACTATCAAACACAGCGGTCCTATTTTATGACATGCACTGGTAGAAGAGAAGAGTAGAGTATATAATAATTTCGAGTCCCTAAAGACCCGATGTAAGTATGCCTTCTTATAAACGGGAACATTGTGTCACTTTATTCTCTATATTTTTCTCTATAAAGAAATCCAGTTCCTTATTAATGTCCAGGATTAACCTCGTAGGAGTTCTCCCAGTAACCTCTCGGGCCAGCATAACACAGACCAGAGAGAAATATCTCCTACATCTGAGATAACGAAATGCAGATAATTTCATAGAGAGTTGTGGCCCAACACAACCCACTACACCTCAAGTTACATGTAGCAGAAGAATAGAGCAAGTATACGTTACGCCCCAAACAAATAAATTTACCAAGCCCTCACTTCTTAAATTCTTTAACGTGACCCTTATGGAGCCCCAATTAAAATATATGCTCCGATTGCGGAGCCTTTTGATACATGTCTCACGGAACCGTCATTATGCAGCCCTCTCTCCCGAGTTTCCCTCACAGCACCGCTATGAAGACAGAGAAGCTCCACTTTCAAAGTGTTCTTTGATCTTTCAGAGTAACCAGTAAAGGAGAACCCCTAGTATCTCCTTACGCAACTCCTAGATAAATTGAAAGAAATTTCGTTTCGAGGCTCCAATTTTACCTGCTTCTTAGAGTCACCGACAAAAAATACCCCACCTCAAGTTTCCCCCAATGGTAGGCGTACCAGTTTCCAAAGTTTTTTTACGTACACTTCTCGGAATTTCTAAATAACTAGGTGTCGTGATAATATTAAAATATCGACCATCTCTCAACGTTCACGGTAAAAATACCCCTCCTACATCCCACCCCCAAAAAAAAGTCTGAATGGAAGATACAGGACCTTTTCCAAAGCCTCCTTTTCAATACATATTTACCGACTGAAATTAAGAGTTTCGCTTTAGGATCGTAAATCCCAATACGTTCCATATTCTCCCACAAATTTGTCTGTAAACCAGAAAAGCACTTGGACTTCCATAGGACCCTTTTGCACAAGAATCCGACCTTCCCTGAATAGAAAAATAGAAATATAAACGGCTGCAAATTATATGCAGGCTTCATGGATTAACTTCCGATTCTACAAAAAAAAAAAAAAAAAGTGACATTTTCAATCTACTGTAGGTTCCCTCTGCGAGTTCCTACAAAAAGAGATGCTCAGTTTCCAGAGCAATTGTTGGATTCATTCAATCCGCGTTTATTCCTTCATTCATTCATCCCACTCATTTCTCACGGAGTCCCCATCTAGGACCTCTACCATAAAACAAGGGAAAACAAACAGTCGCCGTCCGCGCAGGCCCACGCAGACGGAAGGCCTACATAGAACGGGGTGCGACCTGGTTCCGCAGGGGATGTACAATGGTACTAAGTTTTATTTTCAAGATCTTTGGTTTAATCACAATACTGTTATTATAAATTACAAAATTTAACCGAAAGTTATTCACTGCAGTAGATTTGATACGCGCGTGCGCGCTCACACACACACACACACACACACACACACACACGTGCCGTGGCTGCTTCGATAATCCTAACAATACACGTGGACAACTTCGACTAAACTCCAGCTCAGACTAGTATACCACGATGCCTGTAGAGATCCCAGTTGGTTAAAATATGCCAAGTCTCACACACATATAAATAATTCTATTGGCCATCCGACATTCATCTCTGGCACATGATCACCGTATCTCTCTCACACGTCACACACCTGCAACAGTGTGTCGCTAGGCTGGTGACATGAGGTGAAGTGACATTGTGAGCAGACAGACTGTCGTCTTGCCTAGGCAAAAATTTATGAATAATTTATATATGTGTCAAATAAAATGCACACAGCTCAAGGAAGTCCGTTGAAGGGATCGAACCTAGAAAGGACGCTCTCACTAAGTCAAACCTACAAGTAACACTGTCACATTGTCGCAGTGCGGTACCTTCAGACTCGCACTGTGTGAGGATAATACAGAACACAATCTGTTTACAAAACATAAGTACGGTAACTGCACTCCATTAATGTGCACACAAATAGCCTTCCTCAGTTCAATAGCAATACTCATTTCACTATCAAACTCCCCCTCTCAATCTGTCAATTTCAAGCTTGTAACTCCACAGTCGACAACTCCGGTGGCAGCGCGATCAAAGGCGTAGGTCTGCGGCAGCTTGGTTGCTGGCAATGCGAGTTCGAATATGGCCTGTGTTATGGATGTTTCTCATGTCAATTTTTTGAACTTCGAGGGGCCAATCCCTCATACAGAGGGTTCCTATCGAATGTGTGTGTGTGTGTGTGTGTGTGTGTGTCAGTGAGTGTGATCAGGTGCAAAATGAACTTTCAAAATTTGAAACGATTTGATAGAAGAGGTCGAACTAAGGAAGAAAGAAAGGGATGCACATTGACAAAAATTCCCCTCATGATTACAAACTTGCACTTTGCGCAATGCAGTTACAACAAATATAGTGTCAGGTGGTTAAAATTACATTGTCATGAAACCAAAAAGTTTCGTCATTTTAGTTCTGTTGTCAAATGTGCAACGAAGACGGGATATGGTGAACCAGGTCAAGAAAATCTAACTAAAAGTCAATGTTCTTTTCATCAAAACTACGTGGTACAAAAGAGAAATCTTTAAAGAATTTTGATAAGAGTACCTAAACAAAGCTGACAGCTTCAGAGTCTAGACGTACACGGGATAAATTATGAAATGTTTGGACTGGACATTTCGGACAGGTTTCGGGCTGTTATAACAAGGTAACGAAACATGCGAATTACAAATAAAATGTTGGCTATCAGTTTCCCAAGATACAAAAGTCTTTCTAAAACACCCTGTATTACTAAATTTGTGCCATTACAACTTTGTTCACCCCTTCGTCACAGAAAGTTTCGATGCCCTACACTACCATTTCTTATCTTTAAACATTACAAGTTCTCTTATTGATTTTATGTTCTGTAGGAGGCAATACACGTGACGTAACAGCAAACAAATGGACAGATCACTGCCAGTGCCCTGATCTGCTGTAAGCAGTCGGTACGAACATGCAGCTTGCTGTGTTGAACATCGCCTTGCCGTAGCTATCATATTGATAAGTATTACAATGCTAAATTTCGGAAGGTTGGTAACGTTGATTAAATAAATTTTTGAAAAAAATAAGTGCTTTTTTCTTCCAGTACGCGGAGGCGCAGTTGGTTGAGACATTGCACTAAAAGACGGAAAGAAACAGATTCTATTCCCGATAGAGTCATTGGAATTTTTTATTTACATATTCCTTCCGGCCGTACTATGACACTGCGACCGAACCAGCCTCCAGCCGAAATGAGTACCAGAAATATTTCCTAGAGGAAAAGGCGGCTGGTGCGCAGGGCTGACAACTTTATTAATTTCACATGTCGATTTTCCAGGAATATGGGATTCTCAAACTCTTGGAATATTCTGTATTTTGTGACAGGACTGTACTTGGAAAATTTTACCTTACTTTCTCCAGTGCGGCCCTCTTCCTCCAGACCACTGGTTCTCGAATTTAGTCATATGACGCAGAGAGGGCCATGCAAATTTTCTAAGAGGCCAGAATATCAACTGAGTGGGCCACCGGAACTTCACTTCCTGAATGAATTATTTCAAATTTGAAACTGAATTAAAGGTTCCATTCTCCCCTACATCTCCGCAGTACAGAAGATAAATTTTAATTTATTGTTGTTCCCACATCCCCTCTAATTGAATCTGGTTCCATCTGGGTGATTTATTTGCTGTCTAAAGTAGCCAACCGCCTTCCTTTTCTGAGGACAGATCAGCCTACAATTTCACCGGATATTCAGAATCTTGCAAGTGTTTATCAGGCCTAAGGAAAACACTGAGCTTATTGCGAAATATTAAAAGAAAATGTTTACTTTTCAAACTAAACAATGATTTTAATCTAATGAAGATATTTAAAATATATGCACACACACACATATATATATATATATGTATATATATATATATATATTGCAAGTAAAAGTAACGTTAACGTATTCTAATATGCAAGTTAAAAATGTGTAAGTAAATTTTTATCATTGGTAAGGGCATTTACTAAAGGCGGAACGGCAGTACAGAAAAAACAAACACGGGTGCGGTCATTAGCAAAACAAAAAAAAAAGCAACGAAACGCTCGTTTGGACAAACATCCGTTGTGACGCCGCCTGTTGACAGAAATACCGACCAATTTGGACAAGCTTCCTGTTGATAATATTGAAACTTTATTAGCTCCCAGTCTGATCATTTGAACGTAACAAGATAGGAAACATACGCAAAAAGCTGCATTATGTTGAATTCCCGTAGTGTTTACATTTCTTCCTACTTATAAAACCTGATACCACTTCTGTCAATGGGACCGACTCTGTAGAGATTTAGTGTCGCTGCTAGCAGTGAAACGTACTTAGGTCTTTATGTAAAGTTCTCCATATTTCTGCCCGATTTTAACCAAATTTAGATATTAAATGCAAGTCTCCAATATAAAATTACATGGAAATATCTCCAATGAAAGCCGCCTTGATACATGCGGACAGGCGGACGAACATAAAGCAAATTGGTCTCTGCATCTATACCAGAGCGCATAAAAATCTGTTGTGACAGCCGAGGAGAAACCCTTGAAAGGCAACATTTCGGTTGCGCCGAATCAATGGGGTGAAGCAGAAAAGTCTGATTCTTTAACTTGCACCGGTCAATTGCATGTAATTTTGTCATAACAGACGCCATGCCCCACATTCCATGCACACAGTCCAGTGATCTCCGGCAGAAATTTCTGGGCAGCATTTAAATGTAATTCTGTGGCCCCACATTTTCCTAAACCTGCATCTTTGCTATTACTGCGAGCGCTAAAGCATGCAGTACAGTTCGTAGCAACAGATAAATGTGCTTTGGATCGTTCTGTATACAGGGGCATTAAACAGCCTATAGGATCAAAATAAACTGCCTTGTGTCAGTTGGAGCCGAAATGTTAAAAAGGAATATCAAATTGTGAAATTCGTATAGGACAATAATTCTCTATTACCAACAGTGCGCTCTCAAAATTTTGTTCACTCCTGTTTTAAGCAAGTTTGGCCAGTTACGGACATTTCTATGTTATACTTTCAGTATTGACAAACGTCTTTCTTTTTCACTGCTTCCCCAGAATTATAAGTTTTCTCATCGATTGTAATGTTTCAGAACGTGACGCACGAGACTCAATTCCCCAAAAGTAGGCAAATCAGAAAATTCTGCGGAGGAACGCTATGGTTGTACTCAGACGCACAATAGAAGAACAGTCTAGTGTTCACTTTCAATAGATTCAGTATAGAGTGAAGTAATTAACGGTCCTTCTGCTTCTTTAACGGCAACTACTGGAGAAACAACAAAATTTCACTAGGCTTGTGTCAGTAATCACAGAAAAATACACCAACACCCGCACATCTGTAACTCACAGTATACTTACGCAAATTATGATTTATCTTTTGTATAAAACTTCAAAATATTACTTCCACAAACAAACATAGTTTCTCTGAGCTCGCCCAGAACATAGTTCCGACAGTATATTCAAAGTATATATCTCTGTCAAGCACACAGATATAGACGTATTGACGTCATCGTCCTACATTCAATAGTACTGAAAATTCTAACCAAGCGTAAAACATTTAATAGCAGATTATATGATCGTAGAGTATTGAAATTCATACATTACAGGGAACACAAAAATTATAAATTTCAAATTCAGGCCCATTAACTTCCTCCTCAGTAATTGTGTCGTGTATGTTTTTAAGTAATGTAATGGTTATAAAGTTTATTCTAACACTTGCTCTCATGTTTACCTAATTGCGCTCAGGCAACAAAATCTACTTCAAATTTCAAGCCTTCAGAAGCCGTTACACCGCGTGACGTAACACAACAGTAGATATGGGGCCACAGCCCTCAGCAGGAGCACAGAAGGCCACATCACGGTAGCAAGCAGCACCAGCGGCACGTGACTGCCCTCATTCAACACAACAGCAGACGTCATAATTAACTTCGTGTTTGGTCGATGTGACTAAGTGCCCTCAAAACCCACTAAATTAAAATAAACTTTCTTCAGTCATTTGGATCCAAGTTATAAAATTGACGATTAAAACTGCGAAATAAAAATTATAAAACAAACTTATAATAAAAAAATGTGCGGTCACAACTTTGTACACTCCTGCGCCACAGAGAGTTTCCTTCGTTATATAGGAGTAAATGTCTGTGTCCAATTTCAATGTGAGAAACAGCCTGTTTTTTCGTTATTTCTAAACATGACAAGTTGCTTACTGAATTCTTTTTAAGAGGTAAAATGCGGTATGCAATAAAAAACGATGGATCAGTCCAATCTTTTGATCTCCTCCATTATATAAGCATTTTTCTCACATAATTTCCAGTTTTCTTCCGTTATTGCAAAATCGGATGACTAAACGTTTTCTGCTTTTTTACGAACATAATGCTATAAGCAATCGTTACCAAAATGCAGTTTCTTTGTACTGAATTTCGCTTCGGTATAACTGGTACAATGGTTAATATATGACTGCAGCACTTCGGAAGGCTTGCACCATTGAATAGCTAGCGATTTGCAGAGTATTAAATGTCTGACTTACTCAAGACTTTTAGAAAACCATCCAGGGTAACACTTTCTAATGACAAAAATACCAATGACTCAGGAGAATTTTCATGTAGACAAATATACAAACTTTACGAGATCCACGCAAAGTCAGTTGACTAAAATAATACAGGCAGTGTAATGTGAAGTAACAATGTGACTCTGCTGCGTAATAACTAATGTAGATACACCGTTGGCTATCATAACAACTAGATACCCCACATGATATCAACTTTCCAAGCAACGTAGATGACGACTGCGCTCTTCTGGAATCTTAAACAGTGTTTATTTGTAGTTTCCGACGTTTCTGTACAGTCTATTATTCCCATTTACTTGGGTCTATGAAGTGGAAACCTTATGCTGTAACAAAACGTCGGTATATACCTACCAATCAACGCAGGGTAATATTATATACGGGCGAACACCTCCACCGTTTACACTTCTCTCGAAGAGAGCAGCGTTTTTATGGTGATTTTTATCGTAGAAAACCATAGAACGTATGATATTCAAGTATTCTTCTAACAAATCCTGGTGACCTCAGTTTCGACAAGCAAATTTGAATGCACTGATAAACCACAATAGGCAGAACACTTCCAATCTCTCCCACATTTTCTGCGCATCCGTTCCATCTGACACCTCGACGACTTACTATATTGCCTTGTTATACAGGTGGCTTTCGAAGTCATTAGGCACTAATACTTAGTAACATAAATTTACTCTTTCATCAAACAAACCCCAATTTAAGACGGGGTTTGAGCTGAGTGGTAAGACAGAGAGTTTGCAAATTATCAGCACGGCCACAGTTTCAATACAAGTACTGGTAAATTATCATTTCATTGCTTGCAGAAAAATGGGTTAAATCAATACGTGAATAAATCCTGGACTATCTAGCAGCATGTCTTCATCATACGAAGAATTCTTGAAAGTTTAATTAAAAGTTTAAATTTATTAAATACTTGTTTCCTCGCGCGGCTGCCGACACAACCAGCCTGTATCAGTTTTTAACACAAATTTCATAATATTCGCATCTGACAGAGTTTAATATTTTGAATAGTAAGAGCGAAAAATCTTCAGAGGACAGTCATAAAGTAGAGAAAAAGCGGTACTGGGTCGGAGAGCATGTCAATACTAGGGAGAATTTCTCTCGAAAATAGATATGAATGATCAGTATTTCTTAATAAAAACGCCACAAAACTAATCGTAACGAAATCCACATAAAAATAAAATAAATTAAATCTTAAATATATTAATTTCAGTCTTTAAGCTGTAAAGAAAAATTAAGAGAATCGACTATTAGAATCGCCACATCTGTCTGTCCGTCTGTTTGTCCATACAAAACAACTCGGCTCCAAATGCACGAATTTTTATAAAATTTTATATCTGAGGATTCTTTGTAAATCTGTTGAGTAGTTTCAAGTATGACTAAAATCTGAGAAGAGTGGTGGGAAATTTACATTAAGATACATTTGCATTCATTACAGAATCTCGCTGAATTCTTTCACTTTTCCAGTATTTTCCCATTCACGGAGTGTACATAAATTCAGAATGAAACATCTGCTTCTTATTCGGTAAAATTTCCCAACACTCTAAATTAAATATCGGCACCAGTGTGTAGTTCCGTCTTTCTACAAAATATTCAAATATCATGGTTCAAAGTTATGCCGTTCCGTGGTTGCCCCCAGTTATACAGAAACAAATTAACTATTCAACAATAACAACTTTCGTGTCTTATTAATAATGCAATTTAACAAATTATTGATCACTATTTCACCAACAAAAATAGCAACAGTATGTTAAGGAGCTCAGTATCATGCACAAAGCCCGGACACTCAGAGGCGTACTGAGCAGGAAGAAAGTAACAAATACTAAACAAAAGT